>PJEL010003624.1_pt1 | contig 13092 bp, 7 predicted proteins | sample 1853271 | NCBI WGS metagenome assembly PJEL01 (sample SAMN08108733, study PRJNA415343) | Invertebrate metagenome, whole genome shotgun sequencing project. | host: Globobulimina | place: Sweden: Gullmar Fjord | collected 2015-08 | reverse complement strand
CTTGGTTGGCTAACCTCGGAAAACCACCGCGTTATGTGCATTCGCCGCCCACAACGACCGTTAATTGATTGAGGAGGAATCGACAGCTTTACATAACCGAGCGCTCCACATAGCATTTTCACCTTGCTGTTCGAACCTCAGCCGTGCCGCTTTCCCGGACAATGAGGACCCTGCAAGGCGGATACAGCAAGGCGTTTAATCGGCGTTGGAGGAGAACCGGCCCGCTTTGGCAAAGCCGGTATCAAACGCGGTTGGTTGATGACCCGCGCTACATCGGGCAACTGATCATCTACATCCACCTGAACCCTGTTCGGGCTGGTCTAGTGGATGACCCGTCAGATTATGTATTTTGCGGCCATCGAGAAATGCTGGGAAAGATCAGTGACCCTCTCCTCGACGTTGATGACGCCCTTCTTGGATTTGGCGTTACAACCAAGAGCGCTCGAAAGACCTACCTCAAGAGATTGAATGGCGCTTTGGCTGCCGAAGCTCGAACAGAGGTCTCGGAGCGCCTGCCTTGGTGGAGGCCGGAGAGGGATTTGAAACCTGCGGACGGCCGGGTTCATGTGGATGGTCTCGGGCGAAGCACGGGGCTTGAGAGGAGAGAATTCGACACCCGGGAGTTTGTTGAACTGGCGTGTGCTGGGCTTAAGATCTCCATCGAGGCTTTGGCTTGCGCCCGCCAGGATCGCGAATCGACAAGATTGCGGCAAATCGTTGCAACATTAGGAATCGAACGATGGGGCCAGCGAGCGGGAAAGCTGGGCGCAGTGCTTGGAAAACATCCGGATGTCATCAGCCGATGGGCCAGAAAAGGCGCTGAAAGAAAATCGTTCGAACCTGAGTTTTCCGAGGCCGTTGATCAACTCGACGTATTCCTCGCGCAGGCTTCTCCAGCGATCCGCAATATCCAATAGGCAACAGTGTCGAAAGTGTCTGACCTGGCACCGATTTGGGAATAGATTCATAGATCTGTTGTTGATCTACGTGACAAGCAGTATCACTCGACACTTCATGGGAGGCCAATCATGCGCGAAGCTAGACCGTTATTCAACGTCGTGATCTGTTGCACGATTTTTGCGGGCTTGGCTGGGGTCGCGGGGCAGCCGAATGCATTCGCTCAAGTAGGACCAACGTGCATCATCGAGCAGCTGACCACAACGTCGGATCAGGGCAGCGGATTCCAGCATCGTCCATCGATTAATAGCGACGGCTCGCGGATTTGCTGGACGTCCTTTCGCGATCTGGTGAGTCAGAATGCCGACCTCTCATCAGAGTTGTACCTGTGGCGCGACGGAATCGGAATCGAACAGCTTACCGATTCCGGTAGCTACACTGCCGTCCAGTCATTCATCAGCGCTGATGGGAGTCGCATTATTTTTGAGGGCGATGCGGATCTTGTTCCTGGATCCAATGCTGACGGGAATTTCGAGGAGTTTTACTGGGACGAGAACGCCGGATTTTTCCAGGTTACCGACACAACGGTGTCGGCATTGTGCGGCAAATCCATCAGCGGAGATGGCAACCGGATTTTCTTCGGCCTCTCGGGCGAAGATGTGCTCGGTACCAACCCTGACCTCAACTTGGAGCACTATGTTTATGATGTCGCAGCGGGCGTCTTAACCCAGATCACCTCCTCCATCGGGGAAGGGGTCTGCATCGGATCGCCGAACAACAGCGGAAACACGCTCTTTTTTTCAACCAATGATGTGGTCGGTCCACCCAATCCCGAGGGCAACGATGAGGTGTATCGTTGGCGGGAAGGGGCCGGGATTGACGCGATCACGAGTACCACTGGCGGCGACAGTGGTCGACCCATGACGTCCAGTAACGGGAGGATCGCTGTTTTCGTGTCCACAGCCGATTTGCTCGCAGGGTCAAATTCGGACGGCAACAGCGAGGTTTTTATGTGGCGTGCCTCAGGTGGTCTTTTTCAGCTCACCGATAGTATCGCCGGCGATGCGTTGAACTCAGCCGACATCAGTGGCAACGGTGAACGCGTCGCTTTTTTCCATTCAGGAAACCTCACCGGCGGCAACCCAAACCTTTTCCGACAGCTCTTCGTCTGGGAAGATAACAACACCACCCAGATCACCAACATGCCAGCTGACGAGTCCGCCTGGGCCATCGACCTCGATTATGATGGCAGCCATATCTCGTTTAGTTCGAAAGGAGAACCGGTCGCTGGAGGGAATCCCGACGCGGGCTGGGAGGTTTTCCTCGCACGCTGCACGGTTTTCCAGACCGCGGGCGCTGAGGTTCCTGCTCTATCACCTTTAGCTGCAGCGATTCTGGTGGTTCTGATGGCTATCTGGGGCATGATAATGCTACGCCGGGCGAGCTGAGTTTTGCAAGCCGAGGCCAGGGATTCTCCATATCCTTCCAGCCTCATCGTATCTGTCTACGCGACAAAGCGGCCAAGCTACTGGTGATACGCTACGATCCTCTTGTTGGTCATCCGTGACACTCAAGTAGAATTCCCCTGAGGGTCGCCCTGAAGTTGGCTTTCGTGTAACCTCGGTCGATGATGAGAAGAACCGAAGGAACGGCCATTTCGAAACAGGGAACGTCCACAGCATGGGAACGCGCAGTCGTGCGCACGGCGAAAGTCTTCGCTATCAGCTGCCGGATTTACTGCAATCCTTCACTTGCCAATGATTTCTCGTAAGCGTCGGCCAACAGTCTGACATCCGCTGGAGCGTAGAGCGTAAACAGATCCTCGGTTGCTGCTTCAGGGTCGGAAGCATTCTTATGATGACAGGCGCAAATCTGGAAGCCGAGCCAGTAGCCGATCTGCGATGGCCAGTCGGGATGGGCGTCATTGCTGCCACCAAACCAGCCGGATTGGTGCCGATTGGTGCCAGGGTTAGCAACTTAACATCTTCTTGTACGCTGACTAGGTTGCGTCTGCACCAAGGAGGAATCATGGTTCGACGGGTTCGTGTATTCGTCCGCCGTTTCCGCCACGCTGATCAGCAAGCATCGTGTCACCCTCAGTCGTTGGCGCAGCAAAGCAATGCCGCCCGAATTGAGGACTTTGAAGTTCCGCATGAGAGAGGCAATCCAAAAACTGCAATGAATGAAAGCTCCACACCAGTTTTTCAAAAGATGTTAAGTTGCTAACCCTGGCACCGTTCAAAAAATAGGGCGTGTGAATTTGACTGATATGAGCGATACTCAAATGGATGACATTGTCAGACGTGAACCGCAATCTAACTCGTCTGGAATTTAGACCAAATTCGATACTATCTCAGTACATTCACTCATATTGGCTGACCAGGGTTAAAAGCGGGGGAATCCTGCCGTCAACTATTCTCCCTGATGGCTGTTTTGATCTCTTAATGCCAACGCAAAACAGAAACCTAATCGGTGCACGGGTAACCGGCATTTGTAATGACCCGATTGAAGTTTGCTACAGAGAAAACATTGACTTATTTGGGATCACATTTAAACCTCTGGCCCTTACAACTCTTTTCGATTTCAAACTCGGTGACATGCTAAATCGCACTGCTGCCTTCGAATTGAAGGATTTGGGACTGAACATCCAGGTATTACTGGATCGGCTGGATGACTTCCCGGGAGCAGTGATCGAGTTTTTGGATGATCATTTTTTATCACTTCTGCGAAAGTGTACGGTTGATGAACGGTTGAGACGGTTGTTTCAAATTATCGAGACATCATCGGGCTGCCAGTCCGTAAAAACTATTTCAGAAAATATCGGATTAAGTCCCCGGCAAATGCAGCGAAATGTGACGAGTTTAATTGGAATCGGTGTTAAAGAGTACTCAAAAATCATCCGGTTTAAGAGAACCCTCGAAAGAATACAACATGATCCTGCTGACTATCAAAACTATTGTGACCAATCCCACTTCATCCGCGATGTCAAACGGTACACTGGCCTCACTCCCGACAAAATTGATTTGTATAATAATGTCCGATTTGTCCAATACTATTGCTCTGATTAAGAGTACTTTTAAATAGATCCTGGTGACGAACCTTACATCAGTATCCCGCGACACTGATTGTCTGTGTTTAGGAGCACTATTGAGGTGTAACATGAAGGAGAAATCGATGCTGAAATATTCACTCATATCATTGATCCTGACATTTGGCTGTGCCGGCTATTCACAAATGAAAACTGTTGAAATCAAGCCGATTGAGTATACTTATGATTCAATCGGAGATGTTGATTTGAAAGCCTATGTGTTTTCACCGGAGAACAGAACGGATTTCAAATCTCCTGCGATTGTTATCTTTCACGGGGGTGGCTGGGAGATTGGTGAGGCATCGTGGGCATTCGGACGAGCACAGCATTTTGCATCACTCGGATTTGTTGCGGTAGCTGCCCAGTATCGGTTGTCGGATAGGAAAAATGTAACTCCAGTTGATGCCATGCGGGACGCGAGAGCAATCATCACATGGATGCGCCAGAACGCCAAAATACTCGATATTGATCCTGAACGATTGGTTGCATACGGCTGGTCAGCGGGCGCGCATTTAGCGGTATCAGCTGCAGTTTTTAATGAACCGCTCTCAGCCCCCAATGCCCTCGCACTCGTTTCACCGGCCGTTTCACTTGGCATCTATGAGGAGTGGTTCAACGCTTTACTGCTCCATAAAACCAAAACAGAAGATGTTTCACCGGATATGCATATCCGGCCTGGGTTGCCGCCGACGATTATTGTACAGGGGCGCAATGACAGTGTTACTCCTCTGTTCGCGGTGAACAAATTTGTGAATGGGATGAAAGCGGCCGGCAATCAATGTGAGATTGTTGTGTATGAAAATGTCGGACATCTTTTCACGCCTTCTACCGAACCCGATGATGGATATCCGAATCCGGATAAAGTAGTCCAGGCGAAAGCGTACGCAGAGATTGATTCATTTTTAAGGCGACTGGGTTACATCCACTAGAATTTTGACCGGCCCAAGGATCAAAACGGCCAAATCGGTGCCAGGTACATAACTGCACAATAGCGTGTCAAGGTTGAGAAAAGGAGGTAAGGTGTGCCGCGGCGAGTTCGAGTGGAGTTTGAAGGTGGTCTGTTGTGCATATGTGTATCTGGCACCGATTCACCGATTTGGGAGCGCGGATCGCAAGACTCCGCATTGTAGCGATGAACGAGGGCCTTTGCGGAGCCTTGCGATCCGCGCTCCTTAGGCCCTTCTGTTTTCAATACCTTGTGCTATTTCCGATACGACGGGTTAGACGAACAATGTCCCGTACGAATCTGGTTGCTGAAAAACACTGGCGGGGAGGCGTTTCAGACGCCTTTTCGCGAAACCTCAGTTTTTGCTGCTCTCCCAGTACTGTTGCAGGAACGCTGCGGGCATGTGCACCTGATGGCATGGCATGCAACTCACCTCGTTGATGTTGTTGAGTTCCTGGGTGTAGAGGTCGACGTCTTGCGAGCCCTTGCGCAGGAATCCGCCGATGCGGAGCAGGCGCCCCTTGACGCGGGAATCCACGAAGTACTCGCGTGGCTCGTCGTGGCAGGCCGTGCAGGCCAGCTCCATCATCGTGAACCGCTCCCTGACGACCTGGTAGCTTTTCAGCGCAGCATCGAAGTCTCCCTGGACCACGTTTCCCCTCAATGCACCGAGGCCGTTGGAGAGATCCACCATGATCGTGTGGAAGTCGAGGCTGTTGCCGCTCTCGCTGTCAATGGTGATCTGGGAGAAGTTCCCCCCACCGGTTGGACGAAAGGTCTGACCTTTGTTTGCACAGTGTGCCCAGCCCAAGCTGTATCGACCGCGCAAGGCTCGTGCTTCGCCTCTGTATCGTTTGCTTGAAAAACTTTTCGACCAGGCCAAAGGGGTATGGGAGGAGCGTTTCGAGAAGAGGTATGGCCGCTGGCGAGGTTGTGTCGATGATCTGGTGAATCGGTTTCTTGATTGCGGAGTCTTTGAATCGGGCTTTGCGAGAGTTCGCTGTCCCTCATGCCGGGCGGAATACTTCGTGGCGTTTTCCTGTCAGACGAGGTCGTTTTGTCCGTCGTGCGCGGCTAAACGGTCGGTGATGTTTGCACAATTCCTTGAAGAGGAGGTGCTTGCGGATGTGGGTCATTGGATGCTGACCTTCACGATCCCGAAGATGCTCAGGCCGTACTTCCTGCATCACCGCAAGCTGCTGGGCGAGTTCTGCAAGGCGGCATGGCAGACGTTTCTGGAATTGATGGTAGAGGCAGTGGGGGAGGATGGCTTTCGACCCGCGATGGTGGCATTGGTGCACTCTGCTGGAGCCTTCTTGCGGTGGAATCCCCATGTTCACGCGCTGGCGGTGCGAGGTGGCTGGCTGGCTGTGTCTTCCTGTGTTTTGGTAAATTTGTGTTCTGTGCCAAAAAGGAAAACCCTATTGCTTATTGCTTAGTCGAGCACCTGACGAAGCATCCTGGCAAGCTCTAGACGGAGAAAGGGCTTCTTGAGCACGGCATCCGCCCCGACGCCCCCGTCAACGTTCTGGGCCACGTGGTCGCTGTGGCCGGTCATGATCACCACCGGTAGGTCGGCGCGCAGAATGCGGGCGGCCTTCAGCATCTCGATACCGTCCACTCCCGGCATCGTCTGATCGGTGACGAGCACGTCCCACGAGTGGGGCGATTGCCGAAGAGCATCCAGAGCGGCGCAGCTGTCTGAGAATGGAGTCACGCTGTATCCCAGCATCTGGAGCGTGATCGAAGTCATTTCGAGCACCGCCGGTTCGTCGTCGACCACGAGCACTCGCTCCTTTTCCTGGACTTTCTCCCCGGCGTCCTGCGCTATGCCGCCATCGGACTTTTCCTCGGCAGTCGTGGCTGGGAGATAGACGTGGAACACCGAGCCGACGCCGAGCTCGCTGTCCACCGTCATGAAACCGCCGTGGCTGGCAACGATGCCATAGCTGGTGGCGAGCCCCATGCCGGATCCCTTGCCGACCTCCTTGGTGGTGAAGAACGGCTCGAAGATGCGCTCGCGGATCTCGGGCGGAATGCCGACGCCAGTGTCACGAACGGCAAGGTGCGCGTAGTCACCCTCGATAATCCCCAAGTCGCCCCCGGTCGCGGCTGCGTCAACCCGATGAGTGGTGAGCAGCAGACTCAGCTCACCGCCCTCGGACCACATGGCGTGATGGGCATTCGTGGCCAGGTTCATGATCACCTGTTGTATCTGCGAGGCGTCGGCCAGGACTCCCGGGATCTCGCCGAAGATCTCGTGCCGCAGGACAACGCTGGCCGGTAAGATGCTCCGCAGCAGCTTCACGGACTCCTCGACGATGGCTACCAGGCTCACGACTCGCTTTTCGGCATCGGTCCGCCGGCTGAAGACCAGGATCTGCTCGACCGTTTGCGCTGCGCGAGCAGCAGCGACCTGCATCTGCTCCACATAACCATGCGCCACCGAGGAGGAGTCCACCTCCTCGAGTGTGAGCTCCGCAAAGCCAGTGATGATACCGAGCATGTTGTTGAAGTCATGGGCGACGCCGCCCGCCAGCACGCCGAGACTCTCCATGCGCTGGGCCTGATGGACTTGTCGTTCGAGCGACAGCTTTTCCTTTTCTATGCTCCTGAGCTGGGTGACGTCATATCCCAGACTGATCACCGTGCCACCGGGAAGACGAAAATTCGCCCACATCGTGGTGAGCGTCATTCCGTCCTTCGCTACCGGATGCCACTCCCTGAAATGCTCGTCCGGTTCGTTAACGATTGAGCGCATCACCTCATCGCGCACGGCAGGATCAGGGTAGAACAGCGAGAGCGCATCGTCTTGCGCGTTGATCTCGTCGATGGACCAGCCAAATGCCTTGCGGCACTGGTTGTTCCAAAGAATGCAACGCCCGTTCTCATCGAACGAATTGATCATCACAGGCGCGTTCTCGTAGAGCGTTCTGAACCGTTCCTCGCTCTCCCGCATTACATTTTCGTGCTGCTTGCGCTCGGTGATGTCGCGGTAGTTCATCAACACGCCGCCGATGACGGGGTCCTTCGTCAGATCTGCCGCGGTCAACTCGATGGGCTTGTAGCTCCCGTCCTTGCACTTGTAGCGATACTCCACCGTCCGCGGGGCGCCATCGCCCGCGAGGACCAGGCCAAACTCCCTCTGGATCCGTGCCAGGTCGTCCGGGTGGACCGTCGCCCAACCGTGCGCGCCCACCAGGTCTTCCGGTTTCCATCCGAATAATTTCTCGATATTCGGGCTCTTGTACTTCATGAGGCCATCAACGTCGATGATGCCGATTACGTCTGAAATGTTCGCCACCATCGCGCCGTGCTTGACCTCGTTCTCCCGCATCTCCTCCTCGGCCCGGTCGCGTTGGCGCACCCGATGTTGGATATGCTTGGCGCCGAAGACTAACATCGCAGTCCCAAACAGCCACAACCCGAAATGGGCGAATGCCAGGACGGTTACCTGTTTCCGCATGATGACCATGTAGGGCTCCATCGGCACGGACACGCTGATGCCGCCGCGGACATCGCCCTTCTTGTAGCCTTGTTTGGCGTGGCACTTCAGACAGCCCTCTTCAGTTACCAGCGGACGCATGAACCGGGAGAAGGTTCCACCCTCGATAGTTTCGATGGAGACGAATTCTTTCTCGCCTTTATCGAAAGATTCAAGCGCGCGCTTCTCCCACTCGTCCGGGGCGTTGGCCGGGCGGATCGGATTGAGGCTGGTGATGTGTCCGCGCACGCGCTCGGCTTCCCAACCCAGTTCGTGGACCTGGCGAGTCATGTAGGCCGGATTCACCAGCGTCAGCCGTTGGCCCGAAAGAGTCACAATATCTCGTTCTGGGACTTCCAGATAGGTGTTCGGGGGGGTTGTTTCTGATATAGGAACATAGACGCCGCCATGTCCGGCGTTCCACCGACGGTAGATGACGTCTTTGGCGAATTCTGCCCCAGCGGTTGTCTTGGCCGCTTGGCGCGCCCCATCCCGCTCGTGGATGCAATTCCACATTAACGAACCGCCCGCCGCCACCGTCCACGCTGCGGCCAGTATCAACGCGTACTTCGCCGTCCCTGACGCTTCCTTCCGTTCCTCATTGAGCGCCTCCACCCGAGGGAGGTCTTGGTGGTCCCTGTTCACAAACTCGTTCTCATTTCTGGTGCGTGTGCGTATTCCGGCGATGCCGACCTCCTGTTCCGGCTGGGACCAACCAACGATGGATCGTGGACTGCTTTCCTGGGCCATCTTACCAGCAATCTATGTCGCGCCAGGGTATCACCGGCGACAGGGGCGGAAGATGCTTTCAGCAATACATTGAAGGGTGATGCTGAGATGATGGAGTCGGCCTGGATGCTCGCTGGCGCCCTCAAACAGATCGAAACGATCTCGAAAGAGTTGCAGAAGCGACCCGACGGCATTCACCTGATGTTGATCAATGCTGTTCCTCTGCTTGATATGGTTTGTACCGTGTTTTCAGCTCACCTGCTTCTTGACCAGACCTTGCTCGCGAAAAAGCGTTTGGCCGCGATTCTCAAAGACAACAATATCGATGCCGAAGACAAGAAGGCCTACAAGACCTTCCTTCAAGGCAACGATGACGCCGCTTTCTATCACAACAAGATCCAGACGGCGATTCACTTCTGCTATCGCGCGTTGCCGACCGTCGCCGCCAAGGGCGCTGCGATCTGAGGCGGCGAGAAAGCAGCCCTCTACGCCATCATGTAGAGCGGTTCTTACCCTTCAAACTCCAACCCCCGCCGCAAGGCGGTTTTTTTTTGGTTTCACCGGACAATAGGTTGAGGGGTCTGCGGTTCAAAACAGGACACCCTCACCAAAACATCAGAAAATCCTCGTCTTTGCAACATGCCAAAGGTCTCTCTGTACCACATATTCAAAACAATGAACATGCGGAAAACCCGCCCTGGAGGCCTATGATGCACGGTAGTTTTGTTGCAAAACGTTCGCCCAGCAACCCGTCTCGAAACCACGCGGGCGCGCCCGTGCTGATTCTGGTGGTGCTCATGTTCTGTTCCTCAGCCATGGCCTTCGAGCCTCTTCCCCGTTCGACGGCTGGCGATCGGGAGATCGACCCTATTGCTTTGGCCGCGGCCTTCGACGCCATGGGTGAGCTCGGTTTTGTCAAAGGTATGGTCGTAGCGCGGGATCGGCAGGTTGTGGGTGAGCGCCACTGGATCGGGCCCGAAACTACGTTGCGTGACTCTCGCTCGGTTACCAAGAGCGTCATCTCAATTCTCCTTGGCATTGCCATTGAGCATGGGTTCATCGGTGAGATCACGGATCCGCTTGTGACTTATCTGCCCAATCATCTTGTACCCCCAGATTCGGCGAAGGGCGAAATCACCCTAGGTCATTTGCTCACTCAAACGAGTGGCTTGCGGTGGAATGAGGACGCCGAAGTGGGTGACTGGTTATCAAGCACGACCCCGGCTCAGGACATCCTGAACAAGCCGATGGCGGCCGACCCTGGCACAGTTTTCAACTACAACACCGCCGCTACCCACCTGCTGTCGATCGTGATTGCCGAAGCCACGGGCATGCCTACGTTGGATTTCGCCGATGCTTACCTCTTCGGGCCGCTCGGCATCAGCGAAAGATCATGGATTCGCGCCGGCGCTTACGAGAACGGCGGCGCCGGCGTCGCCTTGCGCACTGAAGACGCGGCAAAATTGGGGGTGCTCTTCATCGACGGCGGCCTATGGGGCGACGAGTACATCGTCTCCCGCTACTGGACCAACCGCACGACTTATCCAGACGTGCATAACATCGGCAGAATTGGGGCGATGGCCGACGTCGACTACGGATGGTTGTGGTGGATCGATCACGGTACCGAATATGAAATCTACACGGCTTTCGGCTACGGTGGGCAGTTCATTTTCTGTGTACCCGCTCTCAAGTTGGTGGTTGCCGTGCACTCCCTGAGGGGAGTCAGTGCCGCAGTCTCCAACGAGCACATTGGGGCGATCACCGATATTTTCGTCAACCAGATCCTGCCGGCCACGACAGATCGCCGAGTGCTCACCACAACCGGTCAGGAGGTGCCCGAGCTTCTTGAGGTCGACCAAATGATTCAGAACATCATCAGGGAAAACGAGATCCGCGCCGCCACCACGGCGGTGGTCAAGGACGGTCGCCTCGTGCTCGCCCGCGGTTATACACTCGATGAGCCAGCGGTCGAACCGATAGGGCCGACGGCGCTTTTTCGGGTTGGCAGCATCGCTAAGGCCTTTACCTCGGTCGCGGTCCACCAGCTCATCGAGCATGAATTGCTGAACTACACCGCGCCAGTGAAGTCCATGCTTGATCTTGAGCCTCTGCCGGGAGAAACGAACGATGTGCTGCTCGAACAAGTGACGGTGGATCATTTGCTGACCCATACCAGCGGTATGTATTCGGAGAATAATATCTACCGGGTCGGCGATTTGGTGACGCAGGAAACTGGGAACGAACCACCTCCGACCAAAGAAGAAGTTCTTTCGTATATCACTGGTTATCCCTTCGTATTCGAACCGGGCACAAACTGGGACTATAACAATTTCGGTTATATGATGCTCGGCATGCTGCTCGAACAGGTTACCGGCACGGGTTTTGTCGATTACATGCAAACGAATGTCTTTCGTCCCATTGGTGTCGGCCGGGCCCGCCAGGCCCACATGCTGTTTTCAGAGCTCGCTCCATCTGAAGTAGATTACGACGGCCTTGAGGGTGATCCTTACCGGTCGATCTTGGAGGCGGGAACAGCCGCCGGTGGCTGGGTTATGGCGGCGCCGGATGTTGCGCGGGTTCTTTCGGCACTCTTTGACGACCCGGAAGCGAGCGGATTGGTGTCTGCCGATACCAAACACAACATGCTCTCGACGCCGTTTCCCGTCAATGAAATTGTTGGATATGGCCGCGGCTGGTACAACGAAGATTTCTTCAGGCAGGTGGATGTTGACTTCGGCTCTATGGTTGATTTTGACGACGGTCTTGAACTCTATGGCCATGGTGGTGGTGGCAGCGGTATTCAAAACGTGGCCTTCTGGCGCGGCGACAATACCGTCGTTGTATTGTTCACAAACACCGATCCTGTTTTTGATGACCTTCCGTTTCCCGAGATTGAGAATTGGCCCGAGCATGATCTCTGGCAATCGGTGGGCGTATCTCTCGAGCCGGTCGCTCCGGCAGCGACCGAGTCTTGGATCCCGGTTGTAGCTCGGGCGGAGGGCGTTGGGGCAAGCGAGTGGCGCTCCGATGTCGGCTTGCTCAACCGCTCGACCCTGAACAACCGTATTCGCTTGCGTTTCTATCATGACGAGAGCTTCGAGGATCTCGAGCTCGATCTCAACCCGGACGAGTATCGCACCGTTGGCGACGTGGTGGGCGAACTCGGCAGCGGCGGCTCGGGCCCTCTCCGGGTTTTTTCCTCCGAACCCCTCACCGTCACCTCACGCACCTATAGCCAAACCCCGGATGGCACCTTCGGCCAGTTCCTCGGTGGCCGTGACTCCGCTCGTGCGCTTGAGACCGGCGCTTCGGTTGTTCTCATGCAGCTCGCCGAGAACGACGCTTCGCGCACCAATATCGGCATCACTAATGGCTGGAAACGAACCGCCGAGGTCAAGATCGACCTTTTCGACGGTGATGGCTCGTTAATAGCGACTCTTGAGGAGCAGATACCGCCCGAACAAACGGTGCAGCTCAACCGCCCATTCTTCACCCGGGGAGGGCGCTCGGATATCAATTCGGGATATGCCGTGATTACAGTCAACTTCGGGCGGCAGGTCTTCGTTTACGCTTCGGTGGTCGACAATGGTACCAACGACCCGACCACAATGCCGGCCAAAAAGGCGCCTGGCGCCCGCATTCAGTGGATCGCCGCTGCCGCGAATGCCGCTGGCGCTAACAACAGCCAGTGGCGCAGCGATGTCGCGATCCTCAATATGTCGGCCAGCGGCGCTGAGGTGGAAGTGATATATCACGGCGACGAAGGAGAATACTCCTCGTTCTCCTTTTCTATTGAAGATGGTGAGCAGCTCAACCTCTACGACGTGGTAGCGCAGCTGCGGGAATCAGGGACCGGCGCTATAGAGATTATCGCGACCCAGCCCGTGCAAGTCAGCTCGCGCACCTTCAACCTCGGCGCGGATGGCTCGTTTGGCCAGTTCCTCGACG
>PJEL010003623.1_pt1 | contig 13092 bp, 9 predicted proteins | sample 1853271 | NCBI WGS metagenome assembly PJEL01 (sample SAMN08108733, study PRJNA415343) | Invertebrate metagenome, whole genome shotgun sequencing project. | host: Globobulimina | place: Sweden: Gullmar Fjord | collected 2015-08 | reverse complement strand
GCGCGGTACCTTCACTCCGATATCCATACCCTCGAACGGATTGAAATCTTAAGGGACCTCAGGCTCGGCGAATTCGACGTACTAGTCGGTGTTAACCTACTGCGCGAGGGTCTTGATATCCCGGAGGTCTCGCTCGTCGCGATCTTTGATGCTGATAAAGAAGGGTTCCTCCGGTCCGCCCGCTCCCTCATCCAGACATCAGGCCGAGCTGCAAGAAATCTGAATGGCATCGTTATCTTCTATGCAGATAGGGTGACCGGCTCGATGCAGAAGGCAATGGAAGAGACAGCGAGACGCCGGAAAATCCAGGAGGCTTATAACCTGAAACATAACATCACGCCCACATCCATTCAAAAGGAGATAACAAATGTTCTCAGCTCCGTTTATGAAGCCGACTACTGGACAGTCCCTGTAGCAGCAGAGGAAACGGTTGAATACGGTGATGAATCAGCCCTGAAGCAACTTGAAGAAGAAATGAAGGCCGCAGCCAAGAAACTAGATTTCGAAAAAGCTGCAAAAATTAGAGACCGAATCAGAGCGATCAGGAGTAAGCAGCTTGAAATAGGATTGAAGTAGAGACATGATGTTCATTCTCCCTGAACAAGCTTAATCTCATAAATATACGGCCATAACTTGCCGGTCACAAAGAGCTTGTCTGTTTCTACGTCATACGCAATTCCATTGAGTGTCTTTTGTTTACTGTCTCCTCCAGCCATGTCCTTTAATCCTTCCAAATCGATCCATGCTGTTACCTGCCCGGTCTTAGGGTCTATTATTGCTATACGACTGGTCTTCCAGACGTTTACGTATACATGACCTTTTATGTATTCCAGTTCATTGAGATTGACCACAGGCTGCCCCTGGTCATACACCTCTACCTGTCCAGTCTTCTTAAATGTTACAGGATCCAGAAAAGAGAGTCGGGCAGTTCCGTCACTCATAATGAGCTGTTTCCCATCATGCGTTATGCCCCAGCCCTGAGTATCGTATTTAAATGAATCGATTAATTGCAGGCTTTTTTTATCGTAAATAAAACCATTGCCGGACATCCAAGTCAGCTGAATTATTTTGTCTTTGTAGATAGTCACGCCTTCGCCGAAAAAATAGTCCGGCAGCCTGGCTGATTTAATAATGCTGCCGGTCTTCAAATCTATTTTATTCAGCGATGACCGCCCATATAACCCCGTGCCCTCGTACAGGATGCCTTCATCAATTACAAGCCCTTGCGTGAATGATTCCCGGCTGTGCGGATACGTTTTAATTATTTTGTACGTATAAACCGGGGTGAGTAATGAAGGGGAATTATGAATGGAGGACTTTTTCTTGATGGCCGTGGTTTTTCCGCAATAGGCCGCCGTTGTTAAACAAACAACATGGAGAACAAAAGTGATTGCAGTAACTATTACTATATTCAAATAACGCATAATGTAAATGGATATTATCTTAGCACGCCCATAAAAAAAGGGCAGCAGAGATATTTCTCTGCTGCCCTAATGTTCCGTAATTCAGTGATGTCTTATTCTGTTGGATATCCTTTGTCCAACCAGCCGGGGAATCCGTCCCTGAGCCAATTAACATTTGTGTATCCTTCTCTGACGAGCACAACAGCAGCCTTGAAAGACTTCCAGCATTTCGGGCCGTTGCAGTAAACGACGACCGGAGCACTCTTGTCTTTGGGAAACTTGCTCATCTTTAGTTTGTCCTTGCTAGCATCGAAATCAAGGTTCTTTGCACTCTTCTCTTTGTAAGTTGCTGAGATTGCACCGGGGATATGTTTTTCTACATACTCGCCCTTTTTTCTGGCATCATAGATTTTGGCTGTTCCCATGTTGGCTTTTACCCAGTCTGCATCCACAACGGTAATACCGTCATAAGATTCCGGGGTTGGAACTTTTGCTGCCATGACCTGACCTGCTACGAGCAGGAATGCCACTGCAATTAATACTGTTAATACTTTTTTCATTTACTTCCCTCCTTCATTGAATGTTGCGTTTAGGACCATAAGGCCTCTTTATAGTCTGATAACTATATATACGGCTCTTCTGAGAAAAACTTTAATATTTCCTAATCACCACCGGAATGCTGATATATTATGTTGAGTAAGAATATCACTATGCAGACACCCGGTCAAAATCTTCAATTTCAGGTGACTGCTGATCATCTTCTACTTCAGTATTATCTCCAGTGCCAGCATTGCTTTCATGGGTTTTAAAACCCTCCATCTGCAGCCTCAATTGCATTGCAACCGAAACCAACTCATCCGCCACACTTTTTACATTTTCAGAAAGAACAAATGTCTGGTTAATAACGCCAACCGTATGCTCCATGGTCTGACTAACTTCTTCCGCAGCTGCCGACTGCTCTTCCGTAGCAGCAGCTATCCTGTGGACCATGTCCATTGCCTTTTCGGAACTCTCAACGATCCTTTTCAGCGCCGCTCCAGCATCAGTCGTTGTCGCTATGGCTTCGTCTGCTACTTTCTTTCCCTGCTGCATGCTTGCGATCACTACCTTAGTTTCTTTATGATTAGCTTGGATCTTAGAAGCTATTTCTTCTGTTGCCCGGGCGGTCCTCTCTGCTAGTTTCTTCACCTCATCCGCAACAACAGCAAAGCCTCTTCCCTGATCTCCGGCCCTTGCCGCTTCAATTGCAGCGTTGAGTGCAAGTAGATTTGTCTGGTCCGCAATTTCTTTAATAACCGAGACGATTTCTCCAATTTCCTCAGAACTCTTGCCAAGGCCAGTAATTGCATCTGCAGCCTCAGTCACGCTGGACACGAGCCTCACAATGCTAGACTTTGTCTGTTCACTGACTTCGCTTCCAAGCTTGGCCTCATCAAAGGACTGCTTAGTTATCTCTGATGCGTCAGAAGCATTTCGGGACATATCAACAATCGTCTGCGACATCTCGTTTGAAGAAGTCGCTATCTGCTCCACCTGCATCTTCTGTTCGTTCGTCCCAGTCAGAAGATATTCAGCCACATCCGTCAGGTTCTCCGAGTGTTTGTAGATACTCTCTGCCTCTAAGGTAATGGCCTGGAAGGTGGTGTTTAATTTTTCGAGCATAGAGTTAATCTCGTTCCCCATTGTTCCCATTTCATCTCTGGTCTCAAGATGTACCGTATGAGTAAGGTCACCTTTAGCAACTTCTTTTGCAGACTCCACAACAGTAGATATTGATTTATTGATTGAACTGATGAGCAGGGCCGTTATCATAATAAATAGTACTACGGCTGCAATTGAGCCGACTATTACGAATAAATTTATTTTGTTAATCAACGCCTGCCGCTTCAGATAAAACTCTTTAACTGAAGCCTCCTGCACCTCTACCATATGATCAATGGATTTAAATATTAACGGCTTATGATCAAGCCATTCATCATAGGCTTCTTCCAAGAGTTCTGTATCATCATCATAGAATACTGACATGTAGGCTTTTTCTATCTGTCCGGTAATCCCATTGAATCCTGCTACGCCTTTATTAAATGACTCCATCTCAGCTGAATGGGTCTCAGCTGACAATTCCATACTCGCCGCTGCCCACAGTGCATCGACTTCCTTGCTCGCTTCTTTCAAGTGATTGACCGCAGCTGTCCCGGTTACCATATCTGCGGCTACTCCAGCCATTCTGAATTCCGTCTCCCTGAAGATGAGCTGCACTTGTCGCAGCTGATCAAGAGGAATGACCTTTTTCACATAAATGTCCTCGAGTGTCTTGATCTGCTTTTTCCCCATTACTACCGTCCCAACGGAAAAGGCAATAAATATTACAATGCTCGAGACAGTCAGAAAGAGAATCTTGTCCCTGATTTTTAATTTGTTTAGAATTGTGCCGAAACTAAATTTTTTTATTAATTTTTTCATGGTCTCATTTGGATAAAAATGTATTGTTTTTTGTTTGCTGACAGTTACAAAAAAACAATATCAGATGTACACCCCCCTCTCTTAAAGTGTTCTGTATTATTTCTATCGGCACATGGGTGAAAAACTTTAATTTTTTTACTTATTTCGTTTAAACAATTTGAATTAACTATAGGCATTTCAACAAATCCTTCCGAAATCTATGCCATCAAGACGGAGCCAATCTGTACTTAGCCAGCATCGTTTACTTCAGTTGCTTTGCCGTGGAGTGCCTGAGACCCGGGCATGTCTCCACTATCCTCAGTCTTGAAATATGAGGTCTGTTCGATAATTTTACGGGCCATATCAGAAAGGTTAGATGCAGCGCTCTCCACTTCTCCAGCAAGACCGCTGTGCTCATTTATTATTGACGAGATATGTTCCATAGTCTGGCTGACCTCTTCAGCGGCTGAAGACTGTTCTTCCGTAGCAGCTGCAACTCTCTGGACGATATCCATGACCTTGTCTGATCTTTCGACGATCTGCTGTAGAGCGTCCCCTGCCTTTCTTGCATTCGTCACAGACTCCTCGACAAGCGAGGTGCCTTTGTTCATTATTGATATGGATGCTTTGCTCTCTGATTGGATATTATTGATTTTGGCAGCGATCTCATCGGTTGCCTTTGCTGTTCTCTCCGCGAGTTTTCTAACCTCATCTGCGACCACGGCAAACCCCCTGCCATGCTCACCTGAGCGGGCCGCCTCTATAGCAGCATTCAGTGCAAGGAGGTTGGTCTGGTCAGCAATATCCTGGATAACCGAAACTATCACATCGATTTCTTCCAGGTTCTTTCCAAGGCCTTCTATAGAACCAGACGCTTCACTCACATTATTTGCAAGTTTGGTGATGCTGCTAACAGCCAAGTTAACAACTTCTTTCCCCTCGCTTGCTGATTGAAATGACTCTTTTGTTACATCAGTTGCATCTGTAGTATTTCTTGCGACTTCCATAATAGTCTGTGACATCTCACTTGAGGCCACTGCAACCTGCTCGCCTTTCGCACGCTGGTCTTCTGCTCCGGAGAGGAGTTTCCTGGACAGCTCAGAGAGTCCTTCGGTATCAACAGACATTTTTTCTACAGATACGATGATCCCACGAAAGGCGTTTCTGATATTTTCAATCATTAGGTTTAACCGCTTTGCCATGCTCCCCATTTCATCCTCAGTCTTAACATTGATACTTTGAGTAAGGTCACCCTGCGCTACCTGTTCCGAGGCGCTTACAACAATATTTATAGGCTTCTTTATAGACTGAACGGTAAATACCGCAATGATAATAAACACACCAAGAACAATAATTGAGACAATGGCCACGACCTTGTTAGTTTTCATAATGAACGCCTTGCTCTCTACATAATTATCTTTTACTGCAACAGTCTGGTTCTCAGCAAGTTTGTCGATGCTCTTAATAATAAGCGGTTTATGATCAAGCCACTGGTCATATATGTCCTCAATTTCTTCTGTCCGTTCATCAAAATATATTTTTAGGAGATCGGAGGCCATCAACTTAAAGCCCTTGAATCCTTTTTCAAAATTGCCGATTTCTTCCGTATCAGGCAACTTTATTTTAACGTCAGCCCACAGTATCTCTATGTCTTGAAGCTGTTTTTCAAGGTGCGTTCCTGCACCAATCGGAGCTACAACGTCGGATGTTACTCCGGTCATATAAAATTCAATTTCTCTAAAGCTCAACTGAATTTTTCTTAGATTGTCCAGGGGAGTGACATTATCATTGAATATACTCTCAAGCGTGCCGATCTGCTTGTTCCCAGAATATATATTCTGTACAGCAAGAGCGCCTCCAATAATAATTCCAAGCATAATAATAATTGAAATTTTATGCGTGATTTTCAGTTTATTTAATTTCATATCTTACTCCCCCGTTTTTAGACAACTCTATTTACATATTTTATCGGCAGTCAATATGAAACCTTTAGCCAAGACCTAGGGATATCCCTTGTTTCAGGCAAGGGAATTCCATGGGATACGTGTTCACCAAAATGCAGACATAAAGAAAACTTATTAGACTAGAGTGGTTACAAATTATAAGTATAAATAATGAGGGATCAGAACTAAAATTAATAAAAATAAAAATATATCATGCGCCTTTACCAAACAGGCATTTGTCGGCAGGGATATTACTGATTATGATTCTAGTAACGAGCTATCTCCCGTTGCTCTATTCTCCGAGGTTACTGAGTGGGTATTGCCATGTTTATTGGTCTTGAAATACATAGTCTGCGCTATTACGCCCTGGGCAAGCGTAGAGAGGTCAGATGAGGACCGTTCCACTTCTTCTGCCAGGCTAAAATGATCATTGATAATACCGGTTATATAGTCCATACTTCGGCTTACCTCTTCCGATGCCGAGGACTGCTGTTCAGTTGCAGACGCTACTTTCTGCACGATATCCATTACATTATCCGAACTCTCTACAATCTGCTGAAGCGCTTCTCCGGCCTTTTTTGCACTAGCAACTGACTCTTCTGCATGCAGCCGTCCCCTTTCCATCGTGACTATGGACTCTTCACTCTCGTCTTGTATGGTCTTAATCTTGGTGGATATCTCATCGGTTGCCTTTGCTGTTCTCTCGGCAAGCTTTCTGACTTCATCAGCAACAACTGCAAAACCCCTTCCATACTCTCCTGATCTGGCCGCCTCGATAGCAGCATTAAGGGCGAGCAGGTTTGTCTGATTTGCAATGTCCTGTATGACAGAAACTATATTGTCAATTTCTTTTAGGCTGTCACCGAGTTCGTAGATAGTTGCCGACGCATCACCGACACTTCCAGCAAGCTTTGTTATGCTATCAACCGTATTGGTCACAATTTCTTTCCCTGTCGCAGCAATATCATATGATGCCTTGGTAGCTGTCGATGCATCTGATGCATGCTGGGCCATATCAACGATTGTCTGAGACATCTCGTTTGTTGCGCCTGCGATCTGCTCTCCTGTCTTACGCTGCTCCGTGGCTCCGTGGAGAAGTTTACCTGACAATGTTGAGAGTCCTTCAGTATTCTCTGACATATGTTCCACTGCATCAACAATCTTGCCGAACGCGTCCCGGAGATGCACAATCATACTGTTGAGTCTGCCGGCCATGTTTCCCATCTCGTCTTGTGAACTAATATCAATCGTATGAGTGAGATCGCCCCCGGCAACTTCCTCTGCTGCGTCCATAACAATATTAATCGGCCTATTGATTGAACGAACTATCAAGAGAGCGAATATGGCAAATAAACCAATGCCTATTCCTGCTGCAATAGCTATAGCCGTGTTCATTTTTGAAACCGTGCTCACGCTGCCCTCATACTGAACCTTTACATTGTCTTTCAAAATTACCGCAAAGGTATCTATTGATTTCATAATGAGCGGTTTATAGTCAAGCCATTCATCGTATATATCAGACAATCTGTCAGGGTCATCTGCATAATAAGTCTTTATGAGTTCTTGCACTATATTCGCTTTAAATCCTTGATACCCTTTTTCATAAGTCACGATCGAGGCCTCGGCTTCATCGGTAAGGTGGGAGTATTCCATAGAAGACTTAACGTCATCCCACGCCTTATCAATATCCACAAGTGCCTGCTCAAGGTGCGGTGCAGAGCCTACTGACGCAATAACATCGGCCTGTACGCCCGTCATCCTGAATTCAAGTTCCCGGAATATTAATTGTATATTTCTCAGGTTATCAAGTGGGGTAACATTTTCATTGTAGATGCTCGCAAGGGTCTTTGTCTCATGCTTGCCAACCATAACAGCCAGCGCTGCAAATGATGTAGATATGATTATCCCGGAGATAATTACTGCCAGAATTTTATGAGATATTTTCAGTTTTTGTAAAAGCAATTTGTTCCCCCCATTAATATGGCTGTAGTTATCAGAATCTTTCTATATCATCAAAGCGTTTTTAGTCGTTTTTTTTATATCAGCTTACTATTAACTCGGAACGTAAGTTGGCAAACTTAATGAGGGAAACCCTGAAATTACATAGGAAAATTACTAGGGTCTATCCACAAGCATGCAAATTTTATTTAGCTCACCACATTCAAATAGTGTCACTATCAGGATTCGCATTACTATAAACAACAACATCTCGAAAATCTGAATCTACCACATTTGCTCGTGTTTTAAAGTGCATTGTCTGCGATATGACTTCCTGTGCAAGCATCGCCAAATCGGAAGACTCTTTTTTCAGGTCTTCTGATAAATTAAAATTGTCATTGATTATCCTTGATATATACTCCATGTTTTGACTAACTTCTTCTGATGCTGCTGACTGAGCTTCCGTAGCAACAGAAACTTTTTGTACCATTTCCATTACATTCTCGGATTTTCCAACGATCTGCTGGAGCGCTTCCCCAGCCTTCTCTGCATTAGAAACTGATTCCTCGGCAAGAAGTGCCCCACTTTCTATTATAGATATGGATTTCTCACTATCTGACTGCAGGGCCGCTATCTTAGATGTAATCTCGTCGGTTGCACGAGCTGTCCTCTCGGACAATTTTTTAACCTCATCCGCAACCACTGCAAAGCCTCTACCGTATTCCCCGGACCTTGCGGCCTCTATGGCAGCATTCAGGGCAAGCAGGTTTGTCTGACTCGCTATATCCTGGATGACCGTAACGATTGCACCTATCTCATTTAAATTCGTTCCCAAACCATTAATCGTATTAGCAGCCACCCCTACACTGCCAGCAAGCTTTGTGATACTTTCTACCGTCTGGTTAACCACTTCTTTGCCGGATGCCGCAGCAACATACGACTCCTGAGTTGCGCCGGAGGCATCCATAGTGCTTTTAGCAATATCAACAAGAGTGAGAGCCATTTCATTAGACGCAACAGCAACCTGCTCTCCCATTGTTCGCTGCTGCTCTGCTCCTTCAAGCAATTTTTCCGAGTGATCAGAGATCCCTTCTATGTTCGGAGACATGCTCTTTACCGCACAAACAATTTTGCCGAAAGCATTGTCGAGATTCCCTATCATTACATTTAGTCTGGTTGCCATGCTGCCCATCTCATCTTCAGTATCTACAGGTATGATTTGCGTCAAATCACCACTTGCTACCTGCTCTGCAGCATGAACAACAGTTTTAATCGGGCTGTTAATAGAGCGGACGATAAGTAGTGCAAAAGCTGCAAAAAAACCAATAATGCCTATAGCGGCTACGGAAATAATGATTTTTATTTTTGCCATTGTCTGACGGCTTTGTTCATAGTGGACTTTCACATCTTCCTTCAGAGTATCTGCCAGGGTATTAATGGAATTAAATATAACGGGCTTGTAATCAAGATATTCATCATATAGATCCCCTACTTTCTCTGGCTCATTATCTAAATACACTTTTAGAAGGTTCTCCGCAACATCCTCTTTGAAACTTCTGTATCCTTTTTCAAATGTTGCTATCTCTCTTTTTTCATCCTCTGAAAAATCGTAACTACTTAATGCCGATAAAGTATCCTGCCACTTCATGTCCAGATCATAAAGGGATTCTTTGAGGTGTGTTCCCGAGCCTATCGCTGCCATTAAATCAGCCTGTACACCGGCCATGCGATATTCAATTTCTCTGAAAACCAATTGCATAGCCCTTAAATTATCCAACGGCCTCACATTCTCCAAGTAAATACGCTCAAGCCTGTTAGTATCACTCTCGCCTATTAGTACAGCTCCTGCCGCAAAGACAATCGCAATTAGAATACCGGCTATAATCACTACCATAATTTTGTGGGCAATCTTCATTTTTTTTAGAAACACTTAATTTATTCTCCTTTTATGGAATCAATATTCATTTTGCTATGGCCTGAAATAGAACAAGAAAGATATTAGTACAAAATCCACATCCCGATTTTGTACTGAGACTGCATATTTTATTGCACGTAGGATATATAGTCGGCAGGAGTCCGATGATACTTAATAGGGAGTTCCCTTAACCGGTAAGGCATTGGCTAATTTTCGCATGCGCCAATTCCGTAGGGCTTCAGAACATCAAGGACCTACATTTGTACTTCAATGCATGAGATATGCGGGTTAAGGGCAGTACTTGAATTAAACCTTCATATGCAGCATCGGCAGTCCAAGCCGCTGCCTTTTATTTTCGCCACTGAAAGTATTTGCTTTTCTTTGCGGAATGTCCCCCCTGTCCCCTTTATGCTGGCCCTGGATTTTGGTTGGGAGGCTTGCGGCATGTTGGACTGTGTGCTTGCCGTAACGCGAAGAGAGTTCGTCGATGCAATCATAGATCTTTGACATCTTCTCTATCTTTGTGGTGTCGTCAAAGAGGGTGAACTGTACTTTATTCTCCGGCATCAGGCCGGAAAGGACAACACCCGTCAGCCGGTACGGAATGCCCTGCTGATAGATTTGATTAAACCCTTCCTTGAGCGGCTCAAATAATTCAGACGGGTACGCGGTGGGACGGTTCAGCTTGAGTTCAATGCCGATCTCCCTGAAGTCCTTTTTCCTGAGAAAGAGGATGAGGCGCGTAGCCGCTAGGTTGTGCCGCCGCACTTTTATACAGGCGTTTTCGAGATTCTTCGAAAGCTGGGCAAAAACAAATGTCCTGTCCGTTGAAGGAGGAGTGAACGTCTTTGTCTTGCTGATCGATTGATAGTTGCTCTTCTTTTCAGTCACGACCGGATAGACACTCATCCCGTTCAATTCACACCAGATCTGCCAATATGGTTTTGAAAGGTGCTTCATTATAAACGCCTCATCTTTTCTCGCAAACTCCAGGGCGGTCCGTATCCCCAGCTTATTCAGAAACGCCGATGTGTTCGGCCCGATGCCCCATATATCATTCACCGGAATTTTTTCCAGATATACATGAATGTCTTTTCCGGAGATCACGGTCAGGCCGTTGGGCTTATTATATTTTGAACCTATTTTCGCAAGCACCTTTGAAAGGCTAACTCCGATAGAGACGGTGATACCCAGCTCCTTCTCCACCGTCGCCTGTATCTTTGCGGCAATCATTTCATAGGAAGTGTGAAAACTCCGCCGCAGCCCTGTTAAATCAACAAACGCCTCATCAATGGAGTACTCTTCAAGATCAGGTGAAAAGCGCCTGAGTATTTCAAACATTCTCACAGAAAAGAGGCTGTACGTCTCATAGTCAGACGGGACAATAATCGCATCAGGGCATATTTTCTTAATATCATAGTAACCCATCCCCCTCTTTACACCCCGCGCCTTTGCCTCGTAACTAGCGGCCGAGACAATCCCGCGCTCCTTGCCCGTGATCACAGGCTTGCCCCTGAGCTCCGGGTGAATCGCCTGTTCACATGATGCAAAAAAAGCATCTGCATCCATATGCAGTATGGCCTGCGGCCAGGATCTTATTGTGATAGGTTGATTTGACATTCTACTGGTATTTCCTCACCACCGCAGTCACCACGCCGGATATCATCAGTTCGTTTTTGGGCTTAATGGGTTTGTATTTGGGGTTCGCGGGCATAAGGGTTACGCTGTCTCCACGTTTTCTCAGGTACTTCATGGTCCATGCGCCGTCTACTTCGGCGATAACGATGTCGCCGTTTCTGGGGGTCTGGCTTTTATTGACTATCACCATGTCTCCAGGCAATATTCCTGCGTCACACATAGAGTCGCCGGACACCTTCAATAGAAACGTGGCCTCGTGGTTTTGTATAAGCATGTCATCGAGAGATAACGTATCCGCAAGTTCTTCCTCTGCGGGACTCGGGAATCCTGCCTCTACTGTCCCCAGTATCCTGACCGGGAACTTTATGGAGCCAGGCGTAAGCCTTCCTTTTTCATCCCGCTCGATGACCTTCAGTGCCTCAAGCTTATTTACCAGCTTGGATACCGCGTTTTTCGACTTCAGTCCCAACATCTCCCCAATCTCAGCAAAGCTCGGCATCCGGCCCCTGCTGTAGTAAAATTGAGATATCTCCCGTATCCGTGACTTCAGTGTCTCTTCTCTCAGTTCCTGATTCATAGCTTCATTGTAGGTGAACGATCGTTCACTGTCAACCCCCTACCTCTTGAAAACCAGGGAATGCCTGATATCATATTGATGAATACACGCCCTTTTGTATAAACTTAAAGCCTTAATTAACAACGGAGGCGTTCGTATCTGCTGCTACTCTGGTAAAAAAAAAGGAAATTCAACGAAAACATAAATAAGTGAGGACCCATGTCATTTAAAAAGATATCATTTGCACTATTTTTTATTATTGCCGGCCTGATGGTCGGACTTTTCTTTAGCGTACCGCTGCTTGCGAAGCAGCCGCAGAACATGTTGATATGGATATGCGCCGGGGCCGGACTGCTTATTTTCCTTATATTATCACTGGTTGTGTACGGTCTGGGGAAAACGCCCTCAGGAAAAGCTGCGGAGAAAAAGGCTGAACCTGCCCCTGAACCTGAAAAGGCACGGTTTGATGAAAAGACAGTACAGGTGCTCTCACTCCTGCAGAAAAAGGGCCGGTTGATCGACTTCCTTCAAGAGGACATCACCGGGTACGAAGACGGTCAAATCGGGGCTGCGGTGAGAAATATTCACAAGGGCTGCAAAGAGGCGATTGAAGAGTATATAACAATCAAGCCGATCATGAAAGAAGACGAAGGAAGCGATATCACCGTTGAAGAAGGGTTCGATCCTTCAGTCATCCGTCTCACCGGAAATGTTGCCGGCAAGCCCCCGTTTAAAGGCGTATTGAGACACTCCGGATGGCGCGTCTCATCCAGTAGCCTCCCCGCCCTTCCCGATAACCAGGACCTAAGCGTGATTGAACCTGCTGAAATGGAAATTGAATAAAAGACAGTTACACCTATTTGAAAAACAAGGAGAATCAATGAGCAGTTCCCGTTATATTGTCGGAATAGATCTCGGCACCACAAACAGTGTTGCCTCATATATCGATATGGAGGCGGGTCCTGAGTGCCGTTTATTTAAAGTCCCGCAGCTAACTGAAGCCGGGGTTGTAGAAGAACTGGATCATCTGCCGTCATTCCTGTACATACCTGCAGAATCAGAGCTGCCCGAGAAGAGCCTATCTCTCCCGTGGACGGATGATATGCCTTTTACTGTCGGGAAATTTGCCAGAAAGAGGGGGGCCGAGGTTCCGCTTCGCCTAGTCTCTTCAGCAAAGTCATGGCTCTGTTACCCCAATGTTGATAAGACATCGCCCATATTGCCGTGGAATGCGCCGGAAGGGGTTTCGAAGATGTCACC
>PJEL010003622.1_pt1 | contig 13094 bp, 10 predicted proteins | sample 1853271 | NCBI WGS metagenome assembly PJEL01 (sample SAMN08108733, study PRJNA415343) | Invertebrate metagenome, whole genome shotgun sequencing project. | host: Globobulimina | place: Sweden: Gullmar Fjord | collected 2015-08 | reverse complement strand
CAATGCTGATACTGACAAAATCGCAGACCTTTGATTTTGCATGTGGTATTTCCAGCGACTCAATACTTTCACGCATGGTCTCTGCAACAATGACCGCACCATCGAGCTCGGTATCAGGAAGTACCACAGAAAATTCTTCACCTCCATAGCGGGCCAAAAAATCGGTTTCCCGGTGGATACCATCCTCCAGTCCTACAGCGACACTTTTTAAGCAGTCATCACCACCCTGGTGGCCGTAATGATCGTTATAGAGTTTGAAGAAGTCTATATCGAGCATAATAAGCGAGATCGGTTTGGAGTTGCGCATTGCCCGATGCCACTCTTTATACACGGTTTCGTCAAAGCTCCTCCGGTTGGCAATCCCTGTCAAGCCGTCGAGGGATGAAAGTCTCTGCAGGGTGCGGTTGGCTTCGGTAAGCTTGGCACGGCTTTCTTCAAGGGCCTGGAAAGCCTCGTCCCTTTCCAGCTGGGTAATATATGCCTGTGAATGGTAACGGATCCTGGCGATCAACTCTACCTTGTCAGGGAGCTTGACAAGGTAATCGTTGGCGCCAAGTTTAAATGCCTCACTTTTTATCGATGCCTCTTCCTTGGTGGACAGGACAATAATTGGAATTTTGGCGGTTGTCTTATTGACCCTGAAATAACGAACCATCATCAGGCCGTCTATATCAGGCATAACCAGGTCCTGTAAAATAACCGTCGGTTTTATCTCCGTGGCCAATTTAATGGCCTTGGAGGGATCCTGGCAGTGGTGGAAATTCAGGTCCTCTTCACTGCTCAGTGACCTGCGTACCGCCTCGGCGATCATGGCCTGGTCATCGACGAGCAGAACGGTTATTTTATGCTCCTGAAGATCAGTTGTGGATTTATTCATGTCGCTCATTTGTTTATATTTTTATGAATAATATAACTATTTATCGATTTGCCAATTTTGCCGGCCGGCAGGATATCCGTTGCAGCGCCAAGCTGTGCTGCTGCCTTGGGCATCCCATATACAATACTTGTTTCCTGGTCTTGGGCGATTGTATACCAGTTGCGTTTATGGAGTGCAAGAAGTCCTTCTGCCCCATCTCTTCCCATGCCTGTTAAAAGTGCAGCAACCCCGTCACCGGGCCAATATTGGGCAGCACTCAAAAAGAAAACATTTACAGAGGGATGGTAAAAATTGTCTTCCGGCTCTTTTGAATAAGCCAAGGTTAGCTGGGGAGTCATTGTGAGATGGTCATCGGTGCAGGCAATCAAGATTTTTCCGGGTTCCGGTATGTCACCATTGCGGGCAATTCTTACCGGCATGTTTACCTGGTTGTCCATCCATTCAACAAGTCCAGGGGTGAACTGTTCATCCATATGCTGAATGATGATAACAGCTGCAGAAAAGTTTTTTGGAAAGGCTGTAAGGATTTCCAGCAGGATTTTCGGACCACCTGTAGAGCAGCCCAATAGCACGAGATCAATTCCTTCAATCTGTACTTTCGGCTTATCCGGTAAATTGACCGACCTGGAAGGACGTTTATCCAGGCTGCCGGTCAGTTTGCCGATCCTGAATATCTTCTTCAGCAGTTCATCACCTTTAGCTGATTCACCTTTTTTGCCAATCACCGGTGTGGCTACTACGTCCAGGGCGCCTGCACTCATTGCCTCGAATACCTTGGCGGAATTGCCTGTCACGGTGGAGGTAACCACCAGTATAGGACAAGGGGTGTTTTTCATTATTCTGCGTGTCGCCTCAACACCGTTCATAACCGGCATCAATAAGTCCATAAGGACGAGATCCGGGGTGCTCTCCCGACATTTATCAACGGCTTCCTTACCGTTCCTGGCGACCCAGATGACCTTATTTTCCGGGACAGAGGCCAAGACTTTTTGAAGACTTGCAACACAGATCTGTAAATCATTAACAATGCCAATTTTCAAGGCGGTCCCTCAGGATTAATTGTTGAGTAAAAGAGTTTGGCGCAACTGCTTAACAGATTGAAATCTATAATAAATATTACCTGTTAGCATTCAGGTTCACCAATCAGGTCGAGTACAGCATTGATTAAAGTTTCGTCTTTAAAGCTCCCTTTGGTGAGATAATAATCAGCCCCCACTTCCAGGCCGCGGATTCGGTCTTCTTCGCGATCCTTATAGGAAACGATAATAACCGGCAACTGGCGCAGGTTCGGGTCATTCTTGATGTTTTCAACAAGCTCGAAACCATTCATTCTCGGCATGTCTATATCCGATACGATCAGGTCATAGTCGTTGGCGCGTATAGTATTCCATGCTTCCATGCCGTCAACAGCTACATCGACCTCATAGCCACGGGCAGAGAGCATTTTTCTTTCCACTTCACGGACAGTGATGGAATCATCCGCCACCAGGATACGCCTGATCCTTTTCTCTGCGCCACTGTCGTCAAGTTTGCCGATACGCATCAAACGGTTGCCGGATATAAGCTGGTCCATTGACCGGAATACATCATCTACATCAATAACAAGAATCGGCGTGCCGTCTTCCAGAATTGCCCCGGAGCTTATATCCTTAACCTTACCCAGCTTCGGGTTCAGGGTCTGTACAACAAGGTCCCTGACTCCCAGGAGGCCGTCAACGGTAAGACCATACTGGTTAAGCCTGTCACTGAAAACGATGATGAAGAGGTCTTCATCATCGCTTGCCTGGGTTTTGGCTGGTGCTTTGAAAACCTGCTGGGCGGAAACAATGCCGATGCGTTTTTCGTTTAAGGTGAAATATTGCCTGCCTTCCACCTCTTTAATCTGTTTTTGGGGTAACTGTACGACATGGTCAACTGTTACCAGGGGGAATCCGTACGGCTCATCGTTGATTTCAACCAGCAATGCACGTAATACCGATAAAGTAAGAGGCAGCTGAAGTTCAAAAGTTGAACCTTTGCCAAGCTTGGTTGACGAGCGGATCATGCCGCGGACTTCATTGATTACACTATGCACTACATCCATGCCGACGCCGCGTCCGGAAATCTTACTAACGGCTTTTTTTGTGCTGAAATTAGGCAGGAAAAGAAATTCGAGAAGCTCATGGTCTGATAGTTCAGCAGCCATTTCCTTGGTGCACATTTTTTTGTCGATAATCGTCTGGCGTAAATTCTGCAGATCAACTCCACGACCGTCATCACTGACAGTTATGCTCAACATGCCGGCACTATGGCGTGCTTCAAGTTGCAGGGTACCCTTTTCCGGTTTCCCAAGAGCTTTTCTTTCAACAGGGGTCTCCAGGCCGTGATCAAGGGCATTGCGGAGCATATGGTTCAAAGGGGCTTCAATTTTTTCCAGGATGTCACGGTCAACCATGGTGTCATCACCTATGATTTCAAAGTTGACATCCTTGCCCAGTTCCTTTGCTACATCCCGGACCATCCTGGGAAACCCCCTGATGCCCTCCATGAAGGGACGCATTTTACTGGTGATGACTTCTTTATAGAGCCTGTGCGATATGGTTGTCGCATGGGTGGCATGCTCATCTAAAACTTCCATGTCCTGCAGAAGCATTTTGCGGCAGATATCAAGTTTCTGCTGCAGATCAGTGAGCAGGGTACCGGCAAAATCCTCTGAACCTAGGTTGGCGATGTTCTCCCGGATATAGTCTATGGCCTGATGTAGCTCATCCTGGCGATACTTGAGGCGAATCAATTCTTTAGTAAAGGATGGCAGCCAGCGTGATTCAATGAGTACCTCTCCGGCTAAACCCATCATGCGTTCCATGTTCTGGGCTGATACGCGGACAGCTCGCAACCCTTCCTTGTCATCTTTCCGCCTGGCCGGTTCTTTTGCAGAGACCTTTTCGGGTGAAGCCTGGTCGGTTTTTGTTGCCGGTTTTTTCGTTTCCGGTGCAGGGGCTGAAGCAGGGGGCTGGGTGGTTTTATGTTCCGGTTTTACAGGCGCTTTCTTTTTGGTTTTTTTATTTTGTGATAAATCTATATAGGTCTTAATGAGAGAATCAATCTCAGGCTTTTGTTCACTTAACCATTTTTCTGATTCTGCTTCAGGAAGCCCTGCAATGTTTTCAAGGGTATCCACACCTTTCAGAAGCATATCAATATCGTTCTTGTCGATTGCAATGGACCCTTTCTGGGTTGCGACAAATAGGTCTTCCATGGCATGGGCCAATTCGACGGCTCCATTCAGTCCGACTATCTTGGCTGCACCCTTCATGGAATGGGCAGCACGCATCATGGATTCAAAATGTTCTTGCGATGTCGGGTTCTTCTCCAGGGCCAGGAGATCATTGGACAGGTTCTGGCAATGGGTTTCAGCTTCCATGCGGAACAGGTCCATCATGGTCATATCGCTCAAATCGGCCGGCAATTCAGTTGACATCTCTGATGATATTTCCGGCGGTTCTGCCGGGGTGCTCTGGGCAACAGATTCTGCTGCTGGAACTGGTGTTTCATCTGCAGTTGATGGAGTGGCAGGTTTTTCTCCCTTGGCCAATGCGGTAAAAACAATTGTCAGAGAATTTATTTCACCAGCATTTTCTTCAAAAAAGACATCTGTGTCATCATCGGAAACCTGGGCGATATTATTGATCATATCCACCCCCTTTAACAGGAGATCAATGCCATCCTGGTCCAGGGTTATTTTGTTTTCCTGGGTTGCAACAAAAACATCCTCCATGGCATGGGCAACCTGGACAGCCGGATGAAGCTCTACTACACGGGCCGCCCCTTTGATGGAATGTGCTGCCCGCATCAGAGATTCAAGTATGTCAGCTGCTGTCGGGTCCTGCTCCAGGGCGATCAGGTCTTCGGATATCTGGTTGCACTGGTTTTCGGCCTCCATGCGGAAAAGATCCATCATGGACATGTCGCCCAGGTCGCTGCCATTGGTGCTGATCATTCCAAATCCTTTGTAAGTGTTTTGAACAGGGGCTTGTCTTTCAGCAACCCGACATCCTTATCTTCTATACAGAGAATGCCCATTGTATATGCAGCCTTTGAACCGGAAACGGTTACTGGCAGGTCCTTTATTGTATCAGGTGTATATCTTACTATTCCCAATACCTCGCTCACCGGGAAAGTTATGATATGATTGTCCTGCATAACTACGACAAGCCGCTCCGGGTTTATGTAATCCGGATCCTCTTCCTCATCAGGTCTTTCCAGCTTATCAATGCCCAGCACCCTGCCGATTGATACGCAGAGTTCGAGTTTACCGTGAATATTAACGACACCCCTTAATACCTTGTTGTTAATATTGGGAATGGAGTGAATAAGGCCCATATTGACAACTTCATGGATCATATTAGCAGGTAGGGCCAGCCATTCACCTCCGGCCCGGAAAACAAAGGCGGATTTGACATTGACAGAAACTTTTTCTTTTTCCCTGGAGAGGATTTTGGTCCATTCATTGCGATAGTCTTCAGGCGGTTCACGGTTTAAGAGCTTGCGCCCTATAACCGAGTAAACAGAGCAGTTCCTGCAATGAACGACCCGGTCCAGTTCAGGACAACGCTCATCCGATTCCCTCCAGACACCGATTCTGTTCCAGCAGTCATCTATCTGCTGTTCATTTTTGTCGTCATTTGCTTCCAAGTTGTTAATATGTCCTCGTTATTTGAAAATCAATTAATCGTTACTGTTTTAAGCGGTTGATCCGCTGCTTGAGAGCCCTGGACTCATTTGCATCACCTTGTTTTTCAGCAAGCAGTGCAAGAAACACCAGGGCCTCTTCATGATTCGGGTTCAGGTATATGGCTTTGCGAAAAAGTTTTTCCGCCTGTTTGGTATCATCAGCTGCATCGTTGATTATGCCCAACAGGAAAAATGCCTGGGCCGAAGGGCCGTACTGATCGAGATAATCTTCACATATATTTGTCGCTGCAGCCAGTTCGCCTTTATCGGCTAATTGACGTGCACGGACAAGGTCCGGTTCTGTTTTGTCGGTTTCCCGCCGCTGGAAAGGGTAGAGATGTTTGGTGCCGGTTTTTTTCTGCCTGGGCTGCCCTGGATCAACTGGAATAGAATTGGAGTTGTTGGCTCCTTTCGGTTTCTTATGAAAGGCAAACGCCTGGCTAAAAGGGGCTGGGGTGAATGGTGAGTTTGTAAACAGGTTAGCCTCGGCATGACCGACAAACAGGATACCGTCATCAGATAAAATTTGATTCAGAGTTTTTATTGCCTGGTGCCTGGACAGCGCATCAAAATAAATCATGACATTACGGCAGAAAACAATGTCAAATAGACCGAGTCCTTTCATAAATGACGGATTAAGTATATTGCCGTTATGAAAATGAACTTTCTTGAGAATAGCTTTATTTATAACATAATTCTTTTTTATTTTCTGGAAATACCGGGCACGATAACTGAGGTCATCCCCCCTGAAGGAATGTTCGGTATATATCCCTTCCTTTGCACGTTGTAGTGCACGCCTGCTTATATCAACTGCATGAACGGTGAACTTATCAGCCGGGAAGCCACTATTTAAAAGGGACATGGTGATGGAGTACGGCTCTTCACCGGTTGAGCAAGGAACGCTGAGGATGCGCAGAATATTATTTTTATGCTGGGGGATCCACTCTGTAACCAGATATTTGTTGAGTACCAGGAAGGGATCTTTGTCCCTGAAAAACCATGTTTCAGGGATGACTACTTCCTCTATAAGCTCTCTTAACTCGAGAGCTGAGGTTTTTAATTTTTCAACATAGTCTGACCTGTCGTCAATTGATAGAGCCTTCATCCTGGCCTGGATAGACCGGTCAAGGGTCGATTTACCAATTGACGTAACTTTCAAGCCCATTGTTTTTTGCAGGAGGGCCTCTATTGCAAAGTCCGACATATTTTATAACCGTACAACAATATACATTCTATGTATCCTGTTCTTCTTCCTCAAAAAGGGCGTTGATCTCCTGTTCCGGAAGCATTTTTTTAAGGTCAAACCAATGGATCATGTCTTCCATGTCAGGTGTTTCTTCTCCGGCATATAATGATTCGTCCATCAGTACACCGGTTGATGGAGGTTTGGTCATGTTGGTCTTGATTGTTTCAGTAACATTACTGGCAATCATGCCGATGTATTTACCCAGGTGAGCTTTAAAAGGGTTTTTTATAATTATAATTCTGGTGCTGAACTTGTTTTCAGCCGGCACTCCGTCAATGTAATGACCCAGGTCCAGAACAGGGACCCCGTCTCCACGGTAGTTCATCAGTCCGGTGACAAAATCCGGGGCAACGGGGATTTTCTTTACCTTGACGAGAGGGGCAATTTCAACAACCTGGTTACTGTCCAGTGCATACCTCCCATTCTCAATTTCAAACAGGAGAAGCAGCATCTTCTTCCTCATCTGTTTCTACTTTAAAGCGTGACGCACCATCCTGGAGACCAAGTGCTGCCTGGTGGAGTTGGGAGATTGAGGAGCTCGTCTGGCTCAGGGATTCAGCAGTCTGCTGAGCCGCTTCATTCAATTGGCCGATGGCATCACTGATTTGTTTTGATCCCTGGGTTTGTGCTTCAATACCCTGAGTCAGTGTTACTACCTGGGGGTTAAGGACTTCGACCTGTTCTATGACACCGGAAAGCTGTTCATTGATATCTCGAACATTACCCACACTGACATGGGCATCTTCAGCAAATTTGTCTATACCCATGACAGCAGCTGAGATTGCCGATTGGACATCTTTGACCATCTGGGCAATATCAAATGTTGCCACGGCGGTCTGGTCGGCAAGCCGCCTGATTTCAGTAGCAACGACAGCAAATCCTGAACCATACTCGCCAGCCTTTTCAGCTTCTATTGCAGCGTTTAAGGAAAGAAGGTTGGTCTGATCTGCTACCTTGTTAATTGTTTTTACAACGTTGGCAATATTACTTGCCTTATCATTGAGGATTTGCAGTTTATTGACAATGGAGCCTGTTGCCTCCTCCATTTTTACCATGGTATCATCAATGTCTTTTAAACCACCCTGGCCCTCTTCAGCAGCAAAAGCGGCATTTTTGGTGAGGCTGTTAACCTTTTTCATGGTTGACAAAAGATGGGCGCCGGTAGCAGCAATTTCCGTGGTTGATGCGGCAATTTCACTGGTGGTTGCAGCGTGTTCGTTTGCTGTCACTTCCTGCTGTTTATTGGTTGCCGCCAGTTCGGTAATCGAACTGGTAACCTGAATGCCGGATTGCTGTATCTGACCGACCAGGTCGCGCAGATAGGTTACCATTCGGTTGAAACCCTTGATAAGCAGACCGAATTCATCGTGCCTGCCGAAATCCAGACGTTGAGTAAGATCTCCCTTGATGACCTGTTTCATGGCCTGGATTATCATCTTCAGCGGCCTATCAATGCTGCGGATGAGAAGGTAGCTGGCAATAAGGGAGATGAATATGCCGCCCAGCATTGTCAAAAGAAACGCTTTTTTTGAAAAGTCATAGCGGTCCTGAGCATTGTCATATTCCTTCTTAACGGCTTTCAATCGTTCCTGAACCAGTAAATTGATAACCTGGCGATGTTCGTCGGCCAGCGGGTAGAGGGCTTCATCTGTAAAAATATCGAGGTTGTCAATATCATTCTTTTCAAGATACAGAACAAGTTTAATGATGGTTTCTTCAGTGGAGGTGTTCAGGGATTTTGCAGGAGCCAGCCATGCGTTTCCCCGGTCACCGGACTCATTTGCACCAATTTTGTAAAGATGGGCCCATCTTTTATCAAGTTCCTCCTTGGTCGTCTTGACGGTTTTAAGGGCTTCATCCCGGGAGATCTGTTCAAAAAGTGCCTTATCGACAGAACCGACAATGCCGATCTGGAACAGGTTGTCCATTTCACGGAGCTGCTCCAGGGGAATGACTTTATTTTCATAAACATCAGACAGGGAGTTGTTGGAGGCCTTCATGCCGTTTAAGCCACCGAATCCCGCACCTATGATAAGCAGAAGCAAAAAGCTCACAAAACCAGCCAAGCGCCATTTAACGCTCAAATTTCGGGCGAATTTTTTCATTACTTTCCCTTTGTATTGAGATTTTTGTTACTTTTTTTCGTTGTTGATAACTTCTAACCAGAACCCAATCTAAAGATTAAACAAAACTTGATTATTTTTACAGAAAATATGGTGAGAGTCAAATGGTTTGTTAGATAATACCTTGTTGAAATATCTAGTAAATAGAAGAAAACACTGAATAGAGTTTAAAACTGGGCCGACCCGGGAGTCCTGGGGAAAGGAATGACATCCCGTATATTGGTCATGGAGGTGATAAACTGGAGCAATCTTTCAAACCCGAGGCCAAAGCCGGCATGGTGGACAGTGCCGAATCTCCTTAAGTCAAGGTACCACTGGTAGTCCTCTATTTCGAATCCCAGCGAAGCAATTCTGTCAGCTAGGACATCATAACGTTCTTCACGTTGGCTGCCGCCGATAATCTCGCCAATCCCAGGTAACAGAAGATCCATGGCTGCCACGGTTTTTAAGTCATCGTTCATGCGCATGTAAAACGGCTTAATGTCCTTGGGATAATCTGTGACAAAAACCGGTTTTTTGAATATATTTTCACAGAGGCAGCGTTCATGTTCTGCCTGCAGGTCTATTCCCCATTCAACCGGAAAATCAAAAGACTGTTTAGCGTCCTGGAGTAAAAGAACTGCTTCAGTATACGGAATACGAACAAAAGGATGTTCCAATACCAATGACAGTTTATCATACAGCTTTTTGTCAATGAACCGGGAAAACAGATCAAGATCATCCGTGTTTTTTTCCATTACATGATTGACGAGATATTTTAAAAAAGATTCAGCCAGGTCCATGTCTTCATGCAGATTACAGAATGCCATTTCAGGCTCAATCATCCAGAATTCTGCCAGATGACGGCTGGTATTCGAGTTTTCCGCCCTGAAGGTCGGACCGAATGTATAAACCCGGCCCATGGCCAGTGCCAATACCTCCGCCTGTAATTGACCGCTGACCGTCAGGCTGGCCGGTCTGCCAAAAAACTCGTCATCTGTATAAGGGGGTCTTTGGGGATTCTGGCTGGATGGTGGTGCTGTAACTACCTTGAACATCTCGCCGGCGCCCTCACAGTCACTTGTCGTGATTATCGGTGTGTGGACCTGAAAAAAGCCTCTTTCCTGAAAAAAAGTATGCACAGCGTAGGAAAGCGATGAACGGATCCGGGCAATGGCTGCCAAACTATTGGTGCGCGGCCTGAGATGGGCGATGGAACGCAGAAATTCAAAAGAGTGTCTTTTTTTCTGCAGGGGATAGTGGTGCGGGTCGGCCCATCCCAGAACCTGCAGCTCATCGGCATGGAGTTCAATTGTCTGGCCCTTGGCAGGGGATTCTTCAACTCGTCCCTTGATCTGCATCGAACAGCCGGTGCTCAGCTTGATAACGGTATCTTCATAATTGTTTAGTTCGTGAGAGGCAATAACCTGGAGGTTTGCCAGGCACGAGCCGTCGTTTATCTCAAGGAAAGAGAAATCCTTGGAGTCTCTCCTGGTTTTCAGCCAGCCACCAACTGTGACTGTCTGATGCAGCGGCTCATTGCTTAATATTTCAGCTATACGGGTTAATTCAGTATTCATTTTTTACAGCAACCATTCAGTTTGAAAATATTGGCCTGCTAGAAGAGTGAAGATGCGCCCTTTTTCTTTGTTAATTATATCATAACGGCTACTGGTTTGCCATAAAGCGATAGAGTCATTGATCCGGCAAATCAGTTATCCGGGCGGTTATACCAGAAACCGCAGAGACGCCTGTTGCGGAGCGCCCATGGAAAGAATGTTAAAAAAAACAATAACAATGATATTTGCAGGGAGGAAAACCAATGGAATTTTCTGCCAGAGGTGATGACCGGGTATTCTGTGATTACTTCAAACTGCAACCCTCTTTTTTTTCCCCAGGCGGTCAACTGGCGTGAGAAAAAAATTTCCTCACTGGCATAGATCTTTTCGCTGAAGCCACCAATATCCTGAAAACCGTCATTCAGGCAGTAGACAAAACTGCCGGCTGCCAGGTTTTTGACCTTTGATAACCAGTTCCACATACGAACCAGCCTGCTTGCCAGAAATGGCAGGGCAGTGTCAAAGTTTATAAGTGTGCCGCCGCCGCAATGGGTACCGTTATGCAATTTGCTTAAGGCCATTTTTAGAAGATCGGCGGACAGCATGGTATCTCCATCGAGAAATATGATGAACTTGCCCTTTGCTGCCCGGCCGCCGGTATTTCTTGCCCGGGATATCTGGCGGTATGGTTCAATCACAACTTTGGCGCCATGTTGTGTAGCGATTCGCGCGGTATCGTCTGTGGAATTGTTGTCAACGACGATTACTTCTCCTGTAAACTTTTGTGACTGCATGGCCGCGTCCAGATGAGAAAGGGTGCGCGGTAATAATTTTTCCTCGTTGTAAGCTGGGATTATTACCGAATACTCTATTGACTTGTTTTCTTCCATAGGCAGTTCCAGGGCGCTGTATCTATTGTTTCATATTGAAAAACTTTCAATAATGATTACCGGTTTTAATAGAATAGCAAAGGATATTAATGAAGATTCTTTTTAGTAGTAAAATAAAACCTGATGAGCTGAGAGGTTGCCATGCAACAATTTGAATATAAAATCACCATGCATCCGGCTGATACTTTTAATGACCTGGTCTATTATTGTACGGAGAAAGGTGAATGCAGTGCAGACCAGATACCCCATGACCAAGCCGCTGTTTTACAGGAAGTTCTAAATGATGAGGGGGCGGATGGTTGGGAACTGGTGCAGGTTTCTTTTAGCAAGAATGGCATTATAGCATTCTGGAAACGGGGCAAAACAGCTTAAGAGTGTTTAAAGAAATTCTGTCATCACCTCGCAGGAACGGCATATTTCAATTTTTTCTTTCCAGCTTTTCTGTGCCTTGCACTCGCAGATCGTGCCATTGATCAGCCAACAGAATTGGCCTGCATTAAATTCATAGGCAGGACACTGCTTTCGTTGGCTGGTTGGACATTTTTTTATCACCCAGCAGGGTTTGCCAAGTTTGCGGTCCTTTCTCTTCCTGGAGAGCAGAAAATACATCTGTCTCTCCGCATGGGTTGGCACTGATCGCCAGCCCTGTTCATAACTGTATATTGCCTTCACTGAAACCCCGAGAAGTTGGGACATCTCCTTCTGGGTTTTTTCTAATTTTATGCGAGTCTCTATAAACTCCTCTTTTTCCACTGCGACCTCCAGATATTTCGTGATTTGTGCTTTATGTTCATTTCCTCACTGATTTAACAACCGTTCGCCATTATGCCATAGATGTGCTCTGAGGGAAAGAGGCTTTTACAGTGGGCAGTTCAGACCATCTTGTGGTGTAGGCTGGAGATTTTCGGAGCTGGCGATGATGCCAGGTCCGGTCAAAACCGGTTGCCGCCGGGTGTATTGTGTCCCGGCCCCAACGGCTGTTGATTTTATCCATTGCCTGCATGAGAGAGCTGTCCCGCAGGTCCGGTGGACTGAAAAGGTGCATCTGCTGATAGCCTTCTGGAGTGAGGCCGGTAAGCAGAACCCCGGCTTTCTGATAAAGATATCCCGGCCGGTAGATGGCTTTAAGCAGTCCGACGGCAGCCCTGATCAGCAGCGGCGTATGGGAGGTAGGGACAGGCAGGATCAATGTTTTGCTGGCATAGTATTGCGGTTGTTCTTTTTTGAAGCTGTTGGTGCGGAGAAAAACATGGAGAACGCCGGTGAGCAGTCTGGCGTTACGCAGCTTAAGGGCAGCCTGTGTGGTGTAGGTGGCAACAGCTTCCTGCAGATCGGTCAGGGATCCGACCGGCCTTCCGAAAGACCTGGAGGTGGCAATGGATTTTTTTGCAGGCGGTGTCTCCTCCAGTCCGATGCAGGGTATGGAGCGCAGTTCCATGGCGGTGCGCAGTCCGGTGATGGTCAGTGTTTTCTTAAGCCAGGCGTCGCTGCAATTCTTGAGCTGCAGCGCTGTACGGACTCCCTGGTTTTCGAGACGGGTCCCATGCCGGCCGCCGATCCCCCAGACATCTCTTATATCCACACTGGCGAGCAGACTATCCAGATTCTGATGGTCGGTTATATTAAATACACCTTGGGCAGCAGGGTCTTTTTTGGCGAACCGGCTGGCAATCTTGGCCAGGGTTTTGGTGAGGCCGAGACCGATGG
>PJEL010003621.1_pt1 | contig 13096 bp, 13 predicted proteins | sample 1853271 | NCBI WGS metagenome assembly PJEL01 (sample SAMN08108733, study PRJNA415343) | Invertebrate metagenome, whole genome shotgun sequencing project. | host: Globobulimina | place: Sweden: Gullmar Fjord | collected 2015-08 | reverse complement strand
AATTAAAACTATTTCCAATACTGTAAAGTTTGGTATTGATGAGATCAAATTAAAAGTAAATAAATATGGTGAGAGCTTAGGTGTAGATGAAGCCTATGTTGGACAATATTTATCTAATATGTATCTATTACGTAAGCTTTCAGTCTCTTTTGATGAAGAGAGTATGTTAGATGTAAAAATTAAAAGTAGAAATAAAGATGATTTTGAAAACTTTAAACATAGCGAGATTGTTTTAAAAGATGGAACTATAGTACGTCTAAATGAAATTTGTGAGTTTAACGTTAAAAAATCATTGGAAAAACTAATCAAAGATAACGGTGAAACAAACTTTTATATCTTTGCAAATGTAAATCCTGATATTTTAACAGCAAGTGAAGCTTTAGAAAAGTTAGAACCACTTTTAGAGAATATAAGAAATGATAGAGTAAAAGTTGTTTTAAAAGGGGAAGCTCAAAAGAATAAAGAATTAAAGAATGATATGATGTTAGCCTCGGCGCTTGCTATTGTTCTTATTATGTTAGCTATGCTGTATCTTTTTAACTCCTTTAGAGAGACATTTATTCTCATGAGTGTAATACCTTTTTCTCTCCTTGGGGTTCTTGTTGGGCACAAGATAATGGGTATAAATCTTAGTATGCCTGCAATGATTGGAGCTTTGGGTCTGGCGGGAGTTGTTATCAATGATGGTATTATTATGATGACATATTTAAAAAAAGCAAAAACTGTTGAAGATGTATTTCTTCAGTCTACTAAAAGATTTAGACCCATTGTACTTACAACCATTACAACACTTATTGGTATGAGTTCATTGATATTTTTCCCAACAGGACAAGCTGTTATTTTTCAACCAATTGCAATAGCACTTGGTTTTGGACTAGCTTGGGGAACTATACTAAACCTTATCTATCTCCCTGTACTCTACACTTTTTCACATAAAATGAAATAACAAGATAAGATAGTTATTAATAAAATTATTAACTATCTTAACTAAAACTTAAAAAAAAATATTTATTGTAAATATTAACAAAGTTGATATATATCAAGATGTTTCCCTCCCAAATTTGATAAAATTCTGAATAGCTTTTTAAAAAACTAAAGGATGAATGTAATGATAGTACTTGATGCACCGTTTCTCAATCTCCCCGAGATACCACTCGAACAATTCCTGCCAATATTTTTAGCTTCATCTGCAGTTCTTTTATTTGGGCTGTTTTATGTGGCGATATACACGCTGGTTAAAATGAGGTTACTAAAAAATAAATATATGCCTTTCGCATATTTCTTTTGGTGCCTGCAAACATATTGTTTATATTATGTTATTGATGCTTTTGGCAGTGATCCATTTACTGTAAAAGTGCTAATGATTGCAATGTTTGGTTATTTAGTACTTCCTCATTTATGGTATTACTTAAATCTTCGAGCAGAAGAAAGATATGAACAATAAAATTAAAGGAGGAAACATGTCAAAAAGAACTGTTTCAGTATGGACAGATAACCGATTTTGGATGAGATCAGCAGGTTGGGTAACTGGTTTTTCAGCAGTATTACTAATCTGGCTTACATTTGACACAATGGGTCAAATCAAAATGGGAAATGATGAAGATCTTAAAAATGGTATAGCTAAAAGGGTTCCAGGACCTACAGTTATTAACTATAAGATCACTTATGAAATGAGTGAAAAAAGAGGTCATGAGGTGCCAGTTATTGGTGGTAAAGAGAAGTTTTTTGGTAGAGATGATTACAGCGAAGAAGAAGCTGGAGCATTATTAAACTTAGGAAAACTAGGAAGTCAAGCAAAGAACTGTATGAATTGTCATACTTTACTTGGAAATGGTGCTTATTATGCTCCAGATTTAACAAAAGCTTGGTTGGATCCTGCATGGGGACCAAATGGTCCATATTTAGGTATGACAGGGAAAGATACTAAAGAAGAAGCAATGGCTGAATTTTTACAACATCCATCTCAATATCCAACACATGAAAGAATGATGCCTGATTTACAAATCACTGCAGACGAAGCAAAAGGTTTAGTTGCATTCTTAAAACATATGAGTTCAATTGATACTAATGGTTTCCCAAGAAACTTCGGTAAAAAAGATACAACTCTTAGAGAAAAAAGGAGCAATTAATGGCAAATACTTTGAAATGGGAAGGACAAAAACTCGCAACTTGGTATTTTACAGTTGCAATAGTACTGTTCGGAGCTCAATTACTTATGGGATTAATAGCTGCTGTTCAGTTTTTATATCCAAGCTTTCTTTTTGAAATTTTTGATTTCTCAACAGCAAGAATGGTACATATTAACGCGTTAGTTGTATGGATGGTTTATGCAATGGTTGGAGCTGCTTATTGGTTACTTCCTGAAGAAACTGGTATTGAAGTAGTTGGTGTAAAATTTGCTAAATTAGGATTTTTTGTATTAACTGCTGCTGTTACAGTTGTTGTTTTAGTATATATCTTAGTTCAATATGGACCAGCATCTCAGATGACTATTTGGTTTATTGGTGAGGGTCGAGAATATATCGAAGCTCCAAGATGGGCTGATATTGGTATCGCTGTTGTTTTAGTAGGATTTTTATTACACGTATTTTTAACTGCAATAAAAGGAACTAGAACTGGTATTGTTACTGTTCTTATGGCTGATATGATTGCTTTAGTTGGTTTATACCTTTGTGGTATGGGATATACTGATAATATTTCTATGGATCAATTCTGGTGGTGGTGGGTAATTCACTTATGGGTTGAAGCTACATGGGAAGTACTTGTTGGTGTTTTTGCTGCATTTGGTTTAATTAGAATCATTGGAGCACAAAGACAAATTGTTGAAATGTGGTTATGGATTGAGGTAGCAATGCTATTTGGATCTGGTATTCTTGGAATGGGACATCACTACTTCTGGATCGGTACACCTGAGTACTGGTGGGAAATTGGAGCTTTATTCTCTGCATTAGAACCTTTACCATTAGTTGCTATGTTTATTCATGTTACTTATGATTGGGGTAAACAACAAGGTAAAGCTAAAGCTGAAGGTAAAGATACTGCTATTGCTAATACACCAGCGTTAGCTTGGTTCTTTGCAAATGCATTTGGTAACTTTTTAGGTGCAGGGATATGGGGATTCTTCCATACAATGCCACAAGTAAATATTTATACTCATGGTACACAGTTTACTAGTGCACATGGTCACTTAGCATTCTTTGGTGCATATGCGACTATCCTAATAGGTGTGTTTTATATTGCAGTACAAGGTACAAATAATATTAAAAGATTAAGAGCAACATTTGACTTTAAAATGGGAATTATTCTTCTTAATCTTGGTGTATTTGGTATGACAGTTGCACTTACAATTTCTGGTTACGGTCAGGTTCTTGTTGAAAGAGCAATGATGGGCGCAACTTGGGAAGCATTCTTTGTATCACAAGATGCACTATGGTTTGTTCAAGGACTTGGTTGGCGACTTGCAATGGGTGTAGTAACATTAGTTGGATTCATATACTTAGTGAAAGATTTACTTTCAACTGGTAAAAATGAAATTCACGAAAGATAAGGAGAAGTAATATGTTTGAACCATTTACAGACTTAGTTCCAAGTTTTTTTGGAACATTGAATCAATATCCATTAGGATTAACAGGTTTTCTTCATTTAGTTATAATCCTTCCAATGATTGTAATTTATAAGCAAGAGAAAAAAAGACTAGAAGACGAACAATAATAAGCAGCGTAGTGAGTATATAACAAGGTATTGTTTATGCTCACAACATTTAAGATTTTTCATTTATTGAAAAATCATAAATCAAATTTATTAAGGACGAAATATGAAATTAACTAAACTAGTACTAAGCACAGTTGCAGCAGCAACATTAATGTCTACAGTTGCATCAGCATCATCATTTGACGCAGACGCAGTTTTTGAAAAAGATTGTCAAGGTTGTCATGGACCTGCTCACCAAGGTGGTGTTGGATCAGATTTAAGACCAGATGTTTTAAGAAATAAAAATGATCAAACTTTAGCTTCTATTATTTTAAATGGTAAAGCAGGATCTGCTATGGTTCCATTTAAAAAAGGTGAATCAATCGGTCATGAGTTTTCTCAAGCTGACGCAGATGCAATGGTTAAATATCTTAAAAACTTTACTGGTAAACAACCAATGGTTCTTACACTTGAAAATGTAACAGCTAAATGGAGACCATTAAATGATAGAATGAAACTTTTCAAAAAATATCCTAAAGCTGTAGATGTTGATAAAGTAACTGATGTTGTTTTTGTAACAGAAAGAGATGCTTCTAAAGTAACTTTCTTAGATGGTACAAAAGGTACTAAATTATCAACTCATCCTGCTGGTTTCGCAGTTCACGTTACTGTAACTAATAAGAGACAACCAAGATATGCATACTCAATCTCTAGAGATGGTTTATTAACAATGTTCGATTTAGCTTCAAAAGGTCAACAAAAAATTGCTGAAGTTAGAATTGGTACATCATCAAGAGGACTAGCTGTTTCTCCAGATGGTAAATATGTTATGGCTGGTAACTACGAGCCAGGTGGAGCGATTCTTTTTGATGCTATGACTCTTGAGCCATTAAAAGTATACCCTACATCAAGTGTAATTAACAACGAAGGTAACATTGAGTCTTCAAGAGTTGCATCTATTGCTGATACACCATATGGTCCTTACTTTGCATTTGCACTTAAAGATGCTGGTCACGTTTATATCGTAGATTACTCTAAACCTAATTTCCCAGTTGTTGGAGATATTGCTAATATCGGTAATGTTCTTCATGATGCTTTCTTAAATGAAGGTAAAGAAATTGGTAGATACTACATGATTGCTTCTCAAGGTTCTGATGTTGTTGGTATTGTAGATTTTAAAACTAAAACTTTAGCTGCTAAAGTTTATACTGGTACAGGTTCTAAGCCACATCCAGGTCAAGGTTCATCTTGGTATAACGAAGAGTATGGTCAATTACATGCTACAGTTAATATGAATGTTGGACAAGTAACAGTATGGGATAATAACTGGGATGTTGTTAGACATATTCCAACAGCTGGTGGAGGTCTATTCGTAGGTACTTCTGAGCATACACCATGGATCTGGGCAGATAATGTTCTAGGTGGTTCATCTAACTGGAATACAGTTCATTTAATTAACAAAGAACATTTAGAAGTTGAAAGAATTATTACTGTTGGTAAAGATAAAGGTACTTTAACTAAAAGAGATGGTACTATTATTGAATCATGGAACGTTCCTCATAAAGATGTAACTCCAAGAATTCTACATGCTGAGCCTGCTAACCACGGTAACTGGACTATGATTTCTGAATGGAATGCTGGTAGAATAGGTATCTATGAAGCTAAAACTGGTAACTTTGTTAAGTATATCACAGGATTAACAACTCCTACATTTACTTACTCAATTGAGCATAGACAAACTATACCTGGTGCATAGTCACTACTTTCCTTCTTATTCGCAAGGATAAGAAAGAATTTTAATAAAGAAGGTAAAAAGTATTTATACTTTTTGCCTTTTTTTATGCTCAATTTTTATCTAAAAGCATCAACTAACAATTTATTATTAACCTATTTATGATCGTCTTTAAACGTTGTACGTTGAATCATACCTACATTAGAAACCTTCTCCTCTTGTATATTATAGAGTAAATTATCAAGTAAGATATCTTTTATTTACATATTACAAAGAGCTGAACAGTGTTAAGTATCGATTTTTAATAGTTGATTTGGATTTATGTGGTGAATACTAAGTAGGTGAAAATATCTTGAATAAATAGGTAGTTGTATAAGAGAGGATAATCTCTCTTATATAGAATCTAAGTGAAGTGTAATAGAACTCCAGCAATTAATGATAAAACGATAGTAATTATTACTGTTAGTTTATTATAAATTTTTTCATTAACATTAGTTCTTTTTTCAATAAACTCTGTTATTTTCATAGCTGGATAAACCATGAGAATTAACAATGGTGCTGTATAAACTAACGATAATACTATATCCATCATGATCTATTTCTCAAAATCTTTCAATTTAAATTCTTTCCACATAAGTTCAGCTTTTTCACTACCTGTACTTTTAGCTTTTTTAATCCAATAAGCAGCTTTTTTATAATCTACTGAAGTTCCTTGACCCCCGATATACATAAATCCAAGATTTAGTTGTGCATTAATATCACCACCAATCGCAGCTTTTTCATACCATGATAGAGATGTTTGTAAGTTCATAGGAACTCCTAATCCACCTGTATAAAAATAACCTAAATTATATGCAGCTTTTGCAACACCAGCATCGGCTGCTTTTTTAAACCATTTATGTGCTTTTTCATAATCTTGTTTAACACTTACACCAGCTGCATAAATATTTCCAAGTTTACTATATGCATGAATATTACCTGCATTTGCAGCTTTTTTAAACCATTCTAAGGATTGAAGTGGATCTTTCTTTACTCCATCTCCATTCGCATACATGATACCAATTACCAACATCGCTTTATTGTCTTCGTTGTTAGTTGCTGTTAAAAAACTATTCATTGCTTTTTCGTATTTCATTGCTTTATAAAACTCGATTCCATTATCGTAGCTTCCAGCAAATAAATACGAAGATAATAGGAGTGATCCAAGTAATTTTCTTTTCATATATAATACCTTGTGTTTGTGATTAATTAATTTTTATTATACCGAAAATCTTTTTTCAATTATTGATATAAGTTAAGATAAAGCACTTTAAAATGTGATATTATTATTCTATATTTAAAGAAGGAATGATAAATATATGAATAATATTTTAAAAGTAGTTTTACCTATTATATTCGTTATAAGTACTGCATCAGCAGGTGATTCAGGGAAACAAGTATTTGAAAAATACTGTTGGGGTTGTCATCATCAAACCTCTGTAGCCTTTGGTCCATCGTTTGAAGATATTGCGAATAAAAGAACGCGTGGTGAAATACAAGGACATATTATGAGTCCAAAATCAACTTATGAACAATTAGGTCACAAAAGAAGTGTTATGCCAGCATTTAATGATAAATTGTCACAAAAAGACTTAGACGTTATCACAGACTTTATATACTCATTTAAAAATAAGAAGGATTAATAGATGTTCAGACTTTCAAACTTAATAAAATCAACTTTAGAAGATAAAAAAGAGAGACTATTAAATGGTTCTATAATGATATGGAACTTTACAAATAGATGTAATCTTTTATGTCATCACTGTTATTCTAAAGCAGATGCAAATGGTACAGATAGCTTAACTTATGACGATGTTTGTCAAACAATTCCAGGTATGGTAAAAGCAGGTGTTAAATTTGTAATATTTAGTGGTGGTGAACCACTAATAAGAAAAGATATTTTTGATATAGCAGCCGAGATGAAAAAAGCAGGAATCATGACATACTTATCAACAAATGGTATGTATATAAGTGAAAAAAATGCTCAAAAAATAGTAGACACTTTTAATTATATTGGTGTGAGTATCGATGGAACTGAAGAGGTACATGATTACTTTAGAGCTCAAAAAGGTTCATATACTAAAGCAATAGAGGGTATTAAACATATTCAAAATGCAGGTGGAAATGCTGGAATTAGATTTACACTTACAAAAGAAACAAAAGATAGTTTTTATGCTATGTTTGATTTAGTTGAAGAATTAGGTGCAAATAAATTATATATTTCTCATTTAGTATATTCTGGTCGTGGATTAGATAATCTTAAAATTGATATTACTAAAGAAGAGCGAAGAAAATATGTTGAGTTTATTATTGACAAAGCATTTGAGTATTATAAAGCTGGAAAAGATATCGATTTAGTAACTGGTAATATGGAGATGGATTCTGTTTTATTACTTCAAAAGTTTGAAAAAGATTATCCTGATTTTGTAGAATCTTTAACTTCTAAACTAAAATCTTGGGGTGGAAATAGTGCTGGTAAACGTTTAGGAAATATGGATTGGGAAGGTAATGTTAAACCAGATCCTTTCTTTCCTGAATATATTGGTAACTATTTAGAAACATCATTTGAGGATGTATGGGCAGGAAAAAGTAGTGATATTGTTGAAAAACTACGAGAAAGTCCTCGAAATATAAGTGGAAAATGTAGTGGTTGTAAATATTTAACTATTTGTAATGGTGGTAGTAGAAGTAGAGCTTATGCGATACATGGTGACCTTTGGGCTGAAGATCCTTCTTGTTATTTAACAGAAGAAGAGATAAACTAAAGTATATATGAATAAAGTTGTTTTAATTACAGGAGCTAGCTCTGGTATAGGTAAAGAAACAGCTTTGTTTTTATCATCTCTTGGTTTCATTGTATATGCAGGTACAAGAACACCAAACAAACTACACGATATACAAAGTAAAAATCTTATACCAATCAAACTTGATATTACAAATTTTTCAAATATACAAGAAGTAGTAAATACTATTCATACAAAAGAAAACAAAATCGATATACTTTTAAATAATGCTGGTTATGGGTTAGTGGCAACAGTTGAAGATGTAAGTGAAGAAGAGATGTTTGAACAGTTTAATATAAATGTATTTGGAGTTTTACGAGTTTGTAAAGCAGTAATACCGATCATGAGAAAACAAAATTCTGGTATTATTATTAATATTAGTTCATTTTTAGGAAAAATCGGACTTCCTCTTTTATCTCTTTATAATTCTAGTAAATATGCAGTTGAGGGAATTACAGATTCATTACGATATGAGTTAAATGATTTCAATATCAGAGTTCATTCTATTATGCCTGGATTTTTTAATACAAATTTTGCAAAAGATAACTTAGTAATAAATAGTGAAACGTTTAAAGAAACATCACCATATTCTAAACTAGTATCTCCCCTAGCTTCAGTGATTGTAGATCAGATAAATAATGGTAATGTAGCAAGTGAAGTAGCAAGAATTATTTTAGAAATTATTAAAAATCCTAATTTCCAAGCACGTGTAACAGCTGGAGATAAAGCGAAAAAGTTTATACCTATGAAAAAAGAATTGAGTGATGAAGATTTTGAAAGAAGAGTTAGAGAGTATTATAATATATAATGGATAGCTTTTTTTTTAATATCACAGATTCAAAATATAAAGTAAAAAAATTATATGAAAAAAATACGGATTATATAAAAAGAACCGATATATCAAATGGTTTGGTATTTTTTGATATCTCATTAGAAAATAATTCTAGTCAAAGCTTTCCCATTAAAAATCTAGATAGAATGATCGTAATAGCGCTTACAAAAGATGGTAGTTTTTCTATTAATGATAATATTACACAAAATGAATTTGTAACAAAAGAGGATAATATAGATATCTATTGTTCTTCAAGACAAAACTTTGATCTAGTTGTTCAAGAAAATAAAAAATCTACTATGTTTATACTTTTTATTGCAGATTTTTTTCTCAAAAGATATTTAACTAATAATACAACCGAACCAATAGATTTTTTATATAATAAAATTCAAGGTGAGATATCACTAGAACGAATAAATTCTCAACCAATTGATGCTTTAAGCATATACCTAATGGATAAAATTATAAATACACAATCATTTCACAATATGAATAGTATTCGATATGAGCATAATGTTATGGAGTTTATGATCCATCGTTTCTCCCTTATAGATTTTTATGATGAAAGTATAAATGAAGATGAATTGTATATCGCAAAAATTGCAAAAAAACATCTTTTAAAAAACTTTATATATGCCCCTACAATTCAAGAGTTAGCACACCTTTGTGCAACTAATGAATCAAAATTAAAAAAAATATTTAAAAAAGTATACAAAATAACTATATACGGATATATTCAAAAATTGAAACTAGAAAAAGCAAATGTTTTACTCAAAGAACAGGTTTTAAATATAGGTGAAATTGCAAAAGAGATTGGATATAAACATCAAGGACATTTTAGTAAACTCTTTTTTGATAACTATGGAGTCTATCCAAAAGATTTATTAAAAAAATAAATCCTGATATTGCTAAAATAAAATCCCTTTACTGCTAAAATATTCTTGATTTACATCTATTTTTAATCTACAATAATAGAGTATAATAATCAGAAAAGAGATAAGATGAAACAAGTTTTAATCGCACTTAGTATTGTAGGTTTTTTATTGTCATTGCAGTTTTTATTACCCCAAAAAGTATTTAAAATATACAATGATGATGAGTTGAGAACAGAAGCATTAAACCGTGCTATGAAGCCTATACCCAAAACTTTTGATGAACTAAAAGTTTTACAGAATAGTAAAAATAATCCCTTAACAAAAGAAAAAATATTGTTAGGTAAAAAGCTTTACTTTGATACTACATTATCAAAAAATAATAATATCTCCTGTAACACTTGTCATACAATAGAAGGTAAAGATAAATCTGTATTAATAGATACTCTTCTTGGAAAAAATAAGGAGGTAACAAATTGTGCTGCATGTCACACTATGGATAGTAGTGGTACAGATAGATTGACTTTTTCCGAAGGTGAATCTACTCATCCTTATTTATTAAATGTACAAAGCATATTAAACTCCTCACTTGCAAAACATTTTACTTGGAGTGGTGGAGTAAAAACAATGAAAGAACATATAGGTAACTCAATTACTAGTTCATATAAAATGAGTATAACAAAAAGTGAACTTGAAAATAGACTCAATAATAATAAAGAGTATAAAAAAGAGTTTGAAAATGTATTTGGTGAATCAGTTAGTTTTGAAAATGTTACAAAAGCAATAGAAGCGTACACAAAAACATTGTTAACACGAGGTTCATATGATGATTTTTTAGATGGAGATGATAATGCAATGAGTGAAGAAGCAAAAAGAGGCTTTGCAAACTTTATCAACTTTGGATGTAAAGGGTGTCATACTGGTATGGGAGTAGGAGGAGAGAGTATTCAAAGATTTCCTATACGAAAACATGCTCGTATTCATGATTTTCGTCCTAATTACTCACTAGAAGAGGGAAAGATAATAGATACCAAATTTCCTTTTGAAAATAAAGGTGGATTTAAAGGAAATGATAGTTCAAAACCTTTTAGAGTACCAATTTTAAGAAATGTAACTAAAACATCACCATACTTTCATAATGGTGCAGTATCGAAAATACGAGAAGCAGTTGATATTATGGCAAAACATCAAACAGGAAAAAACCTAACTCCAAAACAAATAGATGAAATAGTAGAATTTTTAAAAACACTTGATGGTGACCTTGTGAATTATTTTCCTGAAGAACACAAAGGAGATATATAATGAAAACAGCAAGTACTAAAATATTTATATTATTTATGTTTCTTACCGGGTTTATCCAACAAGATATTATAGCTCTTGATTGGGAATATCTAACAACAGTAAGAAGTGTACACGTGATTGGATCGATAATAGTTTCAGTAGTATTAATAATACCATTTGCCAATACTCATTCGTATGATGTATTACTTGTAAAAAAAATACATAATATAGATGGTTTTTTATTAGGTACTGTACTTTTTTTAGTGATTGCTAGTGGAGTATTTTTATTTTTAGTTGGTAATAGAGGTGGAGATATTATGGGCGAGATTAGTTTTTATATTCATCTTATTGGAGCATATTTATTAGTTGTATCACTGTTTTATCATATAAAAAAAGTAAGAAGTAATAAGGCTAAAATGAAATTAAAAAATAAAACAGTAATAGTTGCTTTTATGGCAACATTATTTATCTTTAATCCAGTATCAACTTTAAGTGATGATAAATTTATTTTAATGGAACTTGATGAAAAAGTAGAACGATATCATAGTGAAGATTGGACGAATTCTAGTAAGTGTAAATCATGTCATGAAGATATTTTTAATCAATGGTCAAATTCAAATCATAAAAATCTTGTAGAATCAAATCCATATTATATGGTTTCTGAAGCTCTTGCAGCTGCTGATATGGGTGAAGATTTTAGACAATGGTGTATGAGCTGTCATAATCCAAGTGCAGTTACGACAAAACAAAGAGCAACGTCGCATGGTATGAGTGGTAATATTATATCAAATAGCATGTTTGAAAAAGATGGTGAAACATTAATCAAAGATTTTAAAAACCATGGAAACTTTAGACTAGAAGAGGGCGTTTCTTGTGTAGCTTGTCATAGGATACAAAAAGCAGACCAAAGAGGAAATGCCTCATATTCTTTAAACTTACAAAATAGAGAAAAATATTCATTTGAAGAAAGTGAATCAGAGTTAGGCAAATGGTTAGGGGAAAAGTTTATTAACTCAAAACCACAAGTACATAAAGAGAGTTATTCAAGTCCTTTGTATAAAGATAGTAAATATTGTGCCTCTTGTCATAATGAGTTTATTCCTGCACATAAAAAACTTGATAAAGAATATACAGGAAAACCAATTGTTGCAACGTATGAAGAGTGGGAAAAGTCCCCTTTTAATAATCCTAAAGATCCAAGTAAACATAAAAGTTGTATAGATTGTCATATGACAAATATGAGTGATGGTAAGTTTAGTCCACTAAAAGGAAGATCTACTACTGGTGGGAAAATAAAAAAAGATATTAAAGTCCATTATTTTTCAGGTGCAAATCATTTCTTATCAGGTCTAAAAAGTGAAGAGCATGAAAAACAAAGTATAGCATTGCTCAAAACTTCTGCTGAAATTGATATGGATTTTACAAATGGTACTTTAAAAGTTGGAGTGAAAAATGTAGGAGCTGGACATCATTTACCAACTGGAGTTGCGGACTTTAGACAACTTTGGCTTGACATAGAGATAAAAGATAAAGAGAATAATATTATATTTAGTAGTGGAAAGTTAGATACAGATGGTAATTTAGATGAAAAAGCTAGAGCATTTAAAAAAGTATTTGCTAACAAAAATGGTGAACCTGTTGGCTTATTATTTTGGAGATATGAAAAACTTTTAAGTGATACTCGAATTCCAGCAGGTGAGCGAAGAGTTGAAAGTTATGATATAAAAGAAAATAATATCAAATATCCTATTTCTATAACTGTAAAACTAAATTTTAGAATATATCCTCAGTAGATTACAAATGCTGTGCTAAAAGCATAGCCCGTTTTACCAAATCCGCCTGTTTTATAGTTAAATAAAATACAAAA
>PJEL010003619.1_pt1 | contig 13097 bp, 13 predicted proteins | sample 1853271 | NCBI WGS metagenome assembly PJEL01 (sample SAMN08108733, study PRJNA415343) | Invertebrate metagenome, whole genome shotgun sequencing project. | host: Globobulimina | place: Sweden: Gullmar Fjord | collected 2015-08 | reverse complement strand
TGCATTCAGGGGTGCATCGGTGACGTGCTGGAGGCAGGCAAGATTTCGTACCAGTGTGATATCTCACAGTCAAATGCATTCGATACCTCAAGTCGTGCAGTTTGCTACAGGCAATCAAAAGAAACTAGAAGAAGTTGTGGCGATCTTGTCGTCTGGGGATCCCCTGCCCTGTCGGGTTGAAGCGTGCTCCTTGGACCTGCCAGAGCTTCAAGGAGAACCAGAAGATATTGCCAAGGAAAAGTGCAGATTGGCAGCTGAGAAGACTGGAGGTGCAGTGATGGTAGAAGATACATGTTTATGCTTTCATGCCATGAAAGGACTGCCTGGTCCATACATCAAGTGGTTTTTGCAAAAGCTTGGACATGAAGGTTTGAATGCCATGCTTGTAGGGTTTGAGGACAAGTCTGCATATGCACAATGTACATTTGCGTATACGCCTGGTCCTGGAGTCGAGCCTATTATATTTGTTGGCAAGACGGAAGGACGGATTGTCCCTGCGAGAGGGCCTGGAGACTTTGGCTGGGATCCTATTTTTCAGCCTGATGGATTTGAAGAGACATATGCTGAAATGAACCCGGAAATTAAAAATACAATTTCACATAGATACAGAGCCCTTGATGGACTTCGAAAGTATCTGATATCATGACAAAACAGTATCAATTCTCATAAGGATTCCAGCCTGCGGGGAATGCAAATATGTGAACAGACTGGTCTTTTTCATCGCAATGATACGGTTGAGTTTTCTTCGCTTTGTCCGAGACTATAATCAATCTATAGTCATCCAAAAACTGAATCCCTTCTGCATTGCAATACACTTTGTTGCAATGGGCATCTCGTGGCAAATGGTATACGTTGCCATCATCTGTAAAGGTTAGAGAATCAATATCAAAGTTGGCAACATAGATAGCTGCGTCTTCCTGACTAAGAATTGCTATTTTTTGTAATCCAGGGTGTATTGCCATCCCAGAATAGTCCTGGAAGTCTGCAGACTTGGGAATATCAATCACAGAGGATGGCTCCCAGACACACGATCCATCCTCGTGTCGATGCAAATCTGACACAATAATCCGACCATTTCCTCGATCTCTCCCCGTTTCTCCTCCTACGCAATGATTACCTTCACACAACCCTAACAATTTCCCGTTGATATAGAGGATTGCCTCGAAACCTTTATTCTCATGTGTCAACTCAAAATTGACCACGCATTTTTCCAGGATATCATATCCATCAAGCTCGTCGTGGAGCTTTGCGACAGTGATTTCGGGTTTGAATTTCCCGTTAGTAGGAATACTTTCAGCCAGCAATAACCATGTATCATTTTCAGGAACGTGTGCAATTCCCTCAAACTGTGACTCCTCCTCTCCCTTTTCTCCTATCAGGGTTTCTTCTCTAAATTGAAACTTCTCATCAAGCATCCCCAAGGACATGGAAGAATCAAATACCACATAGTAATTTCCATCAAATTCCGCGATATCGCTCCCTTCAAACGTGCTCTGATTCCTCAAGTCCCGGAAGAGTCCAGAGAAGGGAGCTTCTTTGACTCGTTTTAGGGCGAATTTTCGGTACTCTTGCCTCTGACAAAACTCGCCATGTTTTCGAATGCAGTCATCATACGAGATTGTCCAGTCTCCAAGGTTCTGTTGAACACCAGAGTGAGTTGGTACAAGGCCTTGGGCACGTGCCAGAAGGACAGCACTGAAGATTGTCGTGAAAAGGTTGCTAGAACGCATGAGGAATGCTATGCATGATCTATTGATTTGTAAAGTATTGATTGATTACCAAGGGTTTGTGTGAATCTCAATCGAATATGAAGAAATTCCCCCCAGAGCAATCTCAGCCGAGTCCCATCTTCCAAGAAGACTCATCTGATCAAGATGGATAGATCACAGTCTCTCGGTCTAAGTATCACAATTATCTGATACATTTTATATATTTCATCCTGTTGAATCATCAACTGTCCATCCTGCCACGATGCGAGCACTTGTGGTCGTAGGGAGTCAGCGACAATTTGCTGGCACCCATTGCAGGAATATGTGCTCAAAAGGGCTATATAGTAAGCACATTGTTCATCATGGACAAAGATACGGAAAAATACATCGTTATCTAGCTCCTAAAGCGACTGAAAGTTCTCGTCTTCTCGGAAGAGTCATCTGTGGTGCTGCCAACAGCGACCAAGAAGGGAATGACGAGCAGGAGCCGGTGGAGGAGTCTGATGACGATATGGCAGAACAGAAACCTGCATTCTCTGGTAAAAGGAGAAGGAGGAGAAGGAAAAGCAGTGAGGAGGACCAGGGGCCACTGAGCTTGGAAGACTTTAACCCTATTGCCATTGGAAGAAAGAGTAGGAAGGCGTTCGATTCGGTCGTAGCTGCCGATGGAGAGAATCTGACTTTGGATGATTTGAATCCAATCTCTATGGGAAAGCGATCAAGGAAAATGTTTGATGATGTCTGGTCACAACTTCAGAGGATTGGAGGGCCTTCCCGTGGTAGTGTGGACTTGGAAGCGGCAATGGACTTGCCAGAGGTGTTCGACTCTCCACAGGCGACGGCGACGACTGTTCTTGTTGTTGGAGCTACAGGACGTGTTGGAAAAGTTCTCGTACGAAAACTCTTGTTGCGTGGGTATTCTGTCAAGGCATTGGTGAGAAGAAGGACAGCACAGGCAGAGGGTGAGGAGGATGTGATGGAGTCTATCCCTCGCTCAGTCGACGTTATCGAAGGAGACTTGGGAGATTATAAAGCATGTAGAAAAGCTGTCGAAGGAGTTGATAAAGTCTTATTCTGTGCCGCTGCACGATCTACTCTGACTGCAGATTTGAACAGGGTTGATGCTGAAGGTGTATCACTCATCGCCAGGGCATTGCAGGATAGTCGCAATGCAGTGGCGCGTAAGAATGGATTGCTGGCTCCTAGTTCAAAGCCTAGTATTGCAGACTTTGGCAAGCCGAAAGATCAAGAAGCCTGGGATATTATGCATATTGGTCCAGATGAGGAAGACTTGGAAGGCACGGGATATTATGCACAAACCCGCAGAAAAGCATTGAGCCAAGCGAGAGATTCTGCAGATGCAATCATCAATGAAGATGAAAATTTGGTGTTTAGTGGAGCAGTATATTCTCGAAATGCGTATGCAATCGTTGGTGCTGATTTGGAGGATCAGACACAGTCAGCGATAGCAAGTAGCGATGGGTTGGTCATGAGGATCCTGGGTGATGGCCAAACATACTCTGCCTTATTGGAAACAGAGGATGGTCGTGTGTTTGCATACAGGTTCAAAACATCACCTGGATTTGCAACTGTTCGGATACCCTGGACATTATTTGCACCAGAAATAATATCTGACGATGATTTGTCAGAAAACATCCTGGAACCTAGAGAGATTGCTGCTATTGGCATCAAATTTGAGCCTAGCAAAAAGGCTCTTGGTCCAGTTTCTGGACAAGGTATGTACGACAATGCTGATAATAGATTTACTCTAGAGATTGATTGGATCAAAGCATTACCAGGGGGTATTGAGACAGATTTCATTCTTGTATCATGTGGAGGCGCACAGAGATCTGATTGGGACTTTGATGAATCCGTAAGAGATCGGGTCGTAACCGCAAAGAGAAAAGGAGAGTCTTCGTTGAGAAGCAGTGGTCTCGGGTACACAATTGTTCGCCCAGGTGCCTTGGTAGAGGAGGCTGGTGGATACAAGGCGCTTGTTTTCGATCAGGGCAACCGCATCACTCAACCTGTGGCGTGTGCAGACGTTGCCGATGTTTGTTTGAAAGCATTGCACGATCCACTTGCAAGAAATAAGACATTTGAAGTATGCTGGGAATATACACCCGAGCAAGGTCTTGAGAACTACGAATTGGTAGCCCATCTTCCAGACAAGGCAAACAATTATTTATCACCTGCCTTGGAAAGTCTCCAAAGCAACACTTGAAAGTATCTTTACAAGATATAGTATAATATATTGATTAATTCGTGTAATTTTCATGTCAGTATAAGCAGGATCATCAACTTTGCATTTTCATTGTCGTCCCAGCTTGGTTCTGTGAGTCAATGTGGTGCATTACCAAGGATGCTCGACCAATTTGGCCCTTGCCGTGAACCACAAGACCTTCATGATATCGTACCAAGGAGGATCCATCTGAGATTTGAAAATCATTCTTCATCAGATCCTTGACAATTATTTTGACATTGATAGGGGAGAAGATGCGATTAATGGCGTCGATGATGGACGCAGTATCTCCTCCAGTCTGTGAAACAGGGAGACGTATGTACACATCTCCAGAAGGAGAAATTTGAGCAACATCTTGCCCATCAAATCCGATGCCCAACACACCCTGGCTATTCCAGCTATATTTGATTCGGTTCAATATCTCTTCAGGAATCTGTTCACCTTCTGGTTGGTCATATTGCGCACCCTGTCCGTCGTACATTCCATAATAGGCATGTCCAAAATTCATAAAAGGTTGTCCTCGGCCTCTACCACGTCCTCGTCTTCCAAAAGAACCATCACCTCTATCCCCTCGTCCTCGACTTCGGGGACGATAATCATCTCTCCTACGGGTATCAGGAGAACGGTTCCTATATTGATCATGTCTTCTAGAGTGTCCTATGCGCCCATTCCCACGATGCTTTTGACCCCCACTTCCTCTAATACGAAAAACCTTGTCTGTCACCATTCTATTATCTCTGGAACCCCTATGATCCCTATTATTATTTTGACCACCATTATGACTCCGTTTTGACACTCCTGGCTTGCTGCCAGGTCTCTTTCGCTCCTTTTTCGTATTCTTTCTCTGATGCCTCTGTTCCGCAATCAACTCGTCGAGCGACTTTGCAAGTCCCGTAGGACCTTCATTATCCCCCATAATATCTTATCTGAAATTAATAAAACATTTCTAGACTCCTGACAAGTTACGTCCCTGCAATGTCATGTGTTCACTTGCCCCTTGCAATGCATTGCCCACATGGGCTGGCCAGCAGTACCAATATGGAGATATATCCAATGAAATTGGGGAATGGGATTGACTCAATCTGATATCTCAGTCAGAAATAATCAGGCATGATGACGATATCAACAGTTGACCTTATATAGGGGCATACATGCGACATCATAATACTGTAGTATGCCATCATAATGGCCCCAAACCAAAAATGCAACCTCAAAGTACATGAATGCAGAGGGTATATGTCACTGCTGCAGCGTCTCAGTCATTAAATACAATACATTGTATGTTATTGAACAATGAGTGTCCGCATGAAAACTGTAGCTGGTGCCCTGAGTCACGAATGGAAGCATGTTTCCGTGGTCAGGAAAAGCCAAGGACCATCTCGCCCCTTTGGAGGCCCATTGACACGACACATGCCTGATAGGATTATTTATATGAGAAATGATACTTCTGATACCTCAGGGGAGCCTGTGACGGAAGATACTGTAGAGACACAGGTCAACAGCCCTGGGCTTGCCAAAGGCCAAGGAACAGCAATAGTCACCGGTGTCATTTCAATTATCTTTGGGATAGCGTATCTTGCTCTGGTTCAAGTCATGGACATGAGGGGAGGAGAGCTGCAGCCTCCTCCACCTGAAGCATTCTTGAACTAGGCCTTGTATGTGATTGAGAAAAGAGTTCTTTTGACCATGTAGGATGCAGGCATCCGTTGAAGAAACGATGTATATTTTATTACTTCATGTTGAAAAGATAATAAATAGATAAAATATATATCCAACTATGATAAACTGAGGTTGACCCATACATCATCTCCACGGATATCAACTGGATATGTTGGCAAATCCTCTGGTTCACTCTTGTCCTTCAACGATCCTAACACAGAACGGATTGGGTTGTTCTTTGGACACCAAGACACAACTCTTCCTGTAGCCAATTCATACACTGTACCGTCCAGTTTTACCTCCACAGCTGGTTCTCCATTCTTCAACTGAATAATGGATGCATCTGCCAAGGGATATTGAAAAGCTGTTGAATTTGCATCCGTGCAGTAAATAGTAGACTCGACCTTGAAAAGGCATATAGCCTTACCAGATTCTAAAATGACAGCCTTGATTGGCTTGCTAACAAATGTATTCTTGACAGAGACGTCTGGAACCTGGAACCACCCATCACTATCAAAAGACGATGTACCGCTGGGCTGTTGGACGTCCAGATACTTTGCCAGCTTTGTACCTTTCTTGACAGATTTTTTCTCTCCTGAGGACTTGCCAAATCCAGCTTGGCACGTTGTCAAACACCTCTGTGTCCTGCACACGACAGTCCTCTGCCCCTGTACGTTGTCAACGACAGAGACTGGCCTCGATCTACTCAAATATGATCCTAGCATTGTATGTGGTATAAAAGTAATCAATAATCGTATTGATACAGTATAATGCGCTACATTGTGATTATCTATCAGCATGAAGAAATTCGTGGCTCCAGAGTCCGCTCCAGACGAGAGAGTAGAGAGTGCATCATCTCATATTTGATCCATACGTCTACCATGCCAAGGCTCAAGAAGCAAGTGGTCAGCCTTGCAGGTTGGTAGCATTCCACGTTGTATAGAAAGAATAGAGCATCATGCTTGCGTGTACATGGGTATTGTGCTTTCAACAACAATATGCCGTGGTTCTATTACAATCTAGTGAAAATTCAAATCAACAATAATTAATTAGCAAGCACCTCTCCTGTCTTTTTGAGGTATCTAACCTTTTTATCGCCCTCCATTTTGTGTCCAATCCTGCTCACAACTCCCTGAGCCTCAGAGTAGTGCTGCACATTTGAGTGGTGGACTGGGAACTCAACCTTGACAATCTGACCCTCTTCTTCCTCTCCCACTGGTTTCACATGCTTTGTTCTAACATTGACACCCTCCATAAGAACCTCTCCTGACTTCCTGTTGACCTTGGTGATTTTGCCAACCTTTCCCTTGTCTGCTCCAGTGATAACCTTGACAACGTCTCCGCTCTTGACGTGAAGGTCCAACAACACTGGCTTTTTATTCTTGGTCAATTCAGCATGCTCCCAGTCTTTTCCTGGTCCCTATACAAAGTAAAACACATGGTGAGATGGATCAAACTCGTAGATGGTGGAAACAGTGGCACGACAGAGAAAGCCTGCGTCTACGCGATGACGCCCACAAGAATCAATTCGCATGCATGCCATCGCCCTAGCCATGTTCTATAATCAATTACTATCGAGAAAAGAAATATCAACGTACAATGCGACCTGCTTGCACCACCAAGCGTCCTGCTGGAGCACGGACGGCGCTTCCTCTAGCAGCAGAGGACAGCGTAGCCTGTCCTCCAAAAAACTGACTCTTTTGAAGTGCATTCATCGTGTATAGATCTAAATATATGTAAATACTACAATGTGGTACTGTGAAAGAGGAATCATATCACAAGAAAAGCGAAAAAGCGTATTGTAGACGATGACGCACCAGTGGTCAGGTTGCTCTTTATGGTTTCAGCAATAAGAATTCAAAAACATGGTGCTAGAAGCACGTCTTTTACAAGATACGTATCTTGTATCTATCTTGATGTCTGACTGGTAGGTTCACTAGCAGTATAGAAATCAGAGTACAGTGAGTTTGGACTTCTCATGTAAGGGTACTTTCTTCAGGTTGACCAGATTCACTATGCCAAGACAGTCTTGTGAGGAAGAGAAAATATTATCCATTCCCAGACAGATGCGACACCTGAACAAGTACTGTCAAAGAGTAACAGAAACAAAGGATGTACTGTATGGAATCGATGGTGTATGAGTACTCCAGATGTTTCAATCAATTGGATGCCTTTACAAAGCATTGGCCATGGCCATGGCAGGAAGTGAAGAAACGACAGTTGTCCACGTTCAAGATCATTCATGTGTCACTTATTATGCTAGTATTTTGCATATCTCATGTTTTTGTGTTTTTGATTGTTGTGAGATACCGCAAGGATACTAAAACACCATGTCGAGAGGAAGTGGAGGGTATGATCGTCACATCACCATTTTCAGTCCGGAGGGGCGTTTATACCAAGTCGGTACGTTTTCAACGTGTATGTGTAAATTACATGATTGTCATGACTTGACGATCTTCTGTTTGAGTCGAGCGAAGAGTGATCACCACTCACAAAAGTAATCATCGGTCTTCTTTTACGATTTCCTAACCAGAAGATGTTATCTATTTACGTAGAATATGCTTTTAAAACAGCAAAGACTGCTGGAAATACTGCTATAGCGATTCGTGGAAAGGACTGTGTGTGCTTCGTCACTCAAAAGAAAGTGCCTGATAAGCTTACCGACCCAAACAGTGTGACTAATATTCACAAAATAACTCCATCCATAGGAATGTTGGCTACAGGATTGCATGGAGATGCAAGGTCATTAGTGCAAAAGGCCAGATCGGAATCTGCAGAGTTCAAATTCAAATATGGGTATGATATCACCCCCTCAGCGCTGGCAAGGATTCTTGCTGATCAGGCACAGGTGTACACGCAACATGCATATATGCGCCCTCTGGGTGTCATTCCAATCATCATAGGTATTGATGAGGAGGAAGGAACACAGCTGTACAAGGTTGACCCAGCTGGATATTTTGTTGGGTACAAGGCGACAGCATCTGGAGTCAAAGATCAGGAAGCAACAAATTGGTTGGAAAAACAGCATAAAGGTGCTGGAGATGATGGTTTTGGATCTCTGCTCCATGATGATGTGATACAAATGGCAATCAGTGGTCTTCAACATGTTCTGTCTGAAGACTTGAAATCTAGTGATATTGAAGTAGGGATAGCACACATTCCGTCCATGGAGCGCGATGGAGTATACCAAGGTGGAAGATTTACTGCATTGAATCAATCACAGATAGAGAACCATTTGATTGCGATCAGTGAGAAAGACTAGAGTCGGCAGTTCATGTAACCATATACAGGTTCACAAGGAATCAAAACATATCCAACTACCTTTGAGTGTTCTAGTACCCCAATTGTCCACTGCAACGTCACCTTCATGTCAAGATTTGCACGCGAGAGACCCAATTAATTGGGTACTTGCATGCACGCATGCAAGTATATACTGTATCATTAGGTGTTCATGAGGATCCCCCACTCACATGTTGATAGATCAATGGAGCATCCATGGTCACAATACCGTATCCTAAATAAACATATTATTAAAGTATCATTCATCAAAGGCAATCCGAATAGTCATGTTGCGCCATTTCTCCAAGCGTTTGCTCGGCAGAGAATGTGCCATATTGGAACAACGGTCATCCGATGCAGGCATTGCTCGATTTCTATCCACTGGAAATTCAGAAGATCTTAAAACTGTGCTATCAGAAAAGGTTCCTGCTGAACAGGTATGCTGCTCCATCTTGACCTATGACAACATGCCCGGGGACTGTGACAGGTCTTTTCCACCAAGGGTGGAGAATCATCGCATGCTCTTTTATTCATTATGGTATCTCATAAGGCAATTTGTATCTGCAGGAACGTGTGAAATCCTTCAAGAAAGAAATGGGTAGTGCTGTCTTGGGGCAAGTGACTGTGGATCAAGCAATTGGAGGTATGCGTGGAATTCCCGGTCTATTCTGGGAAACTTCGCTCCTGGATGCAGATGAGGGAATACGTTTCAGAGGATATTCAATTCCAGAACTTCAAAACAGCCTTCCTGGAGCAAAGGAGGGTGGGGAGCCCCTCCCAGAGGGTCTTCTGTGGTTACTCTTCACTGGAGATTTGCCCACCAAGGCGCAGGTGAATAGCGTGACAGAAATGTTGAGAGAACGCAGTACGCTCCCTACATCAGTAGGAGCTGTTCTCAAATCCATGCCTACGAATACCCATCCAATGACTCAATTTGCTGCATCAGTCCTTGCTCTTCAACCAGGGTCAAAATTTGCTGCTGCTTATGGAGAAGGGGTGCATAAATCAAAACTTTGGGAATATTGTTTGGAAGATTCGTTAGATTTAATTGCCAAGTTGCCAGGTATTGCTGCTCTCATTTACAGAAACACATACAAGGAAGGTGCCTTGATTGAGGCAGACCCTAGTTTGGACTGGGCTGGTAACTTATCACACATGATGGGATATGATTCCGAGGGATCGTTAGAGATGATGCGCTTGTATCAAACTATCCATGCAGATCATGAAGGTGGTAATGTCAGTGCCCATGCAACCCATTTGGTTGGCTCTGCTCTGTCTGACCCATACTTGGCATTTACTGCTGGGATGACCGGTCTGGCAGGGCCACTGCACGGGCTGGCAAACCAGGAGGTGCTCAGATGGCTGACAAATGTCGTTGCCGAGGTAGGATCAAATCCATCAAAGGAACAATTGACAGACTTTGTCTGGGCAACTCTGAAGAGTGGAAAGGTTGTTCCAGGATATGGACATGCTGTTTTGCGCAAGACTGATCCACGATATACTGCACAGAGAGCATTTGCAGCTCGTCATTTGCCAGATGACGAGTTGTTTAAACTGGTAAGTTTGCTGTATGAAGTTGTCCCCGAGGTCCTCAAACAAACTGGCAAAGTCAAGAACCCATGGCCAAATGTGGATGCACATTCTGGAGTGTTGTTACAACATTATGGAATCAAAGAGGACAGTTTCTATACTGTATTATTCGGCGTATCCCGAGCTCTTGGAGTACTCTCACAGGGAGTCTGGTCTAGAGCTCTCGGGTTGCCAATTGAGAGGCCAAAATCCTTGACTCTTGATGCACTGAAATCCATGGCAAATATGTGATGCTTCTGTATCAATATAATATCTGTAAATTTATTCAGCTCCACCAAGCATGATCATTTCCATTTCTTTCTCTGTAAGTACCCTCCTTGGGGGAAGGGACACCTCTTCTATTTTGGGCATTTTCTTCATGAAAAAAGCCGCACTATGCATGGCAGAGATTTCATCATTTCTAATTTGCTTTTGCTCTGCTTCCGATAAATCACTGATCATAACACCGCCCGCTGTTCTACGAGAAGGGAAAGAAATTAAGGGCACATGTGCTCGGTCACTTGGAGCTGCAACTGTTTGCCCTTCGTTCACAGGTGGCCCAGGATCACGAGTCCGCACCTCTTTCTTCGGTTTTGGAATATCCTTCATAGTAACATCTGATGATTCCACTCTACCAGCAGCTTCCCCTTCTGTAATAACAGCCACAACATGGTCCACTGCCACAGTATCACCTGTGGACACTAGGACAGACTTTACTGTTCCCGCAACTGGCGTCCTCACATCTACCGTCACTTTATCCGTCTCAATTTGTATCAAAGGATCATCCTCCTCAACATGATCACCTGCCTGTCTGAGAATCGCTGCAACTGTACCATCTGTAATGGACTCCCCAAGAGGAGGAACTTTTACTTGAAGAGTTGACCACAAGCTTGCACAGCTGCTAATCCAAGATCTATTATAATATTTTTCTCCTTTACATGGATCAATTGAATCATGATCGACGGTGCCAAAAACCTGACCATCTGTACTGTAGCCAGGCAGGAAAAACCTACGGTTTGCCATTCTCCGACACAGAGCAACCCTTATCATCGTGTAAATTTTATATACTATCAGTAAAATGTGGTATTTCTGAACCTGCAGTCGACATTGACTTTGGGGCCAAGTACTTGACACTCTTTGGTAATGACCCTACTGCCACATATGTTGAAAATACCCAGTGTCAGTACGATATCGCATACTACATACGTATGCATGCAAGTATATATACTACTACTATATGTTACACAACATAGAGAGTTAAATAGTGTCGTAAGAGCATAATTAATCTAGTATATTTAACGGTTAGCCTTGGCAACACGCTCAATCTCATCCTTCTTCTTGATAGCATAGGAGTTGGAAGATCCCTTGGCGGCGTTGATCAACTCATCAGCCAAGCACTCTGCAATGGTTTTGATGTTACGGAAAGAAGCCTCGCGAGCTCCGGTGGTCAAAAGCCAGATGGACTGGTTGACACGGCGGAGTGGGGACACATCAACAGACTGACGACGGACAACACCAGCACTTCCGATACGGGTAGCATCTTCACGTGGTCCTCCGTTGATAATGGCATCGACAAGAACCTGAATTGGGTTCTGGTCAGTGAGTAAGTTGACGATGTCAAACGCATGCTGGACAATGCGGACAGCCATGAGCTTCTTTCCATTATTGCGTCCGTGCATCATCAAACTGCTTGTGAGGCGCTCAACAATTGGGCATTGAGCCTTTCTGAAACGTCTCTTCTGGTAACGACCAGCAGTGTGTGCAGTGAATTTAGCATATTTTGGCTTGACAGCGATGTAATCTTCGAGGGAGATATCATTCACCTCAACATCGTCAAAGCTCCACTTTCCGAATAACTTGATTTCAGTAGCCGCCATATTGTACGTCTAAATGATACAATCTGCAACAAATAAGATACATTCTGGTGAGAAGAAGCGATTCCTTGGCTGAGATGAATAGGAGACAGCAGCAGGGGGGCAGCCTTGAGGCTGGATTGCAGCAATTCCGGGAGGATACATGCCAATCGACGATGATATACACTATACAAATACAAGTATCCATGATCGTAAGGCTTCAGGGTACAGGCACGTGGATTTGTACCATTCTCAGGAGGTGTCGTCTCTAAGAACGGCGACGTCCAGTCCCCGTGGCTGGGCAGCGGCATGAGAGTTGTCATCCTGATAACAATTGAATATTTCTTCTGAATTTGATATCCAATCACCAAGATGCCACATAGTAGCCAGGTAGACTCGGGCGACCATCGACACGGCCACGACGGCCTGTCAACTCCCAGCCCTTTCTACAATCTTACCGCGCGCACAATCGTTGGTGATCATCCATGAAGAGCCATCATATTTCTCTTGAATAAGTCCCGAAGGATTATCCATCAATTGAGCGAGAAAAAGTGCCGCAGCCGCATCCTCTCCAGACAATGTTCCAACCTCTGCTACCCCTTTACAATCTTCATACTGTCATCCTGACTCATTAAATAACACGTACATTATATATTTGGATAAGATAGTTTTTATAAATGGGATTGTTACACACAGTCGAGAAGCATGACTTGTTTCCTCCTTGAAATGGGAAAAGAGGTGGAAACCACAAAAGTGGTAAAAACCACCTCTTCATGTATTTCAAGT
>PJEL010003618.1_pt1 | contig 13101 bp, 8 predicted proteins | sample 1853271 | NCBI WGS metagenome assembly PJEL01 (sample SAMN08108733, study PRJNA415343) | Invertebrate metagenome, whole genome shotgun sequencing project. | host: Globobulimina | place: Sweden: Gullmar Fjord | collected 2015-08 | reverse complement strand
ATTAAAGTTAAATTTAAAGGCTTAAAACCTAAAAAAGATAAAGTGGTTAAAGCTAAGGTTAACATTAGTAAAGATACCAAAGCGGTTGCTAACAAATCAAGAAAAGTTATTAAGAAAACTTTTCTTGATATACAAGATGCTGGCGCAATGAAAATTATCAAACGTAAAAAAGCATTAACACCTGATCAAATTGAAGATTCAACTAAAAAAGAACAAGATTAACTAGTATTGTTAATTCAGTGAAGGAAAGGCAACTATATGTTGCCTTTTTTTATGCGCCTAATCAAAACAAATGGTTAAGGCAATCGTTAAGGAGGAGTTACTAAGTTAATAAAAACAGTATAATTAAAAGGAAAATGAATAAAGCTAAGTTATTAGTAACAAGCTATTTAATAGTTAGGTATGATGAATGCTATTGATTAGTATAATAATTATATTCTTATAAGGACATTTCATGACAATAATGCAAAAAACTCTCTGGTTGATTGCCAGTCTAGGTAATTTTTCTGAAGGGTACTTTTACATGCATAGTCAAAGTGACTTTAGTTTTGCTTTATTAATCACTACATTGGTCTATAGCCTTATAGGTCTTTATGATGTTTTTTATAGTCGCCATAGTTTAAATCGTCTATACCCGGTGGTAGCTTACCTGCGATATTTTCTTGAATCTTACCGCGTTGAAATTCAGCAATACTTTATTGCCAATGATACCGAAGAGCGACCTTTTAATCGTGAGCAACGAACCTTAGTGTATCAGCGCGCTAAAAACGTCCGTGATACTATCGCTTTTGGCACCCAACGCAATCTCGTTGAAGATAACTATTTAAGCCTGTGGCACTCATTATCACCTGTGCACGTATCGGAGCAAGCGCAGAGAGTATTAATTGGTGGCGATAGTTGTACTCAGCCGTATTCGGCTTCTTATTTAAACATTTCAGCAATGAGTTTTGGCTCATTAAGTACTAATGCCATTGAAGCCCTTAACTTAGGAGCTAAGAAAGCAGGTTGTTATCATAATACTGGTGAGGGGGCGGCGAGCCCTTATCACTTAAAGCATGGTGGTGATATCGTTTGGCAGTTAGGCACTGGCCTTTTTGGTTGCCGTGATGAGCATGGCCGATTTAACCCGGCTAGTTTTGAACAAACGGCAAACTTGCCCCAGATAAAAATGATAGAAATAAAACTTTCTCAAGGTGCTAAACCTGGTCATGGCGGCGTTTTACCTAAAGCAAAAATCACCGATGAAATTGCCCGTATAAGACATATTTCAAAAGACCGCGATTGTATTTCACCGGCGGTTAACCCCGAATGTACCTCACCTAAAGCGTTATTGGCCTTTATTCAGCAATTGCGCACGTTAAGTGGTGGCAAGCCCGTTGGCTTTAAATTGTGTATTGGTAATCCCGCTGAATTTCTAAGTATCTGTAAGGCTATGTTAGAAACGGGCATTTTCCCTGATTTCATCACTGTTGATGGTGCAGAAGGTGGTACAGGTGCTGCACCGGTAGAGTTTACTAATCGTTTGGGTATGATTTGCCTAGAAGGCGTAAACTTTGTCAATAATGCCTTAGTTGGTGTTGGCTTACGAGATAAAATAAAAGTTATCGCCTCAGGTAAAACGGCCACAGGTTTTGATATATTGGCAAAAATTGCTACTGGTGCTGATGTCGTTAATGCAGCTAGAACCATGATGATGGCAATAGGCTGTATTCAATCAAGACATTGCAATACCAATAACTGTCCAACAGGTGTCGCTACACAAGATCCTGCAAGAGCTAAAGCGATTAATGTTGATTCGAAAAGCGAAAGAGTGCTCAACTTTCACCATAATACTTTAGCTAGCTTTTTTGAATTAGTCGGCAGCATGGGGCTTGATGACCCCTGTAAACTTTTACCACAAATGATCAAGCGTCGTTCACCATACGGTACATTAATGTCTACAGGTAGTCTCATTGCTCCACTTAAACATAATGCTTTAGTTGATGGAAAAGTTACTAATGAAACATGGATTAACTGGTGGAAAACTAGCAGTGCAGAGAAATTTCATGTTGATGATACACATATATTAAAGTCGCCCGAACTTCATCATGTAAAATAATTTAGCTGTCCCATTTAATTTAGCTTATTGGGTTTGTAAATTTACTACGCTAATTTTTGATAAAAATGGGATTGTAACCTAGTCTGTTTTATATACATTAAACAGAGTAACCCAATGAAAAATTCAAAAATATTGACGATATCACTTAAGTTATTTGCAGGTACCTTCGTACTAAAAATCCAATAACTTAAGGTAAATACAATGCAGCTGCAGCTAGACTTTTTATGGGTTATTATTTGTAGTGCTTTAGTCTTTCTAATGCAGGCGGGCTTTTTATGCTTAGAAAGTGGCTTAACGCGCAGTAAGAACAGCATTAATGTTGCTATCAAAAATTTGGCTGATTTTTGTCTAACAACATTTATTTATTGGCTCTTTAGCTTCGCCTTAATGTTTGGTATTAGTGCTAATGGAATTTTTGGTACGACAGGTTTTGCCATTGATTTTCAAACCACACCAATGATGGCAGGTGCATTTTTCGTTTTTCAAGTCATGTTCTGTGGCGCTTCTGTTACCATAATTTCTGGCGCTATCGCTGAAAGAATTAAATTTGGTGCTTACCTCCTTATCACTTTGGTGATTGCCGGATTGGTCTATCCCGTTTTTGGTCATTGGGCATGGGCTGGCTTAGATCAAGGAATAACTAACGGCTGGTTAAATTCCAAGGGTTTTATTGATTTTGCTGGCTCTACAGTTGTTCATAGTGTGGGAGGGTGGGCAGCTTTAGCTATTTTATTAATTGTAGGCTCTCGTCATGGTCGCTTTAATGAAAATGGTAAAGCTATCCCCATTAAGCACTCAAGTTTATCGCAAGCCACATTAGGCTCGGTTTTTCTTTTTATTGGCTGGTTAGGGTTTAATGGCGGTAGCACCTTAGCATTGAATAGCCAAGTGTCAGTGATTATTGTTAATACTGTCATTGCTGGCTCTGTTGGTGCGTGTTCCGCTGGCTTGCTCGGTTATGCTGTACAAAACAAACTCAATGTCACTCAATTTATGAACGGCTGCTTAGGCGGTTTAGTCGCTATTACTGCGGGTTGCTTTGCTGTATCTACACCTGCAGCGGTAATGATAGGTTTGGTGGGAGGTATGATAGTAATTGGTGTTGAGCAATTTTTAGAATATCGACAAATTGATGATGCTGTTGGTGCTATCCCTGTACATTTAGGGGCTGGTATATGGGGTACTTTGGCCGTAGGTTTATATGGCGACTTAGAGGTTTTAGCTACTGGACTTACCCGTTTTGAACAAATTCAAGTACAACTTTTAGGTATTGCTAGTTGTGCCGTTTGGACCCTAGGTGTCACCTACTCTTTGATGTTTCTCATTAACAAGGTTTATCCAATTAGAGTGAGTTTACCTCATGAAATCGCTGGATTAAATGCCACTGAACATGGTGTGGTTGAAGAAAACTTGGCGTATGAAAACCTTTCAGATAAAAATGTACCGAAAGACCTAAACACTAAAGAAGATGTTAATAGTCTTAAAATGGATATAAAAATTTAAACGTATCACCATTATAAAAAGATCCAAGGAAATAATTCATGTTTGGTAGTTTTAAAATAGGCACTAAGCTTTTATTAGTCACCGTTATTATTACTGTAGTCGTAATTTTAGTTAATGGACTTTATTCGAGCAGCAGTATTCGCGATACGGTTAAAGAACAAACCTTTGCGAAACTAACTGCGGTTAGGGAAATGAAAGCTCAGCAAATAGAGGATTACTTTGAGCAAATTAGTAACCAAATACTAACATTTTCTGAGAATAAGATGGTCATCTCTGCAATGTCTGAATTTACTCAAGGGTTTAACAAAATAGGTAGTGAAATTAACAATGATGAGAAAACGTTACAATCAAGCCTTGAAAACTATTACCAGCAAGAATTTTCCTCTCGTCTAAATAAAACAGAGCAAAGTAAGTTTTCTGTACAAGAATACTTGCCGAAACAAATAAATAGTAAGTTACTACAATCATTATTTATAGCAAAAAATGCGAATAAAACAGGTGAGAAACATCTACTTAATAATGCGAATAATGGCTCTAGCTATGAAAACACTCATCAAAATTATCATCCAACTATACGCTCATATTTAGAGAAGTTTAATTATTATGATATTTTTCTAGTCGATGCTAAAACAGGCAATATAGTTTATAGCGTTTTCAAAGAAATAGATTACGCGACTAGTTTAATTAATGGCCCCCATAAAGATTCAAATATTGCACAAGTTTTTCAACTAGCGAATAAAAGCAATGAAAAAGACTTTGTGACAATTGTCGATTTTAGTCCTTATATCCCTTCTTATAATGCTCCAGCTTCATTTATCGCTTCACCTATTTTTAATGGTAATGAAAAAGTTGGTGTATTGATTTTTCAAATGCCGGTAGATCGCATTAACGACATTATGACCAACAAGAAAAATTGGAATAAAGTGGGTTTAGGTACCTCAGGAGAGACCTATATTATTGGTGAAGACTTAACTTTACGTAACCAATCTCGTTTTTTAATTGAAGATAAAAGTAACTATTTAGCTATGATCAAAGCCATTGGTACCGATAAAGAAAGGTTAAGTTCTATTGAAAACTTAAATACATCTATTGGCTTGCAAAGGGTTGATACACAAGGTACTAACGCTGCACTGACAGGTTTAAGTTCAACAGCAATATTTGAAGATTATCGTGGTATAAGTGTGCTGTCAGCATTTGCTTTACTTGATATTAATGGACTTCATTGGGCTATAATGAGTGAAATAGATGAAGCAGAAGCCTTTCAATCTTATCGTAAGTTGCGTGACCAAGTCATAATGCTTTCCTCGGTATTAATTGCGCTAGCTATCTATATTTCCTATTACTTATCAATCTCTTTAACTCGACCATTAAGGAAGCTTGAACATTCTGCAGAGTTACTTACTTCGGGCGATTTAGAAACACAAATAGAGCGGGTTAGTCATGATGAAATAGGCGATTTGTCTACTAACTTCGAAAACATGCGTCTTGCGTTGAAAAAATCCTTTTTAGAGGTGGAGCATAAAAAAGAAGAGTTAGAAGTTAGGGTAGAAGAGCGTACTCAAGAGTTAAATAAAATTTTAGCTGAGCAAGAGCAACAAAACTTACTATTAGGTCAACAAAATGTAGAGCTAGAAACTATTCAAGAAGATTTGTTAAATTCTCGACAAGCGGTTGAAAATAGTGAACAGCGTGTTGCCACCATTATACAATCGAGCCCTGATGGCATTATTACAATCGATAAAAAAGGCACTGTTTTAAGTTTTAATTATTCGGCAGAAAAAATATTTGGCTATCAAAGTAATGAAATTATAGATAAAAATATAAAAGTATTGATGCCAAAATCGATTGCCTTAGAGCATGATTATTACTTAGAAAAATACATTCCTAATTCTGAATCAACCATTGTTGGTAAGAGCAGAGAATTAGTAGGGCAAAGAAAAGATAACAGTCAGTTTCCGTTAGAGTTAAAAGTTGAGGCGGTATTCATTGATGATGAGTTGATGTATATCGGCCAGATCCGTGATATTACTGAACAAAAACAGCTACAACAAGATGTGCAAGACGCCCTAGATACAGCCCAAAAGGCTAGTCAAGCCAAAAGTGGTTTTTTGGCTAATATGAGCCATGAACTGAGAACCCCAATGAATGCCATTATTGGCTATTCAGAAATGTTAGCAGAAGATGCTGAAGATGATGGTTTAGACGATATGCTTGATGATTTAAACAAAATCACCGCAGCAGGTAAGCATTTATTATCCTTGATTAATGATGTGCTAGATATTTCAAAAATTGAAGCGGGTCGTATGGACTTATACCTTGAAGACTTTACTTTAAGTGACGTTATTATTGATGTTGCCTCTACCGCTCAATCTCTAGTGGCAAAAAATAATAATAAACTGACGACTAACATCAGTGATGATACTGAATTAATGCATGCCGATGTGACTAAAGTACGGCAAATACTGTTTAACTTAGTATCAAACTCAGCCAAATTTACCACCGATGGTGAAATAACAATATTAGCAAAGCCTCTTTACCAAGCTGGCGAGAAAATGGTGAAAATTTCAGTGGCTGATACTGGTATAGGTATTCCCGCTAATAAAATAGAAACTATTTTTGAAGAATTTTCACAAGCGGATGAGTCAACCACACGTAATTATGGCGGCACAGGTTTAGGTTTAGCTTTAGTTAAAAAGTTTTGTGAAATGATGGGCGGAACTATTTATATTGAAAGCGTTGAAGGTCAAGGCTCTACTTTTATTTTTGAATTACCAACTATAGTAATTGAGCAAGATGAAGAACTAGAAAACGCCCCCCAACAAACACTTAAACAGATTACTGAAAACATACCCGATTCTTCATTATTAAAAGATGTGTTAGTCATTGATGATGATCCACAAGCGCGTGATTTATTAAAACGAAATTTAGAAATTGAAGGTTATAGTGTTATTACTATTGATAATGGCAAGGACGGTATTGAGCTAGCCAAAAAGTATCATCCCTCTTTAATTACTCTTGATATTATGATGCCTGAAATGGATGGTTGGGAAGTATTAAGGGCATTAAAAGCAGAAAACAAAACTAAAGATATTCCCGTGGTGATGATCTCTATTGTTGGTGATAAAGCCATTGGCGCATCACTGGGAGCCGTTGAGCATTTAAGTAAGCCCGTTGATCGAAATCTTCTTAAAGAAGTGGTATTAAAATTTGCCACACGTGGTAAAGCCTTAGTGATTGATGATGAACAAAATGCACGTGATATTGCTGAAAAGTCATTATCTTCAATCGGCTGGAAAACCGTTACTGCGATTAATGGACAAGATGGCCTAGAAAAATTTACCGAAAATAAGGTTGATTTGATTTTACTCGATATCATGATGCCAGTAATGGATGGTTTTGAATTTTTGACTCAGCTACGCGCATTGCCAAGAGGACGTGATATACCAGTAATAGTATTAACCGCGAAAGACTTATCAGATGATGAAAAATTAATGCTTAATGGTAATGTTGAGCACGTTTTTTGTAAAGCCGAAACCAGTGTTGAGCAGTTAGTTGCCGATATAAATGAAAAGTTTGGTAAAAAATAGAGGTGAAGCATGAGCAAAATTTTACTAGTAGAAGACAATGAAATGAATCGAGATATGTTATCTCGCCGATTAATTCGTAAAAAATATGATGTAGTAATGGCCGTGAATGGCCAAGCTGGTGTTGATATGGCAAGCACTGAAAATCCGGACATTATTTTACTCGATATGAGTTTACCTATCATGGACGGTTGGACAGCTGCGGGGCATTTAAAAGCAAATCCAACCACTAAAGATATTCCTATCATTGCTTTAACAGCACATGCCATGGCAGAAGATAAAGAAAAAGCCCTTGCTGCAGGTTGCGATGATTATGATACTAAACCGGTCGAGTTTAAGCGTTTACTCGGTAAAATAACCGAGCTTTTGGGCTAATTTAGGAGTATACGGCTATGGCTAAGCTCTCAGTTTTTCAGCATAAACTGGCAGACCTTCGTCATGATTTAAAAACACCTATAGGCCATATTCTTGGTTACAGTGAAATGTTACAAGAAGAGCTTGAGGAGGAGCCATGGGAGGAATTTCAAGTTGATTTGGTTAATGTTCATAACTCAGGAGACAAACTACTCGCCTTAATAGAAGATAACTTAGCCGCTACAAAAAGCGGTGTTCATGATATAGATATTCCCTCAGCACAGTTTCAATTAAGAATGCAGCTTAACCACATCACTGGCTATTGTGAATTATTACAAGATCTTGCTGAAGATGAAGAACGAGTAGAGCTAATTGGCGATTTAAATAACATTATTCAGGCATCGGCTGTATTTGCTGAGATAGTTGAAAATAAATTATCTATACATTATTTAGAAATACTTACAGATCAAGAAAAAACTAGTCAAGAGCCTGAACAGTTAACTGAAAACACAAAAAACACAGAGGTTTCAGAGAAAATATCCACTATCACTACTATGGCTGAGACAGAAGATTTAGCTGTAAGTACTATGGGGGAAGGCGGAATAATACTCGTGGTTGATGATAACCCAGCCAATTTAGATTTGTTATCAAGAAGATTAAAACGCCAAGGTTACCATCCCATCGCTGTTGACTCGGGGCAAGCGGCGCTTGATTATCTTACCGATAATATTGTTGATTTAGTACTGCTTGATTTAGTGATGCCAAAAATGAGCGGTACCGAAGTGTTAACCATCATTAGGCATAATCCAAAATTAAGAAACTTACCTGTCATTATTTTATCTGCCCATGATGATATGGATATCATTGTAAAATGTGTACTGCTAGGTGCAGATGATTACTTATTTAAACCCTATAATCCTATCCTACTCAAAGCCCGTTTAGCTGCAACATTAGAAAAGTACCGTTTAAGACAGAATCAAGTGCCATGTTTAGAAGTCTTTATTTCCTCCCCTGGTGATGTTATTCCTGAACGTAAAGTTATCAGAAGTATTATTAACGATCTAAATGTAGAACTTGCTGATAGGGTTCGACTGATGCCTGTGTTTTGGGAAGACGAACCCTTACTCGCTTCTGATACTTTTCAAGCACAAATTCATCCCGCAAAAAATTCAGATATTTATCTTGGTATCTTTTGGTCGCGTTTAGGCTCACCACTACCTGACTCTATTACGAGGGAAGATGGTTCTTTGTATGATTCTGGCTCTGAATACGAATATGAAGATGCCTACTATGGCTATAAAAATAATGGCAAGCCTGAGATATTGGTATATCGAAAAATGTCAGAAGCTTTTGTCTCGCTTGCTGATCGTGACAACGTAATGGCGTCAATTGCACAGTTTGAAAAGGTCGATAATTTTATTGAACGTTGGTTTATTGATCCAGAAGATGGCAGTTATAGCGGTGCTTATCACTGTTTTGAAGAGATAGAATACTTTGAAGACATGGTTTATAAGCACTTAAAAAAGCTAGTGTTAACACAACTAGAAAGCATGTAACTCTCATGATCTTCCACAATAAGGGCACTTTTCACCATGATGACTCTTCTTTAATAAAGCAATATTTCTATCTAAATCTTCAGGACTAATCTCTAGTTGCGAGGCTAGCTCTTCTAATTTTGAGTATTCATCTTCATCAATAACGCCATCGGCTAAAGCATGTTTTACATGAGCATCAAGGTTCCGTTTACGTTCACGAAGTTCATCACCAAAGCGTGCCGCAAGCATACCAGCAGGTAACGCCACTAAACCGACCCCAATAAGCATAATAAAAGTAGCCACCATTTTACCCAATAAAGTAATCGGAGTGACATCACCGTAACCAACGGTGGTCATAGTCACTACTGCCCACCATAACGAGTGTAAAATATTACCAAATACTTCAGGCTGAGCCTCATTTTCTAGGGTGTACATCAAACCCGCAGCAATAATAACTAGAAACATCATAACCATGATAGCAGCGGTAATACTTTTTAGCTCCTTCCTTAATACAGTAAGAAAAATATTAAAACCTTTAAAATAATGCGTTAATTTCAATAACCTTAAAACGCGAATTAAACGTAAATAGCGTAAATCGACCGTCAAGAATAATGAGATGAAAAATGGCAGAATCGCTAATAAATCAATTAATGCAATAGGTGAAAATATATAGTGAATTCTAGCTTGAACAGATGAATATTCTTTAAACCGGAAAGACTCAACACAAGTCCACAGTCGTAGTAAATATTCAGTGGAAAAAATAATGACAGAAAACAATTCAAACAGCATAAATTCTTCAGAATATCTTGTACTTATATTTTTATCCGATTCTAAAATAACTGCGAAAACATTGACTATAATGAGGATAATAAGAAAAGTATTAACCAGTTTAGCTTTAGAAGATTGATGAACAGAGCCTTCAATGACTTGAAAAATATAATTTCTCTTTTTTGCTAAGTTAATGGCTTGAGACATGAGTTTTCCAAAAAAGATGAAGTTACAAATAATTAAAGCATAAGGTCATAATAATGAAAGTAAAATCCTATGTTATTGGTATAACAGGACACCGTGATTTAAATAGCGATACATTTGAGCAGTTATCGTTAAAAATATCTGAATTTTTAGATGAAATTAAAAATCTCTTACCTAACACGCCGATAAAAGTTATCTCTGGTATGGCTGATGGTGCTGATCGTATTTTAGTGAGAGAAGCACTGAAAAAAGATATTGCTGTAGATGTTATTCAACCAATGCCTGATTTGCTTTATCGAACAGATTTTTCTGATAGTTCATGGCAGGATTTTCAAGAAATCATAGCGGATAAAAATGTAGCTACCCGGATATTATCTGATATGGACTTAGAGGTGGAAAAGTACAATACCCAAGGCGTAGAAAGAGACAGTCTCTATCATGCTCTTGGAAAGTATATCGTTGAACAATCAAATATAGTGACTACTGTTTGGGATGGCGTTAATTCAGGCCTTAAAGGTGGAACAGCCGATGTGGTTCTTAGCTATCTTAACGCTAAAAATGTTGATGAAAACATTGTTAATGAGGCAGTAAGTTTTGTTGGTGATGAGGTGTCCGTTAATGAAAGCTCTAATTCAGTTTACTGGTTAGCGGTATCAAAAGAAAAAGAGGCCTATCATCAAACTGATGAGTCAGTAAGTGCCCCTTGTTACTTAACTGGCTGTCTGGGGGAGTATACGGCAAAAAAACACGACGTTATGCCTCAGAAACTTTGTCAGGAAATTCAAGATATAGATGAATATAATCAAACATTTAAATCACTTAACACCGGAGGGAAAATAACAACAGAGTATAGCTTATTAACCTCTTACCAAGCGAGTGACAATACAGAAAAGAATACTTTACTTAAAAATATAGACGATGAGTTTTTAAAAGCAGATGCCATAGCATTATCTCATCAGAAAAAATCGGATGGACAATTTAAGTTGTTCGCATATATGGCTGCACTTATGGGACTGTTTTTTTTGGTTTATGCAAAAATTATTGCAAGTAAATTTTTATTAATTTTGTATCTACTTTTATTTGTTTTAGGTTGGTTCTTTTTTAAATCGGCTGAAAAAAACAAATGCTTTACCAAACACCTTACCGCACGAGTTTTTGCTGAAACGCTAAGAACTCAATTTTACTTAACGTTAATAGGCAAACCAGAAACAATCAAGGTTGTTAATTTAATGGATGATACAGGCATTAGCCAGTTCAAAGGGGCAAGCTGGCTTAAACAAGCTGTTATTTCATTATTATCTGAACATAAACAAGGTATTGAGGAATCCTCAATAAGTAAAAAAGAAGAAGATATGGCGTTTGTTTGTCAGCATTGGCTAGTTGAACAAGCAAAATATTTTAAGAATAAAACAAAAAACTTGTCATCCCACCATCATAAATTAGAAAAAATTAAGGGGATATTATTTGCAGGCTCTGCAATTGCTACGATATCGCTAATTTTATTTAAATATCAGCTCGTTGATATTGTACTTTTTGCTCATGTAGATGCGAAAACATTTACTGTATTGTTGATGGGGTTGTTGCCATTTTGGTTAGCTGTTTGGGAGCTTTATCAAAATAAAATGGCGATTAAAGAACTATTATGGCAATACCAAAACCAATCTATTGCTTTCAGTCAAGCTCAGCGGGAAATTGAGAACGCTACTACTTTAGAGCAAAAATCAGATGTTTTAGTTCGATTAGCCCACCGTTCAATGATGGAAAACTATATATGGATAATCCATCGTTACCATAGAGAGCATGAGCCCCCTACAGCAGGATAGACAAAGTTATCAATAAGAAGAGAGGAGCTCAGTTATAGCTACATTACCTTACTCAGCAATCAACTGCTTAAGTGTATAGCTAGAATTATCACTACCTAACTTAGTTTTCATATAAGGTAATATTTCTTCAAGTTGTTGAGACAGTTGCCATGGCGGGTTAACAATAAACAACCCTGTGCCTGTCATGCCGTACTCTTGTGTATCACCTTCTAAGCAAAACTCTACTTGCAGCAAATTTTTCACTTCACTGTTGGTGAAATCTTTTTCCATTTGCTCAATGAAGTGACGTTTAACAACAGGGTACCAAACGATATAAGTACCCGTTGAAAATTTGCTATAAGCCTTAACAATGGTTTTAACCGCTTTTTGATAATCTTCTTTAAGCTCATAAGGCGGATCGATTAAAACAACACCACGGCGACTTGGTGGTGGTAATAAACCTAATACACCTTTATAGCCATCGGACTGCTTAACAAAAACTTTACGCCAACGCTGACAAAAATCTTCTAAGTGTTGAATATCAGTGGGGTGTAATTCAAATAAGTGGCTTGAATCTTGGCGACGAGCAAACGCTTTAGCAACCCCAGGTGAGCCAGGATATATTTCAAGTTCGCCATCGCTAGGGTTTAAGTTGAGGCTATTTATTAATGATAAATACGGTTCAAGTGCTTCTGGGGCATTGTCATCATTAATGATTTTGGCAATACCATCCTTATATTCCCCTGTTTTTTGTGCATATTCGTCGGCTAATTGATACATACCCGCGCCAGAGTGGCTATCAATATAACAAAAGCCTTTTTCTTTACGGGTCATGTAATCAAGAACCAGTGATAATACGCTGTGTTTTAATACGTCGGCGAAATTTCCTGCGTGGAAGGCGTGGCGATAACTAAGCAAAGTAAGTCCTTGATATAATGTTTATAAGTAAAAAAGCTACAAGGTAGAGTGTTGCCTCTAGCTTGTAGCTTGGAGTTCTAACCTAGATTGAATTTATGCTTGGCTTGCTAAATACTCATCATAAGTACCAGCAAAATCGACATAACCATCATTGGTTAATTCGATAACTCGAGTAGCAATGGTTGAAACAAACTCTCTGTCGTGACTAACAAATAATAATGTGCCTTCGTATTGCTCTAACGCCATATTTAATGATTCAATTGATTCCATATCCATGTGGTTAGTTGGTTCATCAAGTACTAATATGTTTGGCTTTTGCATCATTAGCTTACCAA
>PJEL010003617.1_pt1 | contig 13103 bp, 10 predicted proteins | sample 1853271 | NCBI WGS metagenome assembly PJEL01 (sample SAMN08108733, study PRJNA415343) | Invertebrate metagenome, whole genome shotgun sequencing project. | host: Globobulimina | place: Sweden: Gullmar Fjord | collected 2015-08 | reverse complement strand
GGGCTCGATATCAAATTCCACGTAAAATACCTTTACGAATTGAACCCAAGACGTACTTTGCCAATGAAAGGACGTTCCTTTCATGGCTATCGATGGCGACGACGATGGGATCTATTGGCACAGCAATTGCTGGGTTTGCAGTGGAGGATGATAAGGCAATAACAAAGCATGGGATTCAAAAGAGTACTGTGGAGTTGATGGCACTATTGATGATTCCAATATCTATATTGATGATTGGATATGCCCTCTTCACGTTTTACTGGCGTAGTGAATTTATTAGGAAGAAACAAATCGGCTTTTTTGATGACAAGGTTGGGCCGGTTGCTGTCGCACTGATTGTTGAGGTAGCTCTTGTAGCCATTTTCTTCTCGGCTCTTCGAGATGTGCTGTTTTAATCTGTATATAATATTTACAGCTTGATGTGATAATAGCAATACATACATAGTATAGTGTAGTAATAGTCATTTCTAGAACAAAACTTCATGAAATGGTGCATCGAGTCAACCGATGATTGCATCTGCTTGTGTGTAATGACACACAAACATCTGTGCAAGTATGCATACATGGGCAGACAATTCAACGAATCTGTCCCATGTGAATGAGGTTTATGCCATCGGTATAGCATAGTACTATGCAAATACCCACCACCTAGTGGGGTAGATATTTGCCTACTTCACAAGTCCAGAGATAAATGTTCCCTCTGGAGCATCAAAAAGATCGCCTTCATCCGTTTCACTCATAAGATAGCATACTCCAGTGAGATCATTTTCTCCAACCCAGCTGCAGTCAAGCTCTGTCCAGGTCCAGCCGGTACACTTGCTCTCACTATTGCACAAATACTCACACCTGCTAGATGTGCTGGCTTTATTCCCGACACAGTTCATGATGGAGTTCAGTCGCCGTCCGTACAGAGTCTTCCCTTTCATTCGGGTGTAGTCTTTAATTGGTGTCTCATTAATCAGACACTCGACACCATCAACAAAAGGATCGCATCCACCAGAAGACCAGTTTGGCTCATCATAGAAGATTCCCTCAAATCCTGGTGGATTGTATACTTCTTCATCTCCGTTACCACCGCCAGGAGACCAACCAGGTGGATTGTATACTTCTTCATTTCCATTACCACCGCCAGGAGACCAACCAGTTGGATTGTACACCTCCTCATCACCAAACCCTGGGGGGTTGTACACTTCCTCTTTGTTGTTGTTGTTGTTGTTGTTGTTGTTGTTGTTGTTTGTATTCTTGTCAGACTCGCTCACTTTCTTCACCTTTGGCCAATCCTTTGTGGTCAATCTCCACGAAGCAAAGCCAGATATATGATATCTAGCATTTATTTTGCGAACTGACCTGTCACTCTTGCTAAACAAGGTACACTTGTTCCACTCACCACCCAAGTAGGTCCAGCGATCGCAGCGAGAATCCTTCTTACATTTTACACAGCACGAGTGGGAGTTTTTCACTCCTCGTATAGTATCAAGAGGCTTTCCAGAGTATTTCGTCCTTGTCTCCGTGGTGCATGTTCTCCATCGCTTCTTCAAAAGAGCGCGCCCAAAGTCCAGATCGAACGATCCATACGCGAACTTTGCGAATGTCACGTTGATATATGCCAAGAGGCACAAAAGGAACAAACTGAACTTATTCATCATATATTGTAGAGCACAACAGAATGCCTCGCCTCTGTATGATTGTGTATTTGTGGTAGGTCGTGGCAGCCAGATTCAAACGCAGTCACCTGCTGTCACTCGATTGTCTAAATGCAGAGCTTTCCCAATGAAATGTCCGGAAGGTAGAAACTTTTACTTCCATAAATTCTGTTTGTAAATACATTCTGACCATCGCACGTGAAACGACGACAATGTGTATGGATGGATGAGAGGGGTGACTGGAATCTGAGGGGTCCGAGGCGATGACAGCTTCAATCACGACTTCATTCCGGTCGAGTGAGGGCGTCGACCGGAGCAAGAGAGACCATGCCCGAGAGACACGTGCGCATCATTCTGTAACAGCAACAGCGTGAATCAACCATTGTGCACGACGATGTACGATCTGAAACATATACATGGCTTTCATGCATATCCAGCGTGACGTTGGGGACACATCAATGGTGTTGGCTTCAACGACCTCCTCCTCCTCCTCGTGGCTGGCAAGCATGTAAGACACGAAAATAAAATGTGTCTTGAATTGATCTTAAAATAGTAGTAGTAGTAGTAGTAGTAGTATATTCCATGTCATGGTCAATTGACAGAGATCTATTCAGTCATGAGAGAATGCAACAACAACAACATCCCTATACCCAGTCCGCCACTCGCACAAGGAGAAACTCGGAACAACATCCACCATGTGGATTGTCCTCCCTGGAAGCAATTGCATATCCCAGGTGACCAAGGTGGCCAAAGAACAGGGCCAGGTCAGAGAGATCCAAGTGATGAGCAGGCCAAAGCAGATTCGAAAAGTTTGTATTATTCACTGTGCTAGAATAAATCACCTTGCTGTGGTGTACCTCGATGGCTATTTGCTCTGGAAGCCATGGATCCTTGATACTCCAATATGCCATTTCATCAAACTCATATCCTTCAATGTCAATTTTCAGCAGGTCGATTTTCTCAACCCCTACCTCCTTGACAGCATTCGCCAATGTTATAAAGCTATCGTCTGATGCCTCTTTTGCCGCTGTACCGATACATTTTTTAAAATACGTGTGTCGTGGACCCTGGCTGACCCCATCATATGTGCAGTCAAAGGTGTATATTTTGCAGTCTGTTGATCCCAATACGTCACGTTCAAAGTCATACTGTCCATTACTTCCAAGAGAAAAAATGACACAATCCTTTTTTTTAATCATGCTGGTGCAAAGCCATTTACCACCATCCTCCTCATCACCGACCCTCTCCAAATCAAAACCATCAGGGCACTCGATATATGGATTGAACAAATCATACATTTCAAATGCAGACGGTTCCGGAGGACGTCTCCTATCTGTAGCAGCTTCACATCCATCTTTATCCTTTGTACACAAGTCCTGTGCTTTGAGTTTGTACATGGTCATTGTGGACATGAACAGTTCATCATTCCATTTGACCAGCTTGTCAAATGCTGCCTTCCCCAAGCTCCCGGGAAACCGAGGCATATATCCTACATGTAAAGCTACCAAGCCATTTTGAAGGTTATTCTGAAGGTTTGTATGCCCCGTAATCCATATCAGTGAGGAAATGGAGACAAGCAACACCACCACCACCACCAGCTGTGGTCGAGAGCCAATCACTCTGAGCACGCCCTTGTATTGCTTTGATGGTTTCTTCTCAGTATGCATTGTATACTACAATCAATCGTATTCCTACAGCATCAATGTATGACGACGTTGTGTGCCCCCTTGCTCTTGCTGATGAATCAGATACCAAATGATGTCCAGAGCACAATCACATATGCTACCATGAATCGTCCTAGTGATGTGTGTGAACACTATACCACATGTAATTTTTTTGTTTTTACTAGAATTCTAGTAGTAGTAGTAGTACAGGAGTATCATCATACGATGGTCAAGTGAATCAGGTCAATCGCTGTTTGAACTGGTTGTTTCGTCATCCCATCAATGAGATGCTTGCATGGGACAGTCCCGTATCTATCCATGCCTGCATGGGATTTCCCATTGGGATGGGATTTGAGACCATATATGGTACCATGGTCGATGGCCATCGTACGAAGGCATGTAAGACACGAAAATATGTAATATCTCATATACTATATATAATAAAATAATACAATGTGTTTGACACGTTGGAACAATTTTACATACTACTAGTACTCGTGTCATGTGTCAACCTCACTCTGAGGTTTCATTGCAGTTCGACCTCTCCACTGATCACCAACGACAGGGTACACGAGGACGTAGGTATACTACTAGTATCTTGTAGAGATAGAGAAAATAGAGTGTTTGATTTGATACCATGACAGGATCTCCGGGTATCGATCAGACAGCTGCTCTTGGAACCGTGGCTGACTTTCTAAAAGAGCAACAGGAGAATTTGCAAAAGGGTGTGCAGCCAGTGGTTCCTGATTTCCCACCGAATTCTACCGGGCATACTAAAAAATACCAATATGTGGATGCGAAACGGATTAATGATGGACTTGTTAAGGAGAAAGATGTCAACTTTTTCGGGGTTATTTCTGACTGGGAAGAGCCTCGTAGGACTCGAGGTCCTGATATGATTGAGAGCTTGAAACTGGTCGATCCTACGGGTTCGGTCGAAGCTCGAATATTCGCGAAAGATATGGATGGCTTGCCGAAACCGAGAAAACCCGGGGATATTATACGGTTGCACAGGGTGCTTGTGGCATCATATCGGAACCAGGCAGGGGATGTGTCCTACTCCTTGGTGGCAAGTACAACGAAAATGAGGAGTTCCTGGGCATTGTTTGACGCTGAAGTAGTCAATGAGAAGGATAAATATACACCATATAACCATTCCCATGATCACTTTAATATGTCGCGTTTCTGCATGAGGATTATTGATGTGTCAAGGGTTGTCTCTTCCACCGGTATTTGGAAAAAGGACCGAGCGACAGCGCTGCAACAGACCAACGATACATGGAGAAGACAAATTAAATCAGCGTTAGTATCAAATGGTCCAAATTTCTGGGACTTGATTGCATTGGTCGTTGCCGTGGAAAAGGATGACTACCATGATCAACTCAATCAGACAATTGTGTGGGTTTGGGATGGAACCAATGCTCCTGCATATCCTCCCTCCTCGGATACCCGTGGACTTGAAAAGCCACATACTGAAGAAGAATTAAAACGGATGAGTTTATCGGAACGGGCCATCGTAACTACCATGAACAATATGATGAGACTCAAGCTTGATATGTCTCTGGTGAAATCATGCCCACCTCCATTTGGCAGCATCATACCAGTGAGATTCAAGCAGCCACTGACGCATGATCCAGAAGTAGGATCGTGGATACGTATTAGAAACTGTGGCTTTGTGCTTGTCCAGGGACAGCTACAAGGATACTTTACACATGCAACCAAATGGGCAGTGTGGAGAGTGGCAGATGACATTATGCTCCAGAGTTGCTTGGAAGAACCATACGGTCTGTCGGATGGATGCAAAGATATCGACTGTGGTGTTATACATAGTGAAATACTAAACAATATCAGGCCAATCACCACCATACGAGATGTTTTATGGAGAGCGCATGATCTTATGAATGCTGGTCTGGACCAAGATCCTGACTGTGAGTATTTCAGATGCCGGGCAAGGGTCATGGAGATTTGGCCATCACAGGATACTCTTCAAAATATTTGTCTTCATCGGTCACTAGTCGATGACCATGTGGACCCGTGTGATGTTGACGATGAAGATGAATGGGTGTTTGCAGTCAGGCTAACATTGGAAGATACGACAGGGTCTATGGAAGCTGACCTGTTTGGGAGAGATGCTGCATATTTTTTCAGTGACATTGTATCTCCTCAGAATTTCAATCATCCAGATAACAAGCAGGACTTGGAAAGGTTGAGAAATGCGTTTATTGATTTACAAAATCCCACAGAAGAAAATGCCCAGACTGGCATCTGGATTGATGTTTGCATTGCCATGTACTGGCCTGAGAACTCTAATACCGCTCACTATAGAATATTTGATACAAAATTGAATCCAATGTAAATATAATCGAGACAATAGTAGTAAGAATGAATCTGACTGGGAGATTTGGAAGCGCCTTTTCAGAGATTGTTCCAGTCCGACAACGACACCAATCGTTCGGTTCAAAGCCTCGGGTGGTCAAAACAAGACTGCGATCCAAGGGCAATCAAGATGAAGGAGATATTATTGAACGGTGGGTAGGTAAAATATTTGGGAAATCCGTGCTTGAAGATCAAACTCCGGGTGGACTGAAACGCCTGGATAACCCTGAAATGTACACAGCTGTCACTGACGAATTTGCAGAACCATTACCGGAAGATTCTGGAGATGTTACATACTATAGGCAAGTATTAGCAAAGACACAACTAGAGAAGACTCCTTTGGTTGCTGTATTTGATACAGATACGGATGGATGGGGCATGGAACGTTTTGGAAAGGGCGTGTACACGATGGGAGCAACACTGCTCGTATTGAAACTTAAGAACTCTCCTTGCATTGTTGGGGGATATAATCCACGAGGATGGATTGGATTAAATGAAGATAGAGACTCGATGGCTGCATTTTTATTCGTATGGCCCGATGGCGACCTGAAAAGGAGGCCCATAAAGTTGGCCAAGAGGGGAGGACCTGCCCTCTCAGTGATGGACTATCCTGGGGAGGGGATTCGCTTTGCTCCCGATGGACTGAAATGTATGATTCCTGGTAAAGAACGAATGGCAACGTGTCGATTAGGTCCATATTATGAAAAAATGCCGGATGGCTCGAGATCAATGTTTCCTGGAGGTGAAAAGACTGCAGAAATCTCTAGGATTGTTGCGTATGTGAGTGCACAGGGACCTGAAACGTACCAACTGGATGGAATAGTATGGAAAACAGGCAGAGCATAATGCGTTCTTTATTGTTTTGGTATAGTGAAAGATGAAAGTGCTAATTCGACGACACGCTTTAGATTAGGCACCATGTCTTTGCCATCTAATGCATCACATGAAACCCAAAAGGCCTCGTCAGCATCATCACCAGCAATAATTGGCTGCCTAGGATCTTCAAGAGTCGCCGCTACTTCTACTACACAATAGTGATGTGATATAGAATCCTCATCGACCACCTCATCACCCTGATCCTTGACTGCAATAACATCTACAGCAGTAAAAGGCACTGGGTGATCTAGGCAAGACAGGCTCAGATACGCCCGTGGAATTCTATTCTGCTCCTCTTTTATGATATCACGCAACCACTCTGGTCTATACTTCAATCGTGCACCTGTTTCTTCCATCGCTTCTCGAATCGCACATTCTATAACAGTTTCCCCTATTTCTTGACTTCCTCCGGGGAAAGATACCAGACCTTTACTTGGAGCTTTGCCTCGACGAATAAGGAGAACTTCAGGTTGTTCCAATTCTCGTACATGCCTGAGAATAACTACTCCAATTCCAACATTCGGTCTTTGTGTGCTCTTTGATGACGCCATACATGTAGGAAATCGTCTACTGACTGTTGAAAATGAACGTGCCAGACACCCGAGAGACATGTCAAGTGCATGGACAAACCCAGGCTCCTTGAAAAAGACACGATGGATTATATACACGCACAAAATGTACAGATATTGACGTAAATTGTGTTATTAATAAATACAAATCTCTCCATCAGGAGAATACGTACGTCAACCCGCGCTGACAAGATTGCTAGAGGCTTTTGCTGGACTGCTGTTCATCAATCGTTACTCTTCTCATTGTCACGACCTCGTGATTATCCACAAAGAATAATGCTATTGTGTCCATAGAAAAGACGTATAGACGACAAGGAAACATTCCATCGTCATCAGAATCTTCATCATCTGGTCCAAAATACGCAGATGTTCCAACATGATAGCACAAGACATCTGGAGTATCTTCTAGATCAAGGGAGTGCATGTCAAGGTCAAAACCTTCCGAGGAGTACCCACCAGATGGTGAGCTACGAATATTGCCAAACTGTATCATTTTACGGTAGAGCTCTACCTCCTCTGGAATCCACTCTGTAGAAGATGCTGCCTGAATTTTCCAAATTGTATCTCCAGGTAAGAGACAGCCACGACCCTGTAGTTTCTTCGCAACAATGGATGCAACGCTGGACCGAAAATTATATGAGAGTAATATCACTTCTAAAATTCCATCATCTAGGTCAGCGACCCAAAGACCAGCTAATGGGTGTCGCCTATTGGGTTTGGGAACAACAACCCTCTGGAGGTGCCTCAGACTTGAGAACTGCACCTGTCTTGATGATCTCCTTCTCATCTTACTCCGCGCTTGGACACTGCTACTCATGAATTGGGACCACGCTTGTCTAAAAGAACTTTCTGGACTCGTGCCATACATTGGAGAGTCTCTGGAAGAAAATGACCGAGGAGTCCCAAAACCAACATCTGCAACCTCTGTAGACCGTTGATGCGGCGTCGAGATTGAAGGAGAGCATGATCTTGAATTATTATTTCTATCAATTGAAGTGAACGCATCGTCAATGCGAAGGGCTACCTGATCGTATCCCGACTCATATTCAATATTTCTCAGCACATCGAGAGTGGGAGCAAAACTACAAAAAGGAGCATACTCTGGACAGCCAGTCCCTGATACAAACACAAGATTCTGTCCAAGCATGATATCTTTATCCCAATGAAACGTCACCAGCTTGGCTTCTTTTCCTTCACCAATACGTCTCCATAAACCCCTAAGCTTTTCCAGGTGTCTCAAAATCACATAGGCATCTTTGAACCTTGGAGCCCTTTTTGCCGACAATCCTTTCGATGAAGAAGGTACGTTTGGTGCCAGTGTATCCTCAGAAGCAACAAGCCGTAGCACGCGAACCTCGTCAGACCAAAGAGCCGTGCAGAGACAGTGCCAGACGTTGTCGTCGTTTAAGGTCTCGCGAATCTCTCGACATGTCAATGCCAGGTGAATGACATCAACAGGTTCAAGATAGTGTAATATATGAACAAATGCATCCCGGGGAATGTTGCCTAGCCATAATCTGCTCTCACAAACAGAGTTTTCAGTGGGTTCCGCTGCCATGTGAATGTCCGTCCTCTACATGATCGCGATAATGCGCCATTGTATACATTTTCAAAATTATAGAACAGTAAAATCTTGTATGACAGTAAATCCACTGGTGTCTTGGATTGGCTGATTGCCAGGACGGTCAGTCACAACGACATTCCATCCAGCAGTCTTTGCTGCAATGGCTTCCTTGATGTTATCTGTCAGGAACAAAATGTCAGAAGCACTGTCAACACCAAGAGACAATGCAATATTGTCATATGATGCAGATTCAACCTTTGCTCCAGAGCTGGTATCAAAAAATCCCTGGAGATATGGTCTCAAGTCACCAACTGTCGTGTGCCCAAACAAATCTTTCTGAGCTTGTCGTGACCCTGAAGAATATATATATACTTTGATACCCTGACGATACCATTCAACTATTTTACTGGGCACATCCTCAAACAGCGGTGCTTTAATCTCTCCTGATGCAAACCCTGCTGTCCAGATATTTCCCTGAACAGATTTGAGAGATGTGCTCTTCTTGTCCGCATCCATGTCCTCTTCACACAATTGAACACAAGCACGTATGATATCGTCTTTGGAATCAGATGCAAAAATGTCCGACCGCCCTTGTTCGGCAGCATATTGACGCAAGAGATCAACATCTTTCGCAACCTGTGTACTTGTCCATTGTTCTGTAAAGTACGTTCCCAGCCGTGCTCGTGCATACGGAAATAGAGTTTCAGCAACAAATGAAATAGGAGCCACGGTTCCTTCAATATCCAAAACCACGTATGGACGAACCATGCCTGATGAGGCACATGTGCGCTGTTTTTTGGGCAAGCTGATTGCATTGTCATTCCCTATCCCAACAGGAGGTTTTCGACAGTCTATTCCAATTCCATGCATTTTCACCGCTGACTCAAATAAGTATTCATAGCATTCAAATTGCGTCTTTGCTTGAATCCATGAATCTCCCCATACATACACACCATGTCTCCGAACAAGAACAGCATTGCTTCTTGGGTACTGTTCAATGGCTGCACGAAGTCTATCAGTCAATTCACATTCCCTCGCGGTATTTTCTATAATAGGAACTTTCAGTACATCATAAAAGCCATGCCCAGCTATACCTTTGATCATTTCAACATGAGTGATACAAAACTCCTCCTCAAACAACAGAGAAGCAAGCACTGCGTTCATCGAGTGCCCGTGAAGCACAGCACCAGCCCCACGAAGATCGTATGCTGACATGAACAAAGGAGCACATTCACTCAATTTCGGTGGCTTGTGAGGAGGAGGTCTGGCCTCTGGAGCATGTTGTATATTCCCTTGTCTGGCATCAAGCACAAACATATCGCATGCTTCCATACGCTCTTTCTGCACTCCAGAAGGAGCCATCACAATGGAATCACCAACCTTGATGCTAATTCCTCCCCCGGTCCCTGATACATGGCCCTGAGTATATAAATTGGCGCAGAGTTCCGCTACCAGATGTTTTGCCTGCTCAATCTCGTCTGACATGTTGATGACTCGTGAACATCACGAGTTTCAAACGAATTTAAAATAGTGTTTATGTAATTTATAGAGGGTTTATTGATATACTGTAGACATGGCAAGAGGATGCGTGCTCGACATCTGAACTCAGTTCAGTTCACTGAGTTCAGTACTGACTCACTTTTTTTCTTGTCCATTTCGGAACGTGAATGCCCAATATATACTTGCCCAGGGGCAGTCACAGTGCTGAAAGGTGGAAAGCAAAAGGAAAAGATCTTTGAAAAGCACAAAAGGGGATTGGAAGCAAACTGGAGTATAAGCTTTCAGAACTACATATCAAAGGATATGTAGAGAGTATAGTATGTGATCACAGCCCCTCTAAAAAGAGGCTACTTTGAGAGTGTAGATATAACATTGCGTTACATATGTAAAAGTAACAATAATACGCATGATTTCTGATAGTTATGAACAAGCGTGACACACGGATGTAGTACCAACTATGCGCAACCTTGGATGTAGTGCATACGATGCGCAACATCAGGCCCACAACAAATTGGTTATAACCTGTCCAGGTGGCCACGTGGCCCATGGGCCCAACCTGTCCAGGTGGCCAGGCGCATTCAATATTGAATAGTGATTAATCACTGCCACAGATAGATGACTTGGATAGGTATATTATCGCGTCAGACTCCGTATACACAATCACGCTGGTATATTATGCTGTTTTACAAAAATTCAGCGCCGTTCGACTAATATTCTAGAAGAAAGTGGTTGCCGAAAAACGTGTTTTGGACCACCTGGCCAGTACTGGATCAAGCTGGTTTCCACTATTTCAAAATCATGGGTTCAGCCGTAACAATGCAGCATGAAACTGTCAGACAAGATCACGTCTATTCCATAGAAATACCCAGATTATTGTTACAAAAACAATACAGCATACAACTTACAAGTCAAACTATCGAGTATTACATACAGTCGTGTTCTTCAAGAACAATGGCGTATCCGTTCACGCGTGTCTGCGCCTTCCTTGTGTTCCTGCAACTCTTGTGCGGACATCACGGGGGTTTGGCTGCAAACGATAATGCGAAAAATAATGGAAAGATGGATGCTTTGGCACTTGTCAAGGCAGACAACAAGCCCATCGAGTCTCTTGATGCTCTTCGCACTGGCGTCTTTTTTGTGGAGTTGGCGCAAGGGGTTCGATCAGGATGTGGTGGTGGATCCTCTCCTGGTGACCAAGGTATGTATGAACAGTTGTTTATTTTCATTCTTATTGTACTATTCATACTATACATGCACCTGCCGTAGAGTTCTTGGGGTTCAACAATCGTACTTGCACTACGTCCCTGTCTCCCAAGTCCACTGCTGGTCCAGTGATGAGAAGACAGAGCAAATCTATGATGTGGCGAGAGTGGATGATCCGCGTCGTGGAGGACGATACTGGTAATACCAGTACTCCTTCAAAGAAGTTGGTATCAATACAGGCGTTCATCGACCCGGATGTTGAGGACGAGGCCAGGTGTCTGGGATATGTGAGCAGTTTCTACAACAACCCAGAGTACCAATGGACATGCTCTGTGCCACCATATGGTGACGGTCTCTTCTTGAATGGTACCGCGTATAATACTTCTGGAGACACCATAAATGGCAATTCTCAGCTGTGGTCTGTACAGCCTGCTGAGAAGCAGGGGGAGTTTGTCCTCATTGCAGCCAACAAGCCTGATGTGTGTGCTCGTGCATTGGCTGCAAGTGGCTGCAATGCTCTCACGACATTGGTGGACTATCCTGTCACAGGCACTGCTTCGAGGAATACATATACCTCTTGGAAGCTGATCAAGCGATATGATGTCAATCCAACCGATCCATCTCCAGCACCAAAGCCATCTCCAACTCCCGCACCATCTCCAGTGGTGCCAACACCTTTGCCAGTAAATCCAGCTTTTATTCCGGGACCTACTATTGCAGCACCCAGCTACACACCATCTGGATCTGTCAAGGTGCTCGTCAAGGATATTGGTGGCAACAATCGCTGTTCAGTGAGATCCATCACGATCAGGTATTCTGGAAACAATGTTGGCTCTGTTGCCAAGACAAAAACTGTGGATGCTTCAAAGCCGGGTCTGGCCTCCAAAGGCGTCGAATTGGATCTCCAATCCAGTGGATACAATTCGATATATGCATTTGGAACATGCTCAGATGGTGAAAGAACTGAGATATCCAACCAACTCTCTGTATTCAACGCAGTGCCTGGTCCTTCAGGTATTCCTCCTGGTGTTCTTGTGGAATACAGTCTTTTGTACCAGCAGCCTGAAGAATACTTTGATACGGAGAAGCAAAGACAAGTTTGCAGCAATCTTTTGGCCTTGTCTCCATCTGGCACATGTGTTGTGAACTCTGTTGATGTCATAAGCGGATCAAGTTTAGTATCGGGATCTGTACAGTATGATGACACGACAGCGGGAGAACAACTCTTCGAAGATCTGGATAACTCTGATAACTCCACACTCGTTACTCTGGCAGAAGGCATTGTGAACAGTACCTCTGAGGTCTCTGTGGAAAGTGTGTCTGAGAACCGCATCAAGATTTCCTCCAAGCCAGGGCCTCCTGGGTTCGTCACGGCTACCGATGTGAATACTTCCGAGGTGACAATATCATGGCTTGATGGGAAGATAGGTAATCCCGAGGAAACATACACTGTCAACTGTGTTGCATCTGCCACTGGATCATGCACGGACTCGGGAGTGGAGGTTACAGGACTTGACAGGGGAACCCTGTCCCAAGTTGTGACTGGTCTTACCGCCAATACAACATATAGCTGCTGGGTGAAGGCGTCCAATAAGGCTGGAGAGGTGTGCTCATCTGCTCCAGCAAAATTCACTACGCTGATTGCTCCTGATGCTGCCACAAACATTTCAGAGGTGTCCATTACCTCCACTAGCGTCACCATCTCTTG
>PJEL010003616.1_pt1 | contig 13109 bp, 22 predicted proteins | sample 1853271 | NCBI WGS metagenome assembly PJEL01 (sample SAMN08108733, study PRJNA415343) | Invertebrate metagenome, whole genome shotgun sequencing project. | host: Globobulimina | place: Sweden: Gullmar Fjord | collected 2015-08 | reverse complement strand
AGGTAAGCCCAAGCATGAGTTTGATTGCCTCCCGTTACGTCAAGGGCGTAGAACGTCATCGAGACGCCGTCGATTACATTCGTAGTGCCCCACGAGATAGCCCGCTCATCAAGATCGGCGTTGGCTTTGAAGTCAATCACCCCCGCATTGGCTCCGGTTGAAGCGAGGAAAATACTCGCCAACCCCCCGAGAAGCCCTTTCGTTATATTTTTCATAGTCATCTCCACAAAATTAACTTTCGCCAACAACAGCGAAACAAAGGATACCACGCAAAAACCATGCCGAAAACAAATGTAGCCTACTTTCAAGAGCTTACGCCCAGCGCCTCGAAACAGTGTTAACGAGTTGTAAAGTATCCTGACACTTTTGCAGCTATTTCTTTGGCTTCGTTGGGGACAAGACTTGCGTCTGTATATCCATGTCGCTCGGGTCCATGCCGAACATGCGGAAGTAGGAAAGGTGATTTGCATCTGTGACGGCGCTCTGGCGTTGCTCGTAAAATTCCTTGTCGTACCAGCTCACTGCAAATTTGATATTCATGCCCAGTCTGTAACTCTGCATCCACGCCCACTCGATAGAGGAGCCCATAGCAGCCAGCCGTTCGTCAGACCAGCGCAGCATACGCACGCACTTTCTCAAGTTCTCTTCGTCCTTGAAGGTCATGGAAACACTTGTTTTGGCGTAGGGTTGGCGACCTTTGAAACGGCGATCCGAAACGCCCTCCAGAACTTGCGTCTTCTGCGTCTTGCCTTGTTCCAGCAACTTGTCCAGGGCGGCGTCAATCTCCGGGATTTGCTCGCCCTGTATATTCATAATGTCGTTAAAAGCCATAGCTAAACTACCTTTCAATGAAAACCCCTCGTCAAAAGGTTAACGCCGAACGTAAGTAGAGTCTATACTGATTAAAATCTAATCTACAGAAGGTAAGTCAGAGTCCAGCGCGTGCCAAAACATCTTTTGCAGGTAGCCGTGAAAGCGATCATGCAGGGCTTCGGAAATGACAAAAAGATGAGTTTCGTCAATGATACTGAGAACATCGTCCTGGCACGTCTCCAGAAAGTCGTCATAGAAGGTGCTGAACAAGTCAGGCCCCATGAACTCACGCAGCATTTCAGTCATCTGCGAAGGCTGTCTCTTGTCGGCGGTCGTCATTCTGGTGTTTTCTCCTTTGGCTTCTCGGTACTGAATATATCATCGTGCATTCGGATCATGAAACGATACTCCCAAAGCGCCGGGCTCTTGAGGGGAACAACAGGCGCTTGTGCAGCGGGGCTTCTCCTTAGCTGGCGTCTTAGATCGCTATACAGTCCCATACGTAGGGACACGAGCTGGCTGGTTTGGAAGAAGAGAAGCCCCAGAGCCTCTTTTTCCGTATGCGGATCGGGAGGCATGATCGGGCGCATGGCATAGAGGACGGCACAGATAAGCGCGTTCTCTTCACGCAGGATCGGGGGAAGAGTGTCAGACAGGTTCTCAAGATCGCCCTTGTCCATGACGTCGCCGTGGATTTCAGTCATCCAGACCAGCCGGGCGTCAAGTGTTTCCGACTGCGGGGGTTTGTCAGTCAGGGATTTGTAAAAGGCTGTGCGCTCAGCAAACAACTTGGCCCATTTCTCGTCCATGTCGAGCAGGACCTTAGCCGTGTCGCCGGGGTCGTCCTCCAGCAAGGCGTTTATCTGGCGCTTGACGCGTAGCATCCACTCATTCTCGACAAGCATCCGGTCGAAGATCAAAGCCATTGTTTCTGTCACGCCGCGTCTCCTTTTGTTAATGCGAAGGCAGACACTAGCAGCTCATGGGCGTAAGGGACAATTGGTATCTGAGTAGTCCGGGACTTCGTGTCTGAGGCTTTCCATAAGGTCGGCAAGCTCGTTCATCACGGTCGCCACGGCCTCGCTGCCAACGACTGCCACCTCGCGGGCTTCGGGACCTTCGAGGCTCGGCATTTTGTTCACGGCTTCCCTCACAGCCTTACAAGTGAGGTCAACCTTGTTTAACTGGCGCAACACGGCTTGACGCTGTTTGTTATTCAAAAGATACGTCCAATGTAGTGCAACAACTTCGCCCATGATGATCCTCGTTCCCTTATTGCAAAAGGAGAACGTACCGGGTCACGGTTTCAAAACCCTTAACGGCACGTTCTCCCTTCATGCTACAGTCTGACGCCTGCAAGTTGTTTATCCAGCGCTTCCTCAAGCTGAAAGATCAAGTCTTTCCGGTCACGCCTTTGCTCCTCAAGAACGCGGCGCATACGGATCAAATCCGTCTTGTGTTTACGGTGGGGGTCGGGGTTGCTGGGGTCTATAAGCAGGTCTAGCATTCCCATGAGTTGCAGGAACATAGAGTTGGTTTGTTTGATATCCTTGAGCCGCAAGTGCGCGGTTCGCCGCTCCGACGCCATAATCTCTTGACGCAAAAAAGCGGGTAGCGGGTCTGGTTTCGTTGTTGATGTAGCAATTCTCATTGATTTCTCCATAGCAGTCACCGCCATGGATTATGGCTAATAGTCGTTAATTATCTATAAACAAAAGAGCCCCGCCGTTCCGTTGTGGGGGGAGCCTGTGGGGGCTTTGGTCACAAGGAAAGACGAGGCAAGCAGCGCCGTTTGAAGGGGGTCGCGACGAGCGCTGCGGGGGCTTTCCTTAAAGGTATCTGACAAAGTGTCAACTTCTAAATCGACGCTCCCAACGTAAGCTCTCATTGCGCGACGGGTTAACGTCCTCTAGGCTGGCGAAACGGGTTCATTCTTAACGATGAACAAACAGAATGAAGAGGATAGTGAATGACAATTGAGCTTGGAGCGTTTGAGCGTGTCGATTTGAGAGACATATGGGCGGATGAAGCCCGAGATTTTACGCCGTGGTTAGCGGAGGAGCAGAACCTGGCAGCACTAGGTAAGTCGCTGGGGATAGATTTGGAGCTTGTAGCAATGGAGCAAGGCGTCGGGCGGTATAGCGCGGATATCCTATGCAGTGACGGTGAAGGCAACAATGTGGTTATTGAAAATCAGCTCAACGCAACAGATCATAGTCATGTTGGCCAACTGATTACCTATGCTGCCGGTCTTCATGCAACCAAAATGATTTGGATTGCGTCAAACTTCACTGACGAACATCGTGCTGCTATTGACTGGCTAAATGATTCGACTAATGAGCATATCAGTTTCTTCGGTTTGGAAATTGAACTCTGGCGAATTGGTAGCTCGTCTGTCGCTCCAAAATTTAATATCGTCTGCCAACCGAACAAATGGACTAAGTTCGTAACACGAACGGCGAAACAACTAAGTGACGGGACTTTGTCAGAAACAGCACTTAAACAACTAGAGTATTGGACAGTATTCAACGATCTTCTGAGAGATAAGGGAAGTATAATCAAACCAAGACTGCCGCAGCCAGACCAATATATGTTTTTCGGAGTAGGTAGGACAGGGTTTAGAATAGGAGGTACACTGCTTACTTCTGACAAATGCGCAAGAGTCGAAATTCAGATGTATGACGATCACGCAGACGAATATTTCGAACTTCTAGAAGACAAAAAAGTCGAAATCGAGGAGAGCTTGGGGTTTGCCTTAGAGTGGATGCCTCTTCCTGAAAAGAAAACGTGTCGCATCACTTTTACTTTGGGGAACGTTGATCCGTTAAACCCCGACGAGCGGGATAGGTGTTGCCTTTGGATGAAAGAGCACCTTGAAAAATTCAAAACTGTTTTTCAGCCAATAATCAGAGACTTTGATTTGGGCAAAGAGGTAACATTGACGGGTATGTTAAAGTGATGGAAAAGTAGGACCGGAGAAAATACGCAACTCCGGTCCTCGAAAGTCGCTTAGAACTTGAAACCAATCCCGACTGCGACACTGTCTGAAATTTCGAAAAGACGAGCATATTCAAGGAAGCCATAAACCTTATCTGTGAAGGCGTAGCTGCCCCCGACGCCAAACCCAATTTCGTCAGCATCTGAAGACCACGTATTCCCCATGTACGTGAAATCAGCGGTAGCCGCCGTATAACGCAACTTCCCATACAGACGAGCGGCCTCACTGAGATCGAAAGAGTATTTCAAAGCAACCCCGTATATTCCTCCGAGTTCGGCTTCCAGTGTGTTGCCCAGAACAGTAACGTCATCATTTCCGTAGCCGTGGCCAAGGACTACCTCAAAGGCCAGCCCGTTGCTCAGCTCATAGCCGCCCACTACTGCAAGTGCTGAGTACCCGTACTCATATTCAGTACCGTTCACATCTTCGCTAACAGCGGTATAGATATCTTCACCCTCCAGATACCAGTTTCCTCCGTCCACGAAGTTTCCTTCAGCCAGTGCAGGCATCGCTGCAAAGACCGTGACGATACTGGAGATTGTTAGTGCTTTCATTTTCATCTTAATTTCCTCTATTCATAATAAAAAAGTGAGTCGAAGTATCATTTTACACACTGATAGGTCACAGTGACAACGCCCCTTGCACAGCCATAGGGGGCTCGCTCAAGGCACTGTGTCTTCGCTTCGCCCAAACGGCGCTCGGCGGTATAGCCCCATGCCTCACACTGCGCCTGCGCCTTGCCGTTCGCTCTTGCGTTATCCATGACGGCGGTCATGAACGAAGAAAACTGATAGTCAACCATGACAAGGCCGTCCTGGGGGCTCGTATGGGCGACCATGAGCACAGACGGTTCGGGATAATCGGGCGTTGTTGCCGCGCAGCCGGTCAGGACGGCGCATAGGGCGAGGACAGGTTTCTTCATTACGAATTCTCCTCTCATTTTTTGAACAAACTGTCCATGACAGCGAAGCCGCCTAGGGTCGGTAACAAAACAAGACCAAAACCGACTTGGCCGTCCGATATAGTTACAAGCCCCGGACCCACTAAAAAATAGGCTTTTGCAATTGTCGGATACCACTCTTTTTGCCACGGTGTTCCTTTCCACAAATAGTAGAAACCGAATGCGGAGCCTCCGACTAATAAACCCAGTATAGTAGCAACCCAACCTGTCAGCATGATGACTAATCCTCTCGAATAATCTGTGTACCGCCCCATATGGCGTCATTGGTTTGGCCTTGGTTCAAAGCCGTTATCCCTGCGCCACGTATCGTTAGCCCCGAGGAAAGCAAAAAACGAAAGCAGCCATAACATAATCGGCAACGCGATCCATCCGGAGTTGAGTGTTGAGTTGTCATCTATGATTGGCAAGAACACTAAACCGCCAAAGAAGACCCAGCCAAGGCCAAAGCGACCGTACCACAAGATATCCATGTAGATGTTCTCGGGAAGCTGCGGGCCGGGCTCACGGGCTCTGAAGTGGTAAAGTTTTGCTGTTAAGTTAGACGCACCCCACGCGCAAAGTATGAGCAGCATCCACCAGTCTGTACGCGGATCAGCTACCCCCATTACCAGCCCAAGGGCGTTCCCTACCGCCGTTTGTAGCAACAGGAGCGGAACCCAAAAATGTTTAAGCGCCTCTTTACCTGTCACAAACAAAGTTGCCGCCACACGGCACCAAAATCGTCAACCTCGCTCTCAAGGAATGTGAGGTCCGGACGTCCGCCTGAAACGAAACGCTGCTTGCTCCCATAGCCGCCGAAACTGTTTTTGGCAGTGACCCAGCCGCATGTCACCACGGCAACCGTGTCGTTAACAAACAGGTCTGTGAACCTTGCACTATCCGGGTCCTTGAGCTTCCTCTTGACCTGCTCAACGCCCTTGTCCATCCACGCCATTTGTTTCGCGGTCGGGGAGCCGCGAAACTCGACACTGGCCTTGGCAAAAGCCGGGCTGGTTGTCACAACAGACAGAGCCAGAAATGCTCCGAGTACGGTCTTTGTTGCGTTTCTCTGATTTATCATTGTCTTCTCCTTTTAGTATTTCAATACATTAGCGATAAAAGTTTCTTGAGTGTCTTCGGGTCACACTCCAGAAGTGCCTTCCGACCATCCTTGAGAACTACAGAAACAACTGTCTTCCTCTTGTTCCCGCCGCCCAGAACGCCTGCCAACAAGCCCAACGGTCCCAGAACAACAGCGCCAGCGGCACCCCAACCAGCCTTGGCAAGAACCGAGTTTTTGGTTTCTTCGTTGACCATGTCAATCGAGGCGATGTGGTATTTATTAAAGGTTTCCATCTCCATGCCCTTCATCACAGACAAAGTCGGTTTCTTCCCGCTGAAAGGGGTGATAATGAATTTGTAAGGCTTCTCCCAGTCGCCTGCTAAAATCTTAATGTCCGCCATGTGGTATTTTCTCCGTAGTACGACTATTTAACGGTCTAGGGACCGCATCTCAACCAACAAACCCGCACTTCTTCCGCTGGTCAACAACAACGAAGTCGCGCCAGTTCTCTTGAGGACCGCCGTTGTGTTCTGTGATATAGGTAATGTGGCAAGCCTTCCGGGCGACGGTGCCTCCGTTTGCAGTATAGCGCGTGATCCGGCTCCATGTGAAGGCGATATGGTCCTTGTCAAGACGATGCAGCCCGGTCCACATACCCTTATCCTTCTCGACCACCGCGAGCGGCGAGCCCACATAGCTGACCATATTAGACGCGCCGGGCGTCGTCTCACATGCTGTTAAGGCCAGCGCACAGCCGACCAGTCCAATTTTCCAAATTCTCATGCTAAAACCCTCTTGTTAAGACCCCAAGGAGAGCTTACGCTGGAAAGCGGGATATGGGAACTGTTATGTGAGGCTCACAAAAGCGAGCACGTACCGATTTCGATCAGAGGAGTATCATCGCCCTCCGCCTCGTTGCCATTTATTCCCACGAAGTTACCTTCGTAGTGACGCTGGAAGCGTAAAGTACCCGAATAAAATGTGAAACTCGCAAACCACCCTTTGCAGCGCAGGGCAGTAGCGTCTTCTCGCTCGGACTCACATCCATATGACGGGTTTTCTTCACCGAACTCGGAAACCACCCAACTCGATTGTGGATAAACGCGGAGGGCAAAACCGCTATCTTCGGGAGCCCGTTCACGAACCATATATCGGGCACCTACTTCAAATTTTGCTGAGGTCCATGTCTTTGTGTTTCCATCAAATGTAATCCCGGCTGCTTCCTCCACAACGCAGAAGTAACCAGTCGGTCTTTCGGCAAGAGCCGGGGACGCGGCTACAAGCGCGGCGAGGATCGCGGCTTTCAGTAATTTAGTCATTTAATGTCTCCGGGGTTTGAGGTGTCACCGGGAGCAAGTGAAGCATGAGGCGGTTAATTTTCCGTAAGATTGTTAGATTTGCGATTCCGTTGCTTTGTGTAATGCCGCGTTTTAGGTTCAAGTCGTGTTGCCTTGATTCGAAACTGTGGGAAATTACTTTGAGATTATCGTGGAATGAAATCCGACTACGGGCGGCAGCGTTTTCCCGTGACTGGGACGGGCGCGGCTACGAGAAAGGCGAGACACAACTATTCTACAGCGAACTATTCAACGTGTTCGGTATGTCAGTTCGGCGGGTCGCAGCTTTCGAAGAACCAGTCAAGAAACTTGGCGAAAAAAGAGGTTATATAGACCTTTTCTGGAAAGGGGTTCTACTGGTTGAGCAAAAGAGCAAGGGAAGAGACTTGGCGAAAGCGAAAACTCAAGCTCTTGATTACTTCCCCGGAATATCAAACTCAGAACTTCCGAGATATCTTCTTGTTTCTGACTTCCAGTCATTTGAAATTACTGACTTCGATGAAGGCGAAATCGCCAGCTTCAAATTATCCGAACTTTCGGAAAACATCGAAAAATTCAGCTTCATATTGGGTGTTCAGAAACGCACCTTCCGCGACCAGGACCCTGTTAATATCGAGGCGTCTGAGCTTGTAGGCACCCTGCACGACGCACTCAAAGAGTCTGGGTATGTTGGTCACCATCTAGAGCAATTACTTGTCCGGCTAGTCTTCTGTCTGTTTTCAGATGACACCGGGATATTTGAGACGCGGGATATCTTTCTCGACTTTATTGAAACAAGAACAAACGAGGATGGCTCCGATCTTGGGGGCTGGTTGTCTCTGTTATTTCAAGTCTTGAACACCCCTGAAACCTCCAGACCAACAACGCTGGATGAAGATTTGGCCAGATTTTCATATATCAACGGGGACCTCTTCAGAAACCAGCTCACTATACCCTCCTTTACCCAAAAGATGAGGGCGCGTCTGATAGAGGCTTGCGAATTCGACTGGACACAAATCTCTCCAGCCATTTTTGGTTCGCTGTTCCAGAGTGTGATGGACGCTGGCGACCGGCGCGCGCAAGGTGCGCACTACACGTCCGAAAAAAATATCCTCAAAGTTATCGAGCCCCTTTTCCTAGACGATTTGCGCGCTGAGTTCGAACGGCTCAAAGCACGAAAAGACAATGGCCGTAAAAATGAAATCAACAAGTTTCATATGCGGCTCGGCGCGTTGAAGTTTTTAGACCCCGCATGTGGATGCGGAAACTTCCTCATCATCGCTTATCGGGAATTGCGCCTGCTGGAAATTGACGTCCTGAAGGAGCTGGTCGCTTACAGGTCGGATGAGTTTGGGAACTTTATGGGTATGCTAGACGTGTCGATGCTCTCTATTGTTGATGTCGATCAGTTTTACGGAATTGAAATCTCAGAGTTTCCCGTCCGGATCGCTGAAACCTCGATGTGGATGATGGATCACATTATGAACAACCGTCTCAGTCTGGAGTTCGGTCAGTCCTTTACCAGAATTCCTTTGAAGAAATCGCCACACATTCGATTTGGGGATGCTTTGGAGCTTGACTGGTCGGAGCTACTTCCGCCACACGATTGCAGTTTCGTAATGGGTAATCCGCCGTTTATAGGAGCCAAAACTCAAACACCTGTACAACGAGAGCAAGTGAGAAAGATTGCCAAATTAGGAAAGTCTGGTGGAACGCTGGACTATGTAAGTGCGTGGTTCATTAAAGCTGGACACTACATCCAAGGTGAAGGCCGTGTAGGCTTTGTCTCAACCAACTCAATTACTCAAGGCGAACAAGTGGCTCAGCTTTGGCCTATTTTGTTTGACCAATGTAAGATGGAAATTTCGTTCGCGCACAGAACTTTTGAATGGAGTTCGGAGGCAAGAGGCAAGGCCAACGTGCATGTTGTCATTGTTGGGCTGGACAAGGCGAGCAACCAACGAAAATCAAAATATCTGTTCACGTATGAGACGTTAAAATCTGACCCAGTCCAAACTGAACATAAAGCTATCGCCCCCTATCTCTTTGACGCAAGTCTTCTTAAAAACCCACACCTTGTCATTTCAGAGACCCCCAAACCGCTGAACGGTCTACCGAAACTGCGCATCGGCACACAGCCAGTCGATGGGGGTTACTTCATCTTTTCGAGGGAAGAGCGTGAACAGTTTATCTCCGCAGAACCGCAAGCGACACCATTTATAAAACCCTTTATTGGGGCCAGAGAGTTCCTGCACGGCGAGGAGCGGTTTATTCTCTGTACCGAAGAAATTCCGTCGTCGTTGCAAGCGCAGTTGCCTTTGACAAGAAAAATTATTTCCGACGTCAGGGAGTGGAGAACTGGGAAGAAGCCAAAGAAGGGAGTAACTGACGGTACACTGACTGTGCCGAAAAGAGCCCGGCTTGCCGTGGCAGATACACCAAGTCGCTTTTACCTTACAGAAATTCCCGACACTCCGTTTCTTATAGTACCAAGAGTAAGTTCTGGGCGACGAGACTATATCCCGGTAGGGTGGAGCGAGCCGCCAGTTGTTCCAAGCGATGCAGTGCTAATTGGGAAAAGTGTTTCTTTAAGTGAGTTCTCAATCCTATCTTCCGCAATGCACATGGCGTGGCTTAGAAATATCGGCGGACGACTGAAAAGTGACCCTCGTTATTCAATCGGGATGGTCTACAACACTTTTCCAATGCCAACAGCAAAAGACATTTCTAAACTCAGTTCTTTTGCATTGGAAATTTTGAAGGCAAGGGAAGTTGACCCCGACGCGAGCTTGGCGAATATGTACGATCCAGACTTCATGCCAATCAATTTGCGAAAAGCACATAAAGCCAATGACCTCGCTGTTGACAAACTTTACCGGCGTTCCGGGTTTTCGTCTGAACTTGAACGCGTTGAATATCTTTTTGCTCTATATGAGAAACAACACATACCGTTGCTCACCCAACCCAAAAAGCGATTGAAGCGTTGAAGACGGGGTTAAGAGGTTTGATCTACAGCAGGATGATGGCGCTCATGTATCTCTTTGAGGCGCTCATCCAAACCCTCTCCTCTAAAGTGTTGCGATAATTCTTTAGTGTTCTTTTTGAAGCCAACAGCTTTCTCCATCGCACGGATCATATCGTTCCAAGCCTCGATAACAGCCATTTCCACCTCAAGCTCCATATCCTTCTCATATCCTCTCATTAAGAAATAACTGCGCCGTTCAGCAACCCTGATTAACTTTAGTACATCCCCTTTCTTTTGAAATTCAAGCATTGCAATGTCCAGTTCGTGCTTATAGTCAATATAGTTGTGTTCGACGTAGGCAGTCCGAAGGTTTGATATAACTTTGTGCTGCCTCAGTCGTGCCGCGCCTCTATCCACAAACCACGCAGCAACGCAAACGGCCAACACGGCAGTAATAAGGGCCGCGACGAGCTGTACATAGAACTCAGCGTCCAGCCCAGTGCCATTATTCTGACACACCTCAAGCACATTGACGCTCTGGAGCCTGGTGATTGTGGTTTCTAGCTGCTCGATCACTTGGCTATCAACTCTGGAAAGTCGCGTTCGAACCCTTCCTGAAAGTTCTCAAAATCAGGAAACATCACTTCCTTGCCGGATGGGATATGGATGAAGTTGATGTAAAACAATATGTCGGTAACTTTCCCCCGACCTGCCTCTACCTTAAACTCATCCGGGTTTTGTCCGATATCTTTCAATAATTTTTTCGCAAACGCGCTTAGTTCAATCTCAAACATGCTAGATCCGTAGTTTGGTTTTGAGGGTAATTCGTGATTAAGGGGCTGCGCCATTATTTTGGCGCTGCGGAGCCCAGTTGCTCAGCGGCCAGCTCAAACACAGCTTTCTCATTCTTGCGCTGGAAGCCGATCCACATCCACATGAGCCGCGTGTCGAGGTGATGGTCCTTGAACTTCTCACTGCGCAGTACCGTTGTGTCAGGCATTTCGGGCTCAGGCCCCATCACCTTCAGGGGCACTCCATGGTAAATTGTCCCGGCTAGGAAGTCGTCTGTGTCGCAGGATATGCAGCGGAAGTCGCCTTGTGTTGTCATGGCTTGGGTCCTTGGTTGTTTGGTGATTTAGGAAACGGGCTTCTTCATACAGTCCAGAAACGCGTATGTCTTCACCTCTTTCGCCGCCTTCTGGACTTCACGCCGCTGCGCGTTTTCAAGAGCCAGCGCCCGGTTCCTTCGGTCCATCTCTTGTGACCGTTGCGCTGCCCTCTGCCCTTGCTGGAACGAGTTAAGCGTCTCCTCCCGTTCGATGTTAAATGAGCCCTGAACATTGACACTGTTGGTCTGGTTGACGCCGCCAAGCCCTGAGAGAGCATTGAGATACGCCATGGAGGAGACGGCTTTGCAACGCCGCACTTTCGGGGACGGCACATAAGCGGTCTGTGTGACCCGTTCCTGATAGACTGGCATACACCCTGTCACGGGTATGAGGATTGCAATCGCGGCAAGGATGTTGAGGGGCTTGGTCATTGGGAAACTCCGATACATTTGTTCAGACCAACAAAGTATCGGAGTTTCATGAAGGGTTTGTGGTGAAAGTGTTCTACACTCTGGAGTTATGGAGCGAGCCTTGGAACGGATGAAACAAAGATATGTCAAACGACACCCTACGTCCAAAGATAGAAAGCAACAGAGCGAAACAGAACACCTCTATTATCGTGATGATGAATGTGATCGGGGACGATATCAGATTACAGAGTATTATCTCGGTCATCAAACTGTCTATCTCAGACTCAACCGGGTCACTTGTTTCTGTCTCCATGAGGAGTTCTTGACTGTTACCCTTCCTCCTCAACATACTAATCAACGCAAGAAACAGTCTTTTGGCCATTACACCAGCGACAAAGATCATAGCTGTTTGCGAATACGCAAAATAATCAAGATGATTTATAGTTCCCCGCTGATCGTCCGTGATACCGTTGTTCAGTTTCAGTTTGTTCAGCCGAGTTAACGTATCTATGCGCCACGGTTGAACAAACCACCTCAGTCTGTTGACGACACCCGCATAAAGCAGCACGGCCAGACAAACGATCAAAAATGAGTGAAGGAACTGTACGATAATATCATTCATCAAAAGGTAACTCCGGTTCTTCCTCGACATTCCTTTGTGCTTTTGCACGGCCATACGCTTCAAGAGCAGCGGCAGAATGGGGTAGCAAGTATCTGATGCAAATCGTTAACAAACCTAGAATCACCGCTATGCTAACACAAACTACCAAGAACATCCTAGTGTCAATCCTCGCCAACTCCAAAAATGCAAGGGCCACATCTGGCCATGTAGAGCCGGTTTCACTCTCGGGCTGTGTATCGAGTGCCACCACAACGGCCTCAGTCATCTTTTAACAACACGACTTCGTTGTAGCCCATCTTCACAGCGTCGATGACGCGGCCAGTCATTTCTTCAACAAACTCTCGATACTTGGCGTTAAAGATTTTGATCGCTTGTGAGGTTGTCTCATGCTCAGCACCAAGGCGCTCACGCGTTACATAACAGGCAACTTGGACGCCTTTGTGATTGGCAAACAGACAAAAACTGTCTTTGTCGCTATCCCACATGCCGAACTTTTCGAACTTGACTTCGAGGTCTGCCATATATGTCTCCGTAATTTGGTTATTCAACCCCTTGACACTGAACGTAAGCCAAATGTCAAAAATTTGGAAATTCTATTTTTGGGGTCTGTGGTGGACGAGAGCTGGATAATTCGGGGGCTGGGCGGCTGAGCGTAACGTGAGGTGGAATTTTGGAAATTATTTCCTGAGCGCCACATAAGCGAAACGAAGTGAAGCGCCTCGAACGTACCCCCCGGCATAAGAATTTGAGGCCCGGCGCGGTGCGGGCGAAAATCGTGCCAGGTAGAGAGATGAGGGCGAAAAATGTGCCAAGCGCAGCATTTAGGCGTTAACCATGTTCACTGTGTTGGAACAGGTGTTGGAACATTAAATC
>PJEL010003615.1_pt1 | contig 13109 bp, 9 predicted proteins | sample 1853271 | NCBI WGS metagenome assembly PJEL01 (sample SAMN08108733, study PRJNA415343) | Invertebrate metagenome, whole genome shotgun sequencing project. | host: Globobulimina | place: Sweden: Gullmar Fjord | collected 2015-08 | reverse complement strand
AACTTGATTTGCTCAGACGTCCCCGCAGGGCTGGTTTAAAAGCGCTTTAGACATCGTTATTGATTTCGACAATGGAACAACCATTCACTTCAATCAATGCCTTGTCTAAAGGCGCTTTTAATTCCAGCTGAAGCATGCATATTGAAGTAACTTGGGTATAGATTAAATGAGCGACATAAATTGGCTCATTTCTATTTTTCTTAAACCTATTTGTTACTTCTTAGCTTCCTTTGCCTTAGCAAGCTGCGCACGTAAACCTGCCATGCCTTGCTTATTAGATTGCTCAACATGCTCTACGGTTTTCTTCTTCGCTGCGCCGAGCTCCCAATTTAAATCATCCTGGGGTAACTCATGTAAAAAGCGACTGGCTTCTGTACGTGCTACTTCACCAAACTGTCTGCGTTCGCGTGCATAAGTGAATATTAACTCACGTTGTGCACGAGTGATACCAACATAGGCAAGGCGACGCTCTTCTTCGACACTACCTTCATCAATGCTCGTTTGATGCGGTAGCAGGCCTTCTTCCATACCAATAAGAAATACATAAGGAAACTCTAGCCCTTTTGAAGCATGCAAAGTCATCAGCTGTACTTGGTCGTTACTGTCTTCTTCTTCATTTCGCTCCATCATGTCACGCAGGGTTAATCGGGTAACAATTTGTGGCAAGGTCATTGGCTCTTCATCATCACTGCCTTCGAGCATTTGTGTGACCCAGCTAAAAAGCTCGGTGACATTTTTCATGCGCATTTCGGCGCCTTTTGCACTAGGGGTGGTGTCGTAGAGAAAATCTTCATAATTGATTTGACGGATCATAGAACGTAAAACGGCAGCAGTATCTCCACGTTCAGCTTGATCACCAATATCAACTAGCCATTGCGTGAATGCTTGCATTTTCATTAAAGCGCGACCCGTTAAAGTCTGCTCTAAGCCGAGTTCAAAACTGGCGGCAAACATGCTGATTTGACGCATGTTGGCGTATGTACCTAATTTCTCTAAGGTAGCGGGACCTAATTCACGTTTAGGCACATTAACTATGCGTAAAAAGGCATTGTCATCATCAGGGTTAACCAATACTCGCAGGTAAGCCATGATATCTTTGATTTCTGCGCGGGAGAAAAACGAAGTACCACCACTAATTTTATAAGGAATACGGTTTTGCATTAAGGCTTTTTCAAGTAAACGAGATTGGTGGTTACCTCGGTAGAGCACAGCATAATCTTTGTATTGGCTGCGGTTCATAAAACGATGGCCGATTAACTCACCAATAACACGTTCAATTTCATTTTCTTCATTTTTTGCCTGAACGACTCTTAACTCTACGCCATAAGCTAGTTCACTAAATAGTGCTTTATCATAGACGTGTGGATTGTTAGCAATCAATACGTTGGCACACTTTAAAATGCGTCCACTTGAGCGATAGTTTTGTTCTAATTTGATCAACTTTAAGCTTGGATAATCTTTACCTAGTTGTATTAGGTTTTCTGGCTTAGCGCCACGCCATGAATAAATAGATTGATCGTCATCACCAACTACCGTTAATCGAGCCCGTTCACCGGCAAGTTGTTTAACTAATTCATATTGACTGGCATTGGTATCTTGATATTCATCTACTAACAAATAGCGGATTTTGTGCTGCCAGCGTTCTCGTACTTCGGCGTAATTTTTTAATAACAATGTAGGGATAAGAATAAGATCATCAAAATCAAGCGCATTGTATGCTTTCATGTGTTTATGATAACGCTGATAAAATTCAGCATATTCACTGCTGTCAGCATCGCTAGCCGCTTTTATAGCATCATCAGGTAAAAATAAATCATTTTTCCAATTTGAAATCATGCTTTGTAATTTACTGAGTAAATCTTTATCGCCATCGAGTTCATCAATGGTGAGCTCTTTAAGTAATGCTAAGGAGTCTTGATCATCAAACAAGGTAAAACCGGGTTTATAGCCGAGAATTTTTATTTCACGGCGAACAATATCAAGGCCTAAAGAGTGAAAGGTAGAAACGGTTAAACCACGAGTAAGATCTTTACCGAGCATTTTTTGAATACGCTCTTTCATCTCACGTGCCGCTTTATTGGTAAAGGTTACCGCAGCAATATTTCGGGCTTTATAATCACACTTTTGGATTAAATAGGCGATTTTTTGACAAATAACCCCGGTTTTTCCTGAGCCAGCGCCTGCCAGTACTAGGCATGGGCCGCTAACAAATTTTACCGCTTCATTCTGTCCGGGATTTAGTTTCATGGCTTTTTGGTTACATTATTCAAATAAACTTTCGAGCTGGCTATTTTACCTGTTTTTAGTCATTGGCAAAACAGTTACAATGTCATCAAGTACAAATCAATGAGAAATTATTATGCTTAATGCCAAAAAAATTGAAGAAATTGCCAAGCAAGTAACAGAGTCTATTCCTCCTGGCTTAAAAAGTATGGCCAATGAATTTGAAGATAAAGCTAAAACTGTTTTGCAAAGTAAATTATCACAACTCGATGTGGTTACTCGTGAAGAATTTGATGTACAAACACAAGTATTAATCAAAACACGAGTTAAATTGAGCGAACTTGAAGCCAAATTAGCTGAAATTGAAGCGAAGCTTGCTGAGAGCTAAGCTAACCTAATTCAAGTAAAGTAAATCAATCAAAGTTAATATTTCATTACCAATCACCAAGGACGAAATTATTCATGTCATCATCTCAAGTTGCCTTAACGTCAGGCCCATCGAAAATTACCTGTTTCAAAGCGTATGATATTCGCGGAAAATTGGGCGAACAGTTAAATACTGATGTTGCTTATCGTGTCGGTCGTGCTTTTGCACAACACACCCAAGCAAAAAGCGTTGTGGTAGGTGGCGATATTCGTTTAACCAGTGAAGAGCTAAAGCATGCCTTATCACAGGGGTTAATGGACGGTGGTAGTAATGTTATCGATTTAGGTTTAGCAGGTACAGAACATATATATTTCGCAACAAGTCATCTAGAATGTGATGGCGGCATTGTGGTTACTGCAAGTCATAACCCTATTGATTACAACGGCATGAAGCTTGTTCGTGAAGACTCAAAGCCAATTAGTGGTGATACTGGGCTTTTTGATATACAAGCTCTTGCGGAACAAAATGAATTTATTGAAGTTGAAGTTAAAGGCACGCTAACCACAGTTGATATTAGCCAACCATATACCGAGCACTTGTTAACCTATATTGATAATAAAAATATCACACCACTTAAGTTAGTGGTTAATGCAGGTAATGGTACTGCTGGCCCAGCACTTGATGCCATAGAAAGCGCTTTTAACGCTTTAAACGTGCCAGTTGAATTTATTAAAGTACATCATCAACCTGATGGTAACTTTCCAAACGGTATCCCTAATCCACTATTAGTTGAAAATCGCGCAGCAACACGTGATGCGGTTATTAAACACGGCGCAGATATGGGCATTGCTTGGGATGGTGACTTTGACCGTTGCTTCTTGTTTGATGAAAGTGGCGAGTTTATTGAAGGCTATTATATTGTCGGTTTATTAGCGGATAACTTTTTAAGTAAAGTTGCAGGCGATAAGTCACAAGCAAAAATTATTCATGATCCACGCTTAACTTGGAATACCATTGATATTGCTGAGCAAGCAGGTGGTCAAGCAATCCAAAGTAAAACCGGTCACGCTTTTATTAAAGAGCGCATGCGCAGTGAAGATGCTATTTATGGTGGCGAAATGAGTGCTCATCATTACTTTAGAGATTTTTTCTATTGTGACAGTGGCATGATCCCTTGGTTATTAATTGCAGAACTGGTTTGTTTACGTAAACAACCGCTTTCTAGCTTAGTAAAAGAGCGTATTGCCGCTTACCCATCTTCAGGTGAAATTAATAATAAAATAGTCGATCCTAAAGCAGCTATTGCCCGTGTATTTTATTTTTACCAAGAACAAGCACAAGTGATTGATAAAACTGACGGTATTAGCATGGAATTTGGCAACTGGCGTTTTAACCTACGTAGTAGCAATACCGAGCCTGTGGTTCGTTTAAATGTTGAATCAAAAGCTGATAAAGCATTGATGCAGGAAAAAACAGCGCAAGTATTAGCCTTGTTACTCGCTGAGTAGCCTTCTGTTATGGCCGAGAGCTTAATGACTGACAGCAAGCAACTGTCTTACCGTGATTTTTCATTAACTGAGTTTATTACTCAGTATGGAAATTCTATGCCTAAAGCAAAGCTCTTTGAACAAACATTGCCCTGGCTTAGTGCCACTCAAGAATTCATGTTCTGTCAGGATGAACAAGTCATAGTGCATTGTTTGCTTCAAGAACGCATAGAGCAAGAATCTGTTGTATTGCTTGCTTGGCCGCTAGTACACAAAGGCAAGTCTAAATCGCATATTAGTTCGTTAACGAGTTTTTATTCTTCGGTTGCTGAGCCGATATATTTTACTGAAACTAGTAAGCAGCATTTAAATATTTTACTTACCGCTATTACTCAAAACCATCCTTGGAAAACTATGCAGCTAGGCTCCTTTACTGAGGATAATACAGCCGAGGGTAATGTTACCGAGGTAATAACGCAATATTTCCCCTATCACCAGATCTTTTCTAAAACGGACAATATTTACCAAGACGGACTATGTGATTACGCTAGTTATTATCAGCAAAGACCTAGCCAGCTGAAAAACACCATCAAAAGGCGAGAGAAAAAGCTTGCCAAAAATCATGAGTATCGCACTGATATCGTCACTGAACTGGGCTTGTTTCCACAAGCATTCTCAGCTTATAAAGAAATTTATCAACAAAGTTGGAAGGGTGATGAATTTAGTTTTGACTTCATTGAAAAGGTTTGTCTTTCGGCATTAGCTGAAAATAAATTACGTTTAGGCATATTATATGTTGATAACGAACCTGCCGCTGCGCAACTGTGGTTTTTACAGGTGGCTAATGATTGTGATGAAGTTGAGCAGACAACAGCTTCTATTTTTAAGTTGGCATATACACCTAAGTATCAAGAATTCTCAGTAGGCTCTATATTATCGCTTGCTTTATCTGAGCATGTAATTGACAAAGATAAGGTTAGCAGTATCGAGTTTGGTATGGGCGCTGAGCCATACAAAAAAGACTGGTTAAGCGCAAATAGAATACGAAAAAGTTATCTGATTTTTAACTCTGATGGCATATATGGTAAGTTACTGGTTCTTCGTAAGCTATTAATGCCTCTATTGGCTAAAAGAATTATAAATGCCTTTAAAGGCAAAAGCATTTCCCACAAGGATAAATAAGTAATAATGAGCACTGCACAAACTATTGAACAACTAAAGGCACAAACAACAGCACAACTAATTACTATCTTAATGGCTATTATTCCAGGCTATGATGATAATTTTTGGACTGAAGATTCAGAGTTATTTGGTGCTGTTGCAGAGTTTGATTCGATGGCAATTGTCACCCTAATTGGAGAGATTGAAGATCAATTTAATATTGAGCTTGATGATGATGATATCAGTGCTGAAAATTTTGCTACGGTAAATAGCCTTACTGAATTAGTACTTGAGCGTGCTTAAACGGATTTAATTAGGTGTAAGCTATGGTTAATTGCAAGGCAGAATTTTATCCAGGGACTAAAGGTCAGTTATTTCGCCTTATTCGTACACCTAGCAAAATCAATGGGCATATAATCTATATCGCCCCTTTATTTGAACAAGCCAATCAAACGCGTCATATGTCGACGCGCAGTGCGATAAACGCTTATTCTCAAGGTATGCAAAGTGTTATTTTTGACCACTTTGGCACAGGTGATAGCGCAGGCGAATTGATAGATGCTACTTTAACGCTTTGGCAACAAGACATAGTTGCACAAGTTAATGCAATAAAAACTTCGTCCTCAAAACCTATCTTTCTTTCAGTTTTGTTATCAGCGGCATTATTACTAAATGATGAGATTTTAGCCTTAGTTGATGGTGTGTTATTAGCGCAGCCTGATTTTAATGGTAAAAGCTTTACTCGGCAATTAAAGCGCATGGCAGTTGCTGGAAATCTAGTAAAAACGTCCACAAGCCAAAACAACGTTGATAGCACTGATGATAGCTATGTAAATATAGCTGGCTATCAATTTACTCAGCAATTCCTTGATGTGTTGACCAAACAAAACATCAATAAGCTCTCGGAATCTAGTGTTACCTGTATTTGGTTTGAATGGTTAACTTCGGGTAGTGAATTATCACCTAGTAGAATAAAACAACAACAAGGCGTTGAGCTTATTTGCCAGAAAACGGAGTTTTTAATGGTAGATGATGTTAAGTATTGGCAAGCGACAGAGTTACAGCTAGCCCCGCAGTTTTTGCAGCACGAACAGCAAGCCATTCTACAACTACTTGAAAAATTTAAACCGGTAGGGCACGACTGATGTCCGAGCAGGCAGTAACATTTACTAGTAGAGGCAAACAGCTTGTCGCCATTGAGCACTTAGCTGAGTCAAATGCTCTCAGTCATAGAGGTATGCTTATTGTTGTTGGCGGACCACAAACACGTGTTGGTAGTCACCGATTATTTGTCTATCTAGCGCGAGCTTTAACTAAAGTTGGTATTAGTGTTTTTCGCTTTGATTATACCGGTGCTGGAGATAGTGAAGGCGAGGTTACCGACTTTACTAATATCCAAGGTGATATAGATGCCGCAATGTCATGTTTCTCACAGCGTAATCCTCAAATCACAGAGTTTAGTTTATGGGGTTTATGTGATGCTGCATCGGCGATATTGCTATACTTGAAACTGTGCCCTGAAAAGCAGGAAAAGATTACTAACCTAATATTGGTGAATCCTTGGGTGAGGCAGCCGGAGACTGAAGCTAAAGCATATTTACGCTCATATTATATAAAACGTTTTTTTAGTAAAAACTTTTGGAAAAAGTTACTTGCAGGAAAAGTAAAAACACAAACAGCATTTTCTGAAATTAAAGGTTTTCATCAGCAAAGCCAAGGCAATAATAGTTCTCACCAAAAGGATGACTTTGTTACCAATATGTTACTAGGCTTGGAGGGGGTTAAGGGGCAAAGTCATGTCTTACTTAGTGGTAATGATTTAACCGCCGATGAATTTAAGTTATTAGTTAAAAGTAATAAGCATTGGCGTGTACTAATGGCGCGCGCTACTATAAATCAGCAATTAATTGAACAAGCTGATCATACTTTTTCACAACGTGAAAAGCAGAATCGGCTAATAGAGTTAACGTTAACAGCGTTAACAAAATAAAAAGTTAAATAATCGTTAAAAAATTCATTTTACTTGTATTACTTGTACGAGTAAATGCTTTACAATTGCGCAATCAGTTACACATTTAATTATCAATTTACCCGTATACATCTAGCTATCTTTAAGGACGTAAAATGAAAATAGGGATTATCGTTGGCACTCGCCCAGAAATAATCAAAATGGCCCCCGTTATCCGTGAATGTAAAAAACGTGGTATCGCCAGTTTTATTATCCATTCCAATCAGCATTACTCGCAAGAAATGGATAGTATTTTCTTTAAAGAGCTAGAATTACCTGCTCCAGATTATAACTTAGGTGTTGGCTCGGGTTTACATAGCAATCAAACAGGTAATATTTTGATTGAGATGGAACCAATCTTACTACAGGAAAAGCCTGATATTGTACTAGTACAAGGTGATACTAATACGGTATTAGCTGGTGCATTAGCGGCGTCAAAGCTTGATATTAAGGTAGGCCATATTGAAGCCGGTTTACGTAGTTATGATCGCACTATGCCAGAAGAGACTAACCGCATTTTGACTGATCATATGAGTGAATACTTATTTGCTGTAGGTCCTAATCAACATGCGATCTTGGCGAAAGAAGGTATTGAAAGTGATAAAATATTCACTGTCGGCAATACAGTTTCTGATTCTCTATTTCAACACTTAGAAATTTCAGCCAGTACTAGTACTATCCTGGCTGATTTAGATGTTGTTTCAGGTGAGTTTTTTCTTGTTACTGCTCATCGAGCTTCTAATGTCGATATCCTTGCAAATTTGTTAGAATTATTAGCATTGTTTGATAAGTTACATACTAAATTCAGTCAAACTATTGTTTGGCCAATTCACCCAAGAACCCAAACTAAGTTAAAAGAATTTGGTATCGAATTACCGAGTTATTTAAAGCTTATTCCACCTATTGGTTACTTAGATTTTATTCAATTACAAAAACATGCTCAGTTAATTTTAACTGACTCAGGTGGCATTCAAGAAGAAGCCTGTTTACTTGGCGTGCCTTGTATTACCTTACGTGAAAATACAGAACGTCCGGAATCCATTGAGGTGGGCGCTAATGTATTAGTTGGTCGTGATGCAGATAAAGCACTTGCTGCTGCTGAAAAATGGTTATCATCAGATACAAGTGATTTTAGTTGGGATAACCCTTTCGGTGATGGTCATGTTGCTGAAACAATTTTAGATATTATTACTAATTCAGTACCGAGTACGCTTGATGCAGAAATTATTACTAAAAATGAAACCTTAAGTGTTATTGGTATGGGCTATATGGGCTTACCTATCGCAAGTTTATTGGCTGAAGCAGGTTATAGCGTAACGGGGGTTGATTTAAATAGTGAAAAAGTTGCAGCAATCAATGCAGCACAGTGCCCGTTTGATGAAGTAGGCTTACCTGAACTTATCACCAAGGTGGTATCTCAAGGCTTCTTAAAAGCCAGTACCGAACTAACATCAAGTGAAACCTATTTAGTTGCAGTACCGACTCCACATAAAGATAATAGCTGTGATCGCAGTTATGTTTTTAGTGCAGTTGATGCTATTGCAAAAGTGGCTAAAAATGGTCAAACCGTGATTGTTGAGTCTACTATCTCACCACAAACAAGTTTAGCGGTAGCGCAGCGTTTTACCGATGCGGGTTTAACTATTGATGTTGTTCATTGTCCAGAGCGTGCAATCCCTGGACAAACTTTACATGAACTAGTTCATAACGACCGGATTATTGGTGCAGCAAATCCTAAAGCACAACAAAAAGTTAAAACGGTTTATCAAAGCTTTGTGAAAGGTGAAGTCTTCTTAACAGACTTAACTACAGCAGAGTGTATCAAGTTGGTTGAGAATACTTCTCGTGATGTAGGCATTGCGTTTGCCAATGAGTTATCACAAATCTGTGAAGAGCTGGAAGTTGATGTATATGAAGTTATTCGTCTTGCTAACCGTCACCCAAGAGTTAATGTCTTAACACCAGGCCCTGGTGTTGGTGGTCATTGTATTCCTATTGACCCTTGGTTCTTAGTTGAAAATACTCAGGCTGGAGAGTTTGTCCGTTTAGCACGTGCAATTAATGATAAACGCCCAAGTATTGTTGCCCAGCAGACTTTAGAGTTATTAGGTAATTCAAGCGATTCACTAAAAGGTAAGAAAGTGGGGATTCTTGGTGTTGCTTATAAAGCCAATGTTGATGATTGCCGCGAATCACCTGCTGATGCTATTCATGAGCACTTTATCAATGCAGGTGTTGAGGTTAGTTACCATGATCCATTTGTACCAAACTGGCATTGTGAACGTCAGGATACCTTAACAGCTATTGATGAGTGGGCAGATGTACTAATATTAGTGACAGATCATGAGTGTTATAGCAATTTGGCATTAACTACGCCATTACTCAATACTAGAGCATAAAGCTCGTAGGTAGTTGTTGATAGTAATAAATAGCCCATTAGCTTGATTGATAATGGGCTTTATTTTTATGCTTTGCTGACTCAAGTAGGATAGTATGTTTACAAAGTATAAAATAATAAAGCTAACTACTAAGTGTCTATGTAACACTTGGTATATATCATTGGTATAAGGAAGATAAAATGAAATTCGTTAAAGCATCCCTCTGTTTAAGTATTGCACTCGCACTAACAGCTTGTGGTGAGCAAGTCTCGCTAGAATCTCATCTTAGTAATGCTAAAAATTATTTGAGTCAAAATAAAGTTAATGAAAGTATTATCGAACTTAAAAATGCTATACGCCTCGATACAAAAAATGCTGAGGCACGCTTTCTTCTTGGCCAAATCTATTTAAATTTTGGTGATGGTCTTGCTGCTGTTAAGGAACTAGAGCGAGCACAATCATTAAAATATGCAGATAACAAAGTATTGCCTCTGTTGGCGAGAGCTTACATTTTAACTGACAGTGATAGTGATGTTTTAGCACTAAGCACCGCTGCTTCAGGGTTAGCTGCGGAAGAGAAAAGTCAGTATTTAGCTTATCAAACACTAGCAGCGCTACGCAGTGAGCAGCCTGAATTGGCAAAACAGAGTGTTGAATTAGCACAGTCTCTTGCTCAGCAAAGTCTTTATAGCATGTTGGCTTCTGCCTATTACCAGTTGTCTGAAAATAAATATGATGAAGTTAAAACACTTATTTCTCGAATTTTAACCATAGATGCTAAGCAAGTTGATGCCTTAATGTTACAAGGGCAAGTGGCGATGGTTACTAAAGAATATCAATTAGCAGCGGATAGTTTTAAGCAATACTTGGAGCTACAACCTCGCTTTGGCATGGTGCAACTATTATTAGCCAATGCATTACTTAAAGCGGGTGACTATGAGGCTGCTGAGGGGCATGCCGACGCTATATTAGCTAAAGTGAGTAGTCAGCCTTTTGCAAATTACATTAAAGCGATGGTGCGATTTCAAGAAAAAGATTTTGTTAAAGCGAGTGAACATGGTGAAGCTGCGTTATCAGCTGATTTCAATCAATTCAATTTAAAGTTAGTCGCGGGAGCCAGTGCCTTTTATCTTAAAAACTGGCAGCAAAGTCACCATCATTTAAGTACAATAATTAAATATTTACCTAGTGATCATCAAGCCCGCCGTATGCTTGCTGTTACTCAATTGGAATTAGGTTTAATCGACGAAATCAGTGCAACCCTTGGCGACTTTGATGGTAATGACGATGGTAATTCTCAATTTCTATCATCACTTAGTTATAAGTTGTTAGAGTTAGGGGCAACTACTGAAGCTAAGAAATTACTTGCGCAAAGCGAGCAGAATAGCCCCGAAAGTGCTGTAAATAATGCTCGTCAGGGTATTTTAAAGTTAATGATGAATGATCTTTCGGGTATTGAAAACTTAGAGGATGCGGTAAAGCTCAATCCTGAGTTTATTGAGGCTGAATTGGCATTAGCTTTTGCAGCATTACAAAGCGGTGATCTTACTAAAGCCAAGGTAATTGCTGAAAAGTGGCAAAAACAATACCCAAATAAAGCGGGTAGTTATAATTTATTAGCAGGTATTGCAATAGAAGAGCAAAAATATGAACAGGCAGAGCAAGCCCTCAAGCAAAGTTTAACGTTAGAGCCAGATAATCTTTTTGCACTAACAGAGCAATTACGTCTTGCTCGAAAGCAAAATAATGATGTCTTAAGTAAACAACGTGCCGATTATTTAGTTAACTTTGCACCTAATAACAATAAAGTATTAAGACACTATTTTGGTGTTTATCGCAATGAAGCAGCTTTAGTAAAACTGACCGCAGCCTATGAGCTTGATAAAACGGATATCAGTAAAGCTGTTTTATTATCGGAGGCTATGGTGAGCTTAGGGCAGTATAAAAAAGCCGAAAACTTACTTGTCTCTAAAGCTGAAATGGCAAAATTGCCTAAGCGTTATTGGCAATTACTTGTACTACTTTATAAAAAACAAAATGATGCAGAAAATACACAGGCAACGCTAGAAAAATGGTTAAAAGCAAACCCTTATCATATTGAGGCTGTGGTGCTACTAACTGACCTTTATGCGGGTCAAAGAAACTATGAACGTGCATTGAGTGTGGTTAAGCGTGGTCTTGTTAATCATAGTGATAATTTATTATTACAACTAATTCAAATGCAGCTATTGCTTAACAGCAAACAAATAATGCCAGCGAAAAGCCTTTATAAAACCTTAGCGGTTAAGAATATTAATGGCGCATTAAAACAAGGAATGCTTGGACGAATTTTTTTACTTGAAGAAAATTATGTTCAAGCAGTACCCAAATTAGAGGTTCTCTACAAAGCATATCCAAGTAGCCAAAACGCCATTTACTTAGCTGGCGGACACTTAGGTAATGAAGATAATACTGAAGCAGCCCAAGTACTTGAACACTTTTTGACTGTTGAACCTAATGAAAGTCGCATCAAGACTATGCTTGCTGGTATATACCTTGAAAATGATAGCAATAAAGCGATTGCAATCTATGATGATGTTGTTAAAAAGCAGCCGAATAATATAGTAGCCCATAACAACCTTGCTTGGTTATTTCTTGAGATAAATAATATTGAAAAGGCTTTAGTGCATGCAAAAAGAGCGTATGAACTGGCGCCGCATATCGCTAATATTGCAGATACTTACGGTAAAGTGTTACTTGGAACAGGTGATAAAGGGGCTGCGCTGAAATATGCAAGTAAAGCGTCTGAGATAGCTAAAGGTCAAGATGTTGATATTCAGTTAAATTATATTGAGGCACTCATTGCAAATAGTCAGGCCAACGAGGCCAAAGACTTATTGAGTAAAGTAATCACTACAACAGATGAACAAAAAAATAAAAAAACACAGTTGCTCACACAGTTATAGCAGCGGTTCATTTTTTGTTAGACATTATGGCATGTTCAATCTAGAAGTCTTATTTTACGATGGTACCGGCTAGATTTTGATGTGTCGGGTCTATTAATGCTCGCTGTAAAGCTTAATTTACCTCATTGAAATCATGAGTGATTTAACTGCTAATTAAAATATTGATAAACAACCTCTTGAGGGAGGTTGTTTTATGTCTGCCACCTGTTCGATAGAATGAATAGTACTTTCTGGTTACAGATAACGATTTTTACTGCGGCAATGGTTAAGTTACAGTAGCAGTTAAAAGCTATGAAGCTAGCTAAAATCAGATTAGTTTAATTGAAGTTAAATAAAGCCTCAGCTGTAGCAAAAAAAGTACATAAAAAAGCCGCTGCTTAACTTAGTTAAGTAGCGGCTTTTTATTGAACTTGAAAAAGCTTAAGCTTATTTCATACCAGCGTAGTAAGCTGCTAAGTTGTCCATATCAGCATCAGAAAGTGCCATAACCATACCTTTCATAGTAGGGTCATTACGTTTGCCTGATTTAAAATCTTTAAG
>PJEL010003614.1_pt1 | contig 13110 bp, 13 predicted proteins | sample 1853271 | NCBI WGS metagenome assembly PJEL01 (sample SAMN08108733, study PRJNA415343) | Invertebrate metagenome, whole genome shotgun sequencing project. | host: Globobulimina | place: Sweden: Gullmar Fjord | collected 2015-08 | reverse complement strand
GGACACGTCCAATCCAACATAATATGCCATAGTCGTTCTCCTCAGTGGCTGCTTCATTGAGGCCAGCATACTGGACCTCGTCTGCCCAAGGAGAGCGGCACCCACAGACACACCATGTCATTCCCAAGAACCGGATAATTCAGCGTTTTCAGCTAAGTGCAGCAATGTGCGGACATTCAACGGTTGGAAGCGGTCGCCAGATGAATCGGGCCGGAACGACGGCAGTGAGCCCTTTTTGACCGATGCTGCGGAACGCATGAATGTCTGTTTCTGACACCGAGCGTGGTGAGTTGCTTTCCTCAAGAGCGTTGCGAACGGTGATCTTAGGCTTTCTTCACCAATTGTGAATAGAACCAGTTCCGCACCTGCTCGGAGGCTCCATGCAACACAGTTTCAGCGATTTCCTCAGACATGGCGGTGACGGCCATTATGCGCTCGCACGGCGCGACGGCCGCATCGTTGGTCGCCGCGTGGGACTATCACTCAAATCGACTTTCCCAAACTACTCCGCTTTACGGGCCGATTTGAGCGAACGTCTCGACCAGGTGATTTCCGAAAACACTCGGATGCTATTGAACGCCCTGACACCGCCTGACACAGTACCAACTGTGACCGCATCCGATCTGAGGGATGTGTCAGACGCAAAGGCGGAAGCACTTAGCGCGTGGGATGCGCGGCTAGAGAGTACTTTCAGTGAATACCAAAATCATCCGCAGCGGTTGCGGCCACTGCGAACAGCAATGGAAGAACGTCTCGTGCGGGCATTTGCAGGACTGATCAATCAGCTCCGGCAGGAAAACCTCGGGATTGCGCAATATATCTGGCGCTCGCAAGATGATGCCAAGGTACGTGACAACCACGCTGCATATGATGACCGTGTTTTCCGATGGGACAATCCCCCAGAAGGCGGGCATCCCGGCACGGCATACAATTGTCGTTGCTACGCCGAACCTGTTTTGCCGGGGGTTCAGAGCAATGTGGTGCTCGCTGATTTTGCACCCACGGCAAGTGGTGTCCCTGCTCTCGACCTAACTGACGTGATACGTGGCATGCGCGCTCTGACTGGCGTTGGCGCGGCGCTTCTTGCATCTGATGCGTTACAGGATTGGACGGAAGCCATGCGTGATCGGCGTGTGGATGAGGCAGGAGCACGACTAGGGGTCGATGTGACAACTGTCGAAGGCCGCTTGGCAGCGACAGCTTATGCCCTCGTCCAAGAAGGGATCAGTAGCGGCGGGTATCCAGTCTTGCCCAAGAACCCCGATTTTGCGCGCATCGGAGCAGAGGCAGCAGCGCTTTACGAGTTGATGAAGCCTGGCACCATTCTCGAAACGGGCGTGGGCGGCGACCCCACAAAACAGCGCTCTTTGCAAGATTTCATCGAAACCGCCGGGGCAGCGTTCGCGCGCGGGGATTTACGGCTTCACGAGGGCGGCTTGGCGCAGGGCTGGGTCGAGGTTTTCCCTGAGCTTACAGAAGATGAACGCCGCTTGGGGCAACTGCCGGGCTTCACTCCGGAACGGATCGAGCAATGGCTTGAAACGTACCCGATAGAAGAACTGGGCCTGCCGAACAACACAGCGTCACCTATTCCCGGTGATCCGACAGGAAACATCATCTCTACGCCGATCCCGGAAGAGACTGGGCCAAACATTGTCGTGATGGAAAACCCACATTCCATCGAAAATATATCAATACCCGAAGACCGTGCCCGGCATATTCTGGATGGAGAAGGACGCAGTGGCGGCCACCGCTACGGCACCGGTACACTAGGCAAGACAGAATTCCCTGCAAGCTGGTCGGATGATGATATACTGGGTGCGATCAAAGAAGTCGCAGGGACCGGAACTGTGGACCGTCCCGCTCACCGCGAAGGCGATCTGGTTATCGTCGGAGAGGTGAATGGCGTGACAATCAAAGTCGTCGTTCAGCCTAATGGCGAAGTGCGAACAGGGTATCCTGTTTCTGGCGAAGGCGTTATAGACAACCTGAGGTGATCAATGACCGACAAAGAAGCAATCGACCTACTGGAAAAGCAGCTCGTCGCCCTCGAGAAGGCTGGCAAAATCATATCTGGAGACAGTGAATTTTTCCGGGTTGGCGAGTATGACTTGGCACTGGAAGGTGTCTACGTCGCACACAAACGGCATCCGGGCGTACTCGATCCCGCAGAAGTTCAGGCACTTGTCGATGATTTCGATATGGACACAACTGAATTCGATCAGCGAGCATGAACGTTAGATTTGAAGACCTCATCGTCCAATCAGAAACCGGTAAGGGCACTGAATGGGTCTCCCAAACGGAGCTGTTGGAGTTCAACGACTATCTCGCCGCGCGTGGTTATGGCGTTTCGCGCATGGAAGTTAAGCGAGCCGAAGGTGGGACCGTACGGAGAAACTTTAGCTACGGCATCTTGCCTGCCCCAATTGGCGACGACCCCGAACATTGGCTCAACCATTTCAATCCCAAGCGATCCGCCAATTATGTTCGCGAAACAGTTCAGTATGCTAAGGTCGACGGTGCAATCTTCGACTACAACCGAACGAGCAGATGCGCGTATGAGGGACACAGGTGATATGTGAGAGACTGGTTATGTGTGAAGATGCGAGAAGGACCGAAATCGTAAGGGAGGAGTGCTGGAGAGGGCCGAACTCGACATCCTGATCGCCACAGATTGCATTTCTGAAGGCCAGAACCTTCAGGATTGCGACTACTTGATTAACTACGATATTCACTGGAACCCGGTGCGTATCGTTCAGCGATTTGGGCGGATCGACCGGATCGGATCGCCTAACAACTGCATTCAGCTATCTAACTACTGGCCGGATATCACGCTCGACGAATACATCAACCTCAAGGAACGTGTCGAAAACCGAATGCACATCGTCGATGTGACTGGGACCGGCGAAGATAATGTCCTGACGGCAAAAAGCTCGAACGTCGCCTACCGCAAGGAACAGCTCAAACGCCTCCAGAACGAAGTCATCGAACTGGAAGACGTCAAGACAGGCATTTCGATCACGGATCTGGGCCTTAACGACTTCCGGATGGACCTGCTCAACTACATTAAGACCAACGGCGATCTGGCCGGCGTGCCGAACGGCCTCCATGCGGTCGTGCCTGCCGATGCACAGAAGGGGCTGATCCCAGGTGTCATTTTCGCCCTGCGCAACATCCACGACACAGTTAACATCAACCAACAGAACCGCTTACACCCATATTACCTGATCTACCTGTCCGACGAGGCTCGGGTGATCGTGGATCATACCGAGGTCAAACGCCTGCTCGATCTGATCCGGGCCAGTTGCAAGGGCCACAGCACACCGTTCAAAGACCTTTGTGCCGCGTTCAATGCCGAAACTGACGACGGTAAGCGGATGGACAAATACTCGAACCTTCTGAACGACGCCATTGGTTCGATGATAGAAATGAAGGACGAGCGTGACCTCGACAGCCTCTTCTCAGGTGGCTATACGACAGCTCTGACTCACACAATCGCGGGTCTCGACGACTTCGAACTGATCGCCTTCATCGTGGTCCGGGAGGATGCATGAGCGCGCTCTACCACTACCCTGAGGACCTGCTGTTTCAAGTGCTGCTCGATTGGGGTGTCGACCTGACCCTGCCGATCCACCGCGAAGAGGTGATGGGCAAATCCGTCTTCTTTGTGCAGGACACCGCCCTGGCCGCTTGTTTCGATGACGGCGTGGACGAGGCACTGGTCAAGGAACTCGCCACCCGCCAGCCGATGCGCGTGGTGTTCAAGGACACGGGCTTCAAGGACGACGCAACCAAGATCAACGTTCGCCAAATCTTCAAATCGCTTTCGCCCGACACCGACGTGAAGGCGATCTGAGCGCCATGAACCAAGCCGCGCTGCACCAGAAACTGACCGAATTGATCGCCACTTGGGAAAACGAGGTGGTCGAGTTCAAGGAAGCGTCTAAAGACTATAGCACGAGCAAAATCGGTAAATATTTCTCGGCGCTGTCAAACGAAGCGAACCTGCAGGATGTCGATGCCGGATGGCTGATATTTGGCGTTAGCAACAAAACCCGGTCAGTTGTCGGCACCGACTATCGAGAAGGTCAAGAACGCCTGCACAGCTTGAAGCAGCAGATTGTCGATGGCACGGATCCGGGAATCGCGTTCCGCAAAATCCATGTGCTTGATCACAAAGACGGCCGAGTGGTTATGATGGAGATTCCGGCTGCACCGCGAGGAATGCCCATTGCTTGGCAGGGACACTATTACGCGCGCGCGGGCGAAAGCCTGACTGCGCTCGATGCCTCCAAGTTCGATGCGATCCGAGGACAAACGCTCCTAACTGACTGGACAGCACAGGTGGTGGTGGGCGCAACCTTTGACGATCTGGATCCAAATGCCGTTGATCGTGCCCGGGCCGCATTCGCTCTCAAACATCAAAACAGATTCTCGGCCGGTGAGGTGAACGGCTGGCCCCTGGAGACATTGCTGGACCGAGCAAAGGTCACTCAAAACGGCAAGATCACGCGAGCCGCATTGTTGCTTCTGGGCAAGGCCGAGAGTGCTTATCATCTGTCACCTCACCCAGTGCAGATGACGTGGAAGTTGGTAGGCCCAGAGGAGGCCTATGAGCATTTCGGCCCTCCGTTCCTGCTGTCGACCACCGATCTTTATCAACGCATTAGGAATGTTAAGTTACGGCTTCTACCCGGGGATGAGCTGCTTCCCTACGAAGTTTCGAAGTATGATCAGACGGTCGTGCTGGAAGCGCTGCACAATTGTATCGCCCATCAGGATTATCGCCAGAACAGCCGGATTATCGTTACCGAGACCCCGGACAAACTGGTTTTCGAAAGCGTCGGCAACTTCTTCGAGGGGCAGCCCGAGGAATATGTGTCGAGCGACAAGACCCCGCGAGGTTATCGCAATCCCTATCTGATTCAGGCAATGGTCGAGATGAATATGATCGACCAGATGGGGTATGGCATTCAGCGGATGTATGCAGAGCAGCGCAAACGCTATCTGCCGATGCCCGACTACGATCTGGCCGACCCGAAGACAGTTGTCATGACGATCCACGGCGGAGTGGTAGACCCAGCGTATAGCCGCCAGCTGATGGAGAACACGGAGCTGTCTTTGATGGATGTGCTGGCTTTGGACCGAGTCCAGAAACGACTGCCGGTGCCGAATGCGGCCGTTCAGAGATTGAAGCGCAAGGGGCTCATTGAGGGGCGAAAGCCGAATTTTCGTGTGTCATCGGCGGTGGCAGAGGCGTCTTCCAAGAAAGCGGAATACATCAAAACCCGAGCCTTTGATGATCAACACTACGGGGATATGGTGGTCGGATATTTAAGAGAGTTCGGCAGCGCTTCACGAAAGGAACTCGATGATTTGCTGTGGAACAAGTTGAGCGATGCTCTCGATGAAACGCAGAAGAAGAATAAAATCGGAAACCTTCTCAGTGCCTTACGAAAGAAAGAGGTTCTTCGAAATGTAGGTTCGAGGACTGCTCCTGAATGGCGACTCCGAGAATGAAACAAGAACATATTACGAAAGAAATCACGAAAGAACGTGAGCAATTAACGAAAGCAGAGCCATGAAGATCAAGTTCAAGTCTCAGGCCTATCAGACCGCGGCCGTGGATGCTGTGCTGGATTGCTTCAAGGGTCAGCCACGGCAAGACAACCTGGGATATATCATCGACCCCGGCACGGATCGTCAGGCACGTATGGATGTGGAAGGCTTTGGCAACGCCGAAATCAAGCTGCCCGACGATGTGCCGCTGGGCAACATCCAGACTGTCCAGCGCCACGCTCTGCTGCCGCAATCGCAGAGCTTGGCGCATTTCATCGACCACAAGGGCAAGAAGAAGCCAAACAGTTACAATCCCGGCGCGAAGGTGAACCTTGACGTCGAGATGGAGACAGGCACAGGCAAGACCTATGTCTACATCAAGACCATGTTCGAGATGCACAAGCGCTATGGCTGGTCGAAATTCATCATCATGGTGCCCAGTATCGCGATCCGCGAAGGCGTCGCCAAATCGCTTGAGATGACAGCCGAGCATTTCCAGCAGGAATATGGCAAGAAAATCCGCGCGTTCACCTATAACTCGAAGCGGCTGCACGAACTGGAGAGCTTTTCCTCGGACGCCGGCATTAACGTGATGGTGATCAACGTCCAGGCATTCAACGCAACGGGTGCGGACAATCGCCGGATCTACGACGAACTGGATGATTTCCAGTCACGCAAACCTATCGATGTGATCGCCAAGAACCGACCCATTCTGATCATGGATGAGCCGCAGAAGATGGAAGGACCGGCAACGCAAAAGGCCCTTCCCAAGTTCAAACCGCTATTTATCCTGCGCTATTCGGCGACCCACAAGACGATCCACAACAAGGTGCACCGGCTGGACGCGGTGGACGCCTTCAACCAGAAACTGGTGAAGAAGATCGAGGTGCGTGGAATCGAGACCAAGGGACTGACTGGCACCAACGCCTATCTCTATCTCGAAGGCATCGACATCTCTAAAACTGCCCCGGTCGCCCGAGTTGAGCTGGAGGTGAAGACCCAGACCGGGATCAAACGAAAGCTGCGTAAGATTGAGAAAGGGCGTAATCTGTATGACGTCTCGGGCGGTCTCGACCAGTAGGCACAGCGAGATAAGCAGCGTGGCCCAGGCCCTGAATACAAGGATTCAGGCCTTCGGTAGTCAGCGCCGCACCTTTGAGGCCATGCAAGACGAAGTCGTCAGCACACGCAAAACCAGGGCACCCGAACTTCTGCGGCAAGTCCAGGAGCGGCACCAGAAGAGCGGCCTAAGCCCCGAGCAATGGGAACAGTTTCTCCTGATCTACAAAGGTGATGTCGACCAGAGCCTCAATGGTTACATCGGCCGGGCTAATCGACAGGTTATCGAGCTGACAGGTGACCCAGTGCCAACTGGGGACCCCAATACAAAATTCATTGCAGATAATGCGGACCTTTCCACTCTGAAACTCACTAGTCTACAGGCTGAGATGATGCGTCTCGAGGCATTGATCAGCGCGGACAAAAATGTGCGTCAACAATATGCCGCGCTCTCCAAGCGTATAGCGAAGGAAAGCTCCACTCTTCAGAATTTTCAAAACCGTCTCGCGGATGCGCAGGGTGCGCCCGAGCGTCGCAAGGTGCTCCAGGTTGAACGCGACGAGACCTATGGCCGGGTGTTTCAGGCGATCATCGATGAACAAACCGAACTCGCAGATCTCTACGCTCCGCTCGTGCAGCGGCTAGAGCACACCGCCGGAACCTTGAGTAAGCTTGGGTTTTCAGTCCAGCGGATTGTCGATGTTGAAACTTGGGGAGATTTCGCTGAAGAGAACCTACTTGATCGCCGCAAGGCTGGCCCCTTCAACGGTCGCGGTTCCCTTGTGGCGCTCGCTACCAAGGAACTAAAGCCGGTTTGGGAAAGTGGCACCGCAGCAGAGGTTCAGGCGGCAATGGCAGCGTTCATCACCACTTATCTTCCGGAAATAATTAAGCACGCCCTTTTTGATCGATCCGATGAATCCAAATATCGAAACTGGTTAAAACAATTTGCGCATTGGCTCTTTGCGACCGATCACATTACGGTCCGGTATGAGATGCTCTACGACGGTATCGACATCCGAAAGCTTTCGCCAGGCACCCGCGGTATCGTCCTTCTTCTCCTTTATCTCGCGCTGGATGATGCCGATGACCGCCCACTTATTATCGACCAGCCGGAGGAAAACCTCGATCCAAAATCGGTCTACGAGGAACTCGTTTCCCTGTTTGTAGCAGCCAAGGGTAAGCGGCAGGTGATCATGGTGACGCATAACGCTAACCTCGTGATCAATACTGATGCTGATCAGATCATTGTGGCTGAAGCTGGCCCTCACCAGACGGGTGGTCTCCCTCCCATCACCTATAAGGCAGGCGGGTTAGAAAACGCCGACATCCGAAAGGCAGTATGTGATATTCTGGAAGGTGGGGAACGCGCATTTCAGGAACGGGCAAGACGGATTAGAGTAAGGCTAGAGTGATAATTGGGACAGGCGATCTGGGTCCAGTTGGTCTGCAATATTCCGCCTAACGTGCAGCGACAAACTGCGCCCACTCCTCCATCATTTCCCGCCGCTTCTCGATCATGTCGCTTCGTCTGTAGGCACGCTCGACATCGCTGCCAACATTGTGCGCCAGGGCCATTTCAGCCATTTCACGCGGATAGCTCGTGCGCTCGGCCGCCCAATCTCGGAAACTGGAGCGTAGGCCGTGTGGCACGGCCGGTCGACGTGATCGAGGGTCGAGAAACCCGGTGCGCCCTTCTTTCTCCTCTGCGGCTTGTATCCGGCGCATCACCGCAGAGATTGTCATGTCCGACATTTGGCCGTTCTTAGGAGAGGGAAAGACATAGGGGCAACCCATCAACCTGGGCTGTTTGTTAAGTAGATCGACCGCCGCAGAGGAAAGAGGCACACGATGCTCGCGTTGTGCCTTCATTCGCATGGCCGGGACTGTCCAAATTCTCCGCATCAAGTCTATCTCGTCCCATTGGGCACCGCGGATTTCGCCCGACCTGGACGCTGTCAGGGTCAGGAATCCAAGAGCAAGGGCGGCCACGCCATCCCGGTCTCGGAGAACTTGAAACCAGCGCGTAATCTCATCCAAAGCCACTGCAGGCTGACCCGTGACTTTCTGCACCTTGTTGGGAGAGGGGAGTAGTTGCTGCAAGCTACCTTTCCAGCGCGCCGGGTTGGCTCCCTCGCGGTGTCCAGTCACTGTTGCCCAATCCATAACGGCCTCAATACGCTGCCGAACGCGGGACGCAGTTTCATTCTTTGTGGTCCATATCGGGCGCAGAACAGCGAGGATGTCATCAACTTGGATTTTCGATACCGGCGTTGAGCCGATCTTGGGAAAGGCGTATGTCGCAAGTGTTGAGCGCCATTGCTTGGCATGTTTGGCGTTCCGGAGTTCACCCTCCATCTTCTCGCTAAAAAACTGATCAAATGCGTCCTCGAAAGCCATACCGAATTTCTGTTGGGCAGCCAGAGCGTCGCGCGCTGCGATGCGCTCATCTACTGGATCTATGCCCAACGCTATCTTTTTCCTCATCTCCAGTGCTTTCTCTCGGGCTTCAGCAAGTGAGACCTCGGGGTAGGGGCCCAGGCCTATGTGGCGTCGCTTGCCAGCCACGAGAGAGCGGAGTATCCAGGATGTGGCGCCGGTGTCGGTGATGTTCAGGCACAAACCAGGTGCGCCGCCGACGGCGTGGCGACCGGTAGAGACCAATCGCTTTACCTGAAGGGCTTTGAGTTCTTTCGCGCGCTTCGGCATATCTTGCCACCATCCTTGCCACCAATAATATCACGATTGATTGCATGTAACTGCAAGTGCTTGCAACAGTGAAGTAGCCAAATCGCCTGATAATAAAGGGGAAAATGACGCAAATTGCACCATTCTTCAGTTATCTGAAACTATCGAGTGGCGGATCCTCGGTCCGCCACTTACAAAAATATGTCGCTTCGTAAGTATTTGATATTACAATGAAAATGCCTATATGGTGCTTGAGGTGATCTCGTATCGCCGAATTTGCTATACAAAACGCTTTACAATATGCACTACAGTTGTGCAGTAAAGGGGCTTGCTATGGCGATCAAGAAGCGCGGTAAAGGTAATGGGTTATCGCTTTATAAGCGGGTGCCGATACGGTATGCGTCAGTGGAACCGCGTAAGCTTATCTGGTTATCTCTCCACACTGACAGTGAGTCAGAGGCCAACCAAAAGGAAGGACCGGCATGGGCGCAGTTGATAGCTGGCTGGGAGGCCAAGCTAGCCGGAGATACTTCGGATGCAGAACATAGGTTTGCAGCTGCACGCGATCTGGCGGCGGCCCGTGGGTTCCGATACATGCGCGCTGATCAGGTTGCCAAGTTGCCCACTGACGAACTGCTAGCGCGCATACAGACTGTCTCCGGGCCAGACGATAAACCCGACTTGATCGAAGCTGGTGCATTGTTGGGTGGCGCTGGAGAGCCGGAGATTACTGTTTCACGAGCTCTGGACCTCTATTGGGGTTTGGCTCGTGACAAGGTGCGGGGCAAGAGCATTGATCAGCTCCGACGATGGAGAAACCCGCGCATCAAAGCGGTTGGCAATTTCATCGCGGTCGTCGGCGACAAGTCTATATCCCAGATCACCGGCGACGACATGCTAGACTTTCGCGCGTGGTGGCTGGATCGAATGGAGGCCAAGGAGCTGACACCCAACAGCGCCAATAAGGACTTGATCCACCTTGGTGCTGTGCTGAAGACCATCAACAAGATGAAGCGGCTCGGGCTGGTGCTGCCCTTATCTGATCTTAGCTTCAACAAAGGCGAGGCTATGCAACGTCCTCCGTTCTCGGATAGCTGGATCAAAGATCGGTTGCTCGCTCCTGGTGCCCTGGATGGTCTGAACAATGAGGCGCGGTGCATCCTGCTGGTGATGGTGAATACTGGCGCGCGACCAAGTGAGTTAGCAGCGCTAACGGCCAGTCAGATACGATTGGATGTGAACCTGCCCCATATCTCGATAGAGCCGGTGGAGCGGCAGCTCAAGAGCGCCAACGCCCGCCGGATCATTCCTCTGTGCGGCGTTAGCTTCGAGGCCATGCGTGAGTGTCCAGCGGGGTTTCCTCGCTATCGAACCAGCTCGGCCAGCCTGTCCGCCACGGTCAATAAATTTCTGCGTGCCCGTGGACTTATGGAAACACCAGGGCACACGCTTTATGGGCTGAGGCACAGCTTTGAGGACCGAATGCTCGCGGCTGGTGTTGATGAAAGGATCAGGCGTGACTTGATGGGGCATGCGCTGAACCGTGAACGGTATGGCAAGGGGGCCAGCCTAGAGCAATTGTATATGCTGGTTCAAGCCACAGCCTTGTGACGGGCTGCCACGGCACGGGCGCGGCTAATAGCGTCGCCATCCGATTCCAAAATCGCAATCTCACGCTCAATGCGCACGAAGATCGGCAGATATACCGGATCAGTCAGCACAAGGGTCGCCACCTTGGTGTAGGCCGATTGCAGGGATTTCAGTTTATTGCTCATATGTATGTTATAGCGCTGAGCGCTTCGGTAGACGAAAAAAGACGAATAAATAACAAAATATCGTAAATCATGCAGCGTTTCGCCATTAAGAGCGGTGTGTTCCCCCACCAAACTGATAATTCGTTCTGCTGGCCTCCTTGTTAGAGGCCGTCAATGTTCAACAAAAGGAAAAGATGTTGAACATCATGGGCTTCTCTTCCCGCCACACATCCCCATCGAACGATTTCTATAACTTAGATACTGCAGCGCGTGCTGCGTCACATCTAAGAAAGAAACCACATGACCAAAAAACCACATGAAGACACCCGCCTGGCAATTTACATCGAACGCCGGGTGTTGGAGCTGAAACCGAAGAAATCCCAGCTGCAGATTGCAAACGAGGCTGGGTTCGCGAACCAGAACATGATCACCATGATTAAGCAGGGAAGTAGTAAACTGGCCCTGGATCGCGTTCCGAGCATGGCGCGTGCGCTGGAATGCGACCCGGCCTATTTGATGCGGCTGACGCTTGAACAGCAGGAGGGCGATACGGCGGCCCAGGCTATCGTCGAGATCTTCGGCACCCCGGTCACCGCGAACGAACTGGGCTGGCTGCAGGAGATCCGTGAGGCCTCGGAGCACAGCGATCCGCGCATCACTAGCAGATCGCGCGCCGCGATCCTGGCGATCTTCGGGAGGTAAACAATGGAAGATAAGGACGACCTCACAGCCAGCAACCGTGTTTGGCTGCACTTCCTGCGTGAAAACAGCCAGGATAGCGATCTGGAGCCGACCTTGCGCCTTGTACCGCTACTAAGGAGCATTTGTGAACTGCGGCGTTCATAGGTAAGTAGAGCAAAGTATCAAAGGCGAGGAATGGCTTGAGTGCGGTTCTTCGTCGGATACCTTTAGCCCAGGCGTGGTCAAAGTTGACAAAGGTTTACATAAAGCCTGCGTATCGAGAAACCATGTAAACCTTTGGGGCAAAATTTCTACAATCACAAGCGCCCACATTCTTCCCTTGGAGGCAAACCACCTGCCGTGGTCTATTGGCAGAGAAATGAAACCAACCAACCCCCTTACGGTGATGTAAACATCACCTGCCGGGCAAAGGATCAGCAGGAGCAAAGAGTAGCTTAAATTCCATCCGAAACTGTCCAAGGAATGCAGAGTGGCTCAAACTGTGGGTTACTCGCCCTCACGAGCTTGTTGGGCGAAAAGATATATTTGACTCGACTCAAAACCTCTAAATTGTATTAGTTCCGACTTGATCTGACACCGTCCCCTTCCCAGCACGCTGGAATGGGAACGGCACATCTCTTGTAAGAGATGATGGCTATCCGTTTTGATGGTGGTGCACACCAACCAGTTTGGCGCATTATTGTTCCACCAGTAGCATTGGGATCCGCATTCACCCTGGGACTGATGATCATGGTGAAGTGGCTCGTAAATCATGGTTTGCTTTGATCGTTTTTACTGAGTGTGCGCCGCATATCCCACCAACCTCAATCTACTTCGACGATCCTGTGCAATTACTTGCTTAGCTGATTGTAACGCGGTCCCATTGTCGTTCTCCTTTTGCGCATAATATGCGGTTAAAGGAGCGGCACAATTCCGCGACAGGTCCAGATGTAGCGCTACTCCTCGTCGGGTCCCGGTGGTCAGGATCTGCGAACACCACTTGAAGAAAGTCGGTTTTGGATATCGCCGGGTTGCGTAAGGTTGACAAAGGTTTACATTCCGAAAACCTGACAAAAACCCTTGGAAACCTTTAGGCCTCAAATCAGACCAAAAACAGGCCCAAAGGTTTACATAAAGTTTACCTAAAGTTGACAAAACAGACCGAGTGTCACGCGTTTTCAGCCAGAATGTAAACCTTTGCAAACCCAATCTTCATAAAAACAAGGCATTCAGCCGAAACCCGGCCAAGAACCAAAACGCTGTAAGCGCTCAAAACACGCACGCAAAAGACAAAACGGGCAGCACACGTCAAGTAAGACGGACAGCTCTTAGGTCTCAGCACAGCAAGCGACAGCGTATGAGGAAGCAC
>PJEL010003612.1_pt1 | contig 13112 bp, 2 predicted proteins | sample 1853271 | NCBI WGS metagenome assembly PJEL01 (sample SAMN08108733, study PRJNA415343) | Invertebrate metagenome, whole genome shotgun sequencing project. | host: Globobulimina | place: Sweden: Gullmar Fjord | collected 2015-08 | reverse complement strand
AAGCACATCAAAGACAATTTCAGGGCTGTCATCTGATCAAAGATATAGCGTAAAAGTAGTGGCAAGAGACGGAAATGGCGGGGAGTCAGACAACACAAACACAAATGCGTTTAGGACAGATGTTGCCAATCGAGATCCTTCATCCCCTGGCCAGCCTATAGCTTCCGATATTACAATTAACTCGGCTAAGATTAGCTGGGGAGCTTCAAGTGATCCAGACGGCGACACAATTACTTATGAGCTTTACTATGTACGAGCTTACACGACTGATAGTTGGACATCTGCGGGGACCACAACAAGTACATCAAAGACAATTTCAGGGCTGTCATCTGATCAAAGATATAGCGTAAAAGTAGTGGCAAGAGACGGAAATGGCGGAGATGCAGACAACACAAACACAAATGCGTTTAGGACAGATGTTGCCAATCGAGACCCTTCATCCCCTGGCCAGCCTACAGCTTCCGATATTACAACTAACTCGGCTAAGATTAGCTGGGGAGATTCAAGTGATCCAGACGGCGACACAATTACTTATGAACTTTACTATGCAAGAGCTTACACGACTGATAGTTGGACATCTGCGGGGACCACAACAAGCACATCAAAGACAATTTCAGGGCTGTCATCTGATCAAAGATATAGCGTAAAAGTAGTGGCAAGAGACGGAAATGGCGGAGATGCAGACAATACTAACACAAATGCGTTTACGACAGATGCTGCTACTATTGCTATGATTGATAATTTAGTTATTCATAATCTCGATAATGGTGGTCTGTGGATATTTGGAAGTGCGCAGAGTGTTTCGGTAGATGTCAAGAATACTGGAACAGAATCTCAGATTTTCTGGGTAGGCCTTAGTTTTGCTGGGCCAAGTGCAACTAATGACTCATGGCCTGAGTACTGGCATGATGTGCCACCCCTTGAGACAAAAATACTATCACCGGGAGAAATATATACTGTTGACTTTAATTTTATATTACCAGAATCAATGCCTGAAGGAAGCTATCAGACTGTTGTCGCAATATGGGCTGGGTTTAATGAGACTAAAACAGAATATGAAAGAATCGATGGAGAGGTTTTTGGTGTTAAAGGATTAATGACAGAACCCATGTATGATAAGGTGACTATCCCGGCATCTGAGTCATTCATGGTTTCATCGACTGGACTTGATACCAACCCGTTTGGGTTAGCTGATGATGATCCTGGAGGTCTCTTTGCAAGTATTCCTATACAAAATCGAGGAGGTATTCAGAATGAGGTTTTTCTTGACCTTCCAAATAACTTGAATAATGGACTTGTTGATGTAATGCACAATGAGCAAAGTCTTTCAAGTAATAACCAAAGAGTAATGGTTTTAGTACATGGTTGGAATCATTCAGGAAATCAAAATGTATACGAGAATAAATACGATGATTCTTTTGGAACCCTTACTTCAAATCTTAAATCAAAACTTCATAATGACTGGAGCCTTGTAACTTATCATTGGGAAAATGATGCAGATACTGGACTTTTCCTCAGAGATACAGATGCTACTAGTTTAAGTTCATCAATGGAAGGCGAAAAACAGAAAGTGCAAGCTATTGATCCTCTTACATTAGTAACAGTATCATATGTTTCATTGAAGGCTGTCGCTGAGACAAATGCAACTCTTGCAGCCTACAGAGGATACATGCATGGGCTGGTAATTGGCAACAAGTTGATTGAACAGGTCGGTTTATCAAACTTAAAACAGGTTCATTTAGTTGCTCATAGTGCGGGCTCGTGGGCAGCTTATGCGGCATCAAGTTATTTGAATGATAAAGTTCCTGGGCTTGAAATTCAAGTTACATATTTGGACCCATTTATTCCGGCTCAAACCTATTTGGCAATAATTGATGAACATAGAAGAGAATTTAATGGAGGAGTATTAAACACGACTGTTAATCATACTGATGTTATTACGAATGGAACATTCAAAGCTGATGCTTACTGGACTGAGAACGATGAAACAGAATGGGATCGTTTGGTTGCTGGACCTTTTGTTGGAATAGTAGTTGATGCTCTCAGCGAGCCAACAATTATCAAATCATCTAACTGGAATTGGACTGGAATTGCTAAGACAAGAATTGACAAAATGGATGATTTGCTTCCTGTAGATTATTTAGGCCATAGTGGACCGGTTAAGTATTATGCTGAGTCAGTATTAAATGCGGAAGAATCTATTTTTAGTAACCGAGCATGGAATGTCGCCTTAGCACAAAACTATGTTCCTTGCATAGATATAGATGGAGATGGATATGGGAATCCTGGTAATACTTCTTGTCAGAACGGCTCCGCAACAGACTGTGAAAATAGCAATTCAGCAGTGAATCCTGGAGCAACGGAAGTATGTGATGGCATAGACAATAACTGTGCTAACGGAGTAGATGAAGGCTTTAATGTCGGAGACATTTGCAATAGCTCACCAAATAGTTGCGGGGATTATAATGCAGGCAGTTATGTCTGTACAACCGATAGCAGTAGCACAGAGTGTAATGCAGGCCAGACTGGTGAAAGAAGTGGTTATGGTGATTCTTGTATAAGTACAGCAAATAATTGTGGTGACACTAATACCGGCAGTTATGTCTGTGCTGCTGTAGGTGTTGAATGTAACGCGATAATGCCAAGTAATAGGCCACTTGCAACTGCTTATATTGATAATGACAATGATGGATATGGTGATATTGACAGTCCAGTAGATGCTACATGTGGCATGCCTCCTGGCGCATCAGATAATGGATTGGATTGTAACGATAATGATATAAGCATTAATCCTGATGCTACAGAAATTTGTGACGGAATAGATAATAACTGTGTAAATGGAGTAGATGAAGGATTTGATTCAGATGGTGACGGATACACAACATGTGAAGGGGACTGTGATGATAGTAACGCAACGGTCAATCCGGGAGTAACAGAAGGACCTATTGGCAATTCAACATGTTCTGATAGTATTGACAACGACTGTGATGAACAGATCGATGAATGTAATTGCGGAACTACTCACTGGAATGAACCCGCTGCCACAAACTCACAGATGTACTTAAAAGGGGATGTTCTTATTGATTCCATGTTCGCTGATTTCTGCAGCGAGGTGGCAATATTTGATTCAGGAGACCAGTTGGTAGGGATGTTCCAGGTTGATACAGTGGGACAATACGGAGAAATTATAGTCTATGGTGATGATCCTGTTACAGTTTCAACAGATGAAGGAGCTCCTGCCGGAGACAGCTTGACAGTAAAAGTATGGGATTCTCTTACTCAGTCCGAGTATTTAGAACCTAACGTTCAATTGCTAACGCCAAATAGTAGCAGCTTGCCCTATATACCATATCAGCCACCGCTTGTATTCACAGAAAATGATTATATCCTAATGGATATAGAAGTTATAGCCAGCATAAATATAAACCTTAATACTGGATGGAATTTAATATCATTACCATTTCAGCTTGCGGATACAGACATTTCGGTAGTTCTGATAAGTATTTCAGGTAATTATCTAAGTGTATGGGCGTATGATAACGGTTTATGGAAAGTTTATGATCCGAGTAGCCCAGGTTTTAGTGATCTATTGACTATGGATGCTGGAATTGGTTATTGGATATACATGACACAGGCTGATACTCTAACTGTGAGTGGTATAACACCATCAAAGACAATATCTCTTGTTAGTGGTTGGAATTTAATTGGTTACAACTCATCAATTACTAATACTGTTTCAAGTGCTCTTAGTTCCATTGATGCTAAATACATTTCTGTCTGGTCATTTGAGAATGGAAGTTGGAAAGTATATGACCCTGCTAATCCAGGCTTTAGTGATTTAACAGAAATGGAGACTGGCTTTGGGTATTGGATAAATTCATTAATTGATACTACGTGGACTTTGCCATAACAGGTTTTTATTTGTTCCTAAATTATTAATTGGAAATAGGTGGTTTTTTATCTTTAATGTTGATTTTTGCACAGTGGCTCAGAGTGAGAGATATACAAGGGCAAGGGTTTAAGTCAATAATAATCCGTGAATAGACTTATGAATAAATACATTCTTTACAGAAAGGGTATTCTATTTGCTGTATTATTCATTTTTTTCGTATTTGCCAATCATTCATATGCCCAGACAATTGTTAAAGACTGGAGTTTCAGTTCAAGCACTCAGAACTGGACTACGGGTAACACTACTACAACTATTGCGCACTACAACGCAGAAGGATGGCCCGGGATTATTTATGCAAATTGTACAGGCAATGACCCCCAATTTGTTTCACCTACCTTCAGTATATCGGCTCAAGATTGGCATAAAGTAGTTGTTAGAATAGCGACACATAATGGCGGAACGCATCAGATGAAAGTTTACTGGAAGCGTTCTGGAGACTCCTTGTTCAGTGAGAGCCGCTTTGTTGCTCGGAATTACTCCTCCACAACGGGCCAGAACTTCATAACTGTTGAACTCGATGTAGGAAATCATAGCCTTTGGGACGGAACAATAAATCAAATTAGAGTAGATCCAAGCAGTTCCTCCTGTCCCAGTCAAAATTATACATTTCATATTGATTATGTAAGGATACTGGGAGAGCCTCCTCCTTCCACTCCTACTGGCTTGAGCCTTAGCTCCATAAGCGGAGGGTTCCGAGTAAGCTGGAATAATGTAAGCGGGACGAGTGGAGCAACGCCCTATGAGATATTCTGGGGCAATGACAGTTCAGTAAGCGAGACAAATTACTCGGATATTATCTACGAGGACGGTACGCCAAGCGATCACACAGGTCTGTTGAATGGCAATCCTTATTACTATCGCATAAGGGCGTGTAACAGTTCTGGATGTAGTGCGCTATCAAGTACAGTCTCTGAGTTTTATGGGACACCTTCTACGCCCACTCTAGTCCCTCTTTACCGCGCCTACAACAGCACCACTAAAGACCATTTTTATACTGTTGATCCTGCAGAGAAAAACGGTCCCGCTGATAAGCCGGGCTATACGTTCGAAAAAATCGAGGGATATATTTACAATGCTTCTTTCAGCAGCGTTGTCCCTTTATATGAATTCTACTATGATTCTAACAGCATGCACTATTATACGACAAACACCTCAAACGCTAGCCCCGGATATAGTGAGGGGCCAACTGTTATAGGTTATGTGTATCCAAATCCTTCAGCTAATATGGTTCCGATGTACCACCTGGAGCACGGAATAAATACTGACCATTTTTTTACAATAAGTGAATTTGAACGCGACAATGCGGTAAATAGCTATAGTTTTACGTTCTTGGGTACAGCATGGTATGTCTCAAGGAACTCTTTAGGCGCACCGATTGCTCCAAGAGCATCAGTAAAATACGGTGGTATTGATCTTGCCTCCGGTAATTTTCAACCCTATTACAACCATGTAGATTTTGTTGTTCCACCCGGAAAAGGCATACCATTCGTTTTCGCGAGAACCTACAACGCTATGAATGAAGAGGTTGGGCCGTTCGGCATAGGCTGGGATCACAGCTACAATATAAGATTGAGCGAGGATACGAATGCTTATGGAACTTTTGCTGCGGTGAAATGGGGAGATGGCAGAATAGATGTTTACAAATTGAACGGAAGTATATATGAACCATATTGTCTCGACAGCAGCGGAAACCCTACGACTTTATGTGGCATTTATAACACACTGGAAAAGGCAGGAGTAAATTACGTACTTACTACAAAGGATAAGACAGTATACGTTTTAACCGAAATATTATATTTGTCAGATACATACCAACTCACAAAGATACGTGACAGAGATTATAACGATACTATTATTGAATATATTCCCGAGGGGAACACTGCAGAGGGGAATCCTGCAAGGGTCACGGACGCAACTGGCAGGATATACACATTCAACTATAATAACTATCCCAATTTGCCTGAACAATCAGAATACAGAATCCAGAGCGTAGTTGAATCATCTACAACCGGCCTGGGGAGGCTTATTACATTCGACTATGATCCCAATACCGGGAACCTTATCAAGTTCTATGACTCCGAAAATAATTTGACAAGGTATGAATATAATGCTGATAATCTGCTCGATAAAATAATACTTCCCCGTGGAAATACGTGGACCGCGAATTACGATTCTTCTGTCAAAGGCCGCATTGAGGATTATACCATTGACGAAGAAAAGACTGTCCTTTCCTATAACGATCCAGTGAAAGGAACGATCGTAGAGACTTATTCGACCACAAATCCCACTGTTCCAGTTAAAACAGAGTCATGTCTTCCTACAAATTTATATCGTATCCAGTCCTGTGAGGATGCTGATTATAAGACTGAAAAGGTAATTACTTTTGATTCTCAGAATCCTGACCTACCTACGGAAGTTGAGGACAAGAATGGAAAGAGGTGGAAATACACATATAACAACAGGGGCAATGTTCTGACGGTTACTAATCCGGTTAATCCGACAAATGAGACCACTGATTATGAATATGACTCAGCAACAGGGCTTAACCTGATAAAAGTTACTGATCCTGCCGGGAATGTTACCCGTTATGAATATTATGCCAACGGAAATCTCTGGAAGATTATCAATGAAGTTGATAGTGTTGACAGGATTACAGAAATCACAAGAGATTCGGATGGACTCATTTGGAAAGTCACTGATCCCAGGCAACACATTACAACTTATGAGTACGATACACACGGATATCCTAATAAGATCATTGATCCTGTGCAGGACACCTTAGGCAAGAGCACAGATATTATATATGATACAGGCGGCAGGTCGACGAGCAAGACCGATGCCGATGGAACTAAAACTGATTATACCTACGATAAATTAAACAATATAAAGACAGTAGAAGACCATCAGGGGAAAGTCACAACTTATAGTTATGATCCAAACGGTAATCTCAAAAGCATTGATGATCCCCGTCCTGCTACAAATGAAAAAGTCTATACATACGACAACAGAGACCTTCTTAAAACAATTACGGAAGGGAATATTCTGAAGGCAACTCTTGGATATGATGAAATCGGCAGGCTTGAAAGCGTCAAAAATACCATGAATAGAACATGGGAAATGACTTATTATGAGACGAACAATCTTCAAACTAAAAAAACACCATTGACGTATACAGACTTCTATAATGACTATGACGGAAATGGAAATCTGAAAGAATACAAAGACCGTACAAACAGGACGGTTACATATAATTATGACGAGGCAAACAGGCTTAAAAATCAGCTAGCTCCTTCAAGCCATTATACGTATCAGTATTATGCAAACGGGCTTTTGCAGTCTGTGGATGCGGGGACGAACAGGACAGGCTCATTTGAATATACCTCTCGTAATAGTCTGAAGAAATATACCGACCCCTACAACAATATTATTAATTACACCTATGATGAGGCAGGAAATCTGGAGACAATTGCTTTTAATGGAAAAACGGTTACATACAATTATGATGCGAGAAACCTGCTTGGATCAGTTACTGACTGGCTCAGCCGTACAACATCGTATGAATATACTCCTGCCGGAAGGCTGAAAAAAATAACATACCCGAATGGTGCTTATGTTGAATATGTTTATGACACTGTCAATCCTGCAAGGCTGAAGACAGTGAATAACAGGAGACCTGATGATAGCATTATCGCCGGCTATACCATAGATATATTTGATGAGCTAGATGCTCCGGAGCAGATTACGACAACAGGAGGAATAGAACATCAAGTTCAAACGCAAAATGTATCACTTTCATTTGATGAGAATAACGGGATCAATTCAACTGGTTTCGCTTATAACAACCTGGGAGAAATTGAAAGCAAGTCCGTCAACGGGCAATCAACAACATATGAATGGTATACGGGGGATGTAGGGGGACTACTTAAGAAGGTAGAGAAACTGTCACCCAGTACAATTATTGAATATTCCTATGACGGTCTCGGTAACAGGATTTCCCGTATTGTGAACGGAACGACTACTCGCTATGTCCTTGATCTGAGCGGTGACATGTCCAATGTAATCGCGGAGACTAACGCAAGCGGGAGTGTCACGGCATATTACATTTACGGGATCGGCCTTATAGCGAAGATACTAGCCGATGACACGGCAAAATACTACCACTATGACAGGATCGGCAACACTGTTGCATTAACGGATGATAGCGGTAATGTGACAGATGAATATGCGTATACCAGTGATCCATATGGCATATCAGTTACCACTCAGGGATCAACATCCAACCCTTTCAAATTCATAGGACAGCACGGTGTGATGGATGAAGGGAATAACCTCTACTTCATGAGGGCGCGGTTTTATGATGCGGAAGTTGGACGTTTCTTGAATGAAGACCCGCTGGGATTTGAGGGCGGGGACTGGAATGTATATGCATATGTAAATGGGAATCCTTTGAATAGAATTGATCCTAAGGGACAGTGGGGTTGGCTTATCAGTGTAGCTGATTTAGTGATCCAATCTGACCCAGTGGTCAATTATACTGGTACATTAATGTACAACTGGCTTTATTCTGACGGTATTTATACAGAAGAAGTAGATGCTCAGATTGGAAGAGTCCAGAAAGTTGCTGAAGTTTTATCAGAGATTGGCCATGGAGCAAGCTATTTGCTTAGCATAAAGCAATTATTTAGTCCAGACAAGGGCCTCAAAATGCTTGCTAATCAAAAAGCAGCTGCAAGATATTTTTCTAATGCATCTGTTTTGAATACATTTGATTACAGTATGGATATGGTTGATTCAACGGCTACGTTTATGAATTATCCGCGTAGAATCTTGAATTATCAGAGAATGAGATAACTTTATGAAAGTTAGACTGTTTTTCTTATCGTATATTAATTTGATGCTGTTTTTATTACTCACTAGTACTGCACATAGTGATACTTACTATTATCAATACGACGACCTACACCGCCTAGCCCGCGTCGAACAATCGGATGGGTCAGTCACTGTTTACGAGTATGATGATCTCGGAAACCGCACCTCAATGGCTATTACTTCCTCATCCGACATTATATACTACTGCGACAGTGACATTGATGGTTATTACGATGAATCGATTAGCGGTACATGTACGAGTGGACCCGGCTGTCCGCCTGCTAATTGCCAGACAACTCAGGGCAATGACTGTAATGACGATGATGCATTAGAGCATCCGGGTCAGACATGGTATGCGGATGTTGACGGGGATGGGTATTCCGATGGGACCACCAATACGATTTCATGTACAAGGCCGGTAGGCTATAAAATCAGCACGGAGCTGACAGCCACTTCAGGCGATTGTAATGACAATGACTCCACAGTTCATCCTGGAGCAACAGAAGGCCCGACCGGTGACCCAACCTGCTCAGATACAAAGGACAACGACTGCGACGGTTTGACAGATAATGCAGATGAAAACTGCGAAATAATTATTTCAAACTATTCCCTTAATATAGTGGTTGTTGGTCAGGGGACTGTTACAAGCAGTCCTGCCGGAATAGATTGCGGCAGTGATTGTTCTGAAAGTTATCCCTATGGTTCCGGGGTAACGCTGTCAGCTGCACCTTTGACTGATTGGCAGTTTGATGGCTGGTCAGGTGGTGGTTGCAGTGGAATCGGGGATTGTGCAGTAACTATGAACGCTGACGTGACTATAACTGCAACATTTACATATCCTTCTCAAATTGTCCTGCAACCGGATCCGGCAAATGGCGTTGATGTCTGGATTACCAGTGTTTATTACGACGGAGGAGAAGACAATGAATACCTTAGAATTGGCGGTTGGGGAGATTATTATTACTCACTTATAAAATTTGACCTTACGGGATTGCCTTCAGACATCATTTCAGCAACGATTTATTTATACGCTTATCAAGAGACAAATAATACTTCAATGTATCTTGACAGGGTTACAACTGCATGGGATGAAAATACAAGATGGCCGGATAATCCGTCATACGCAAATATGAGAACTATCCCGAGTCCAACGGTTGATTCGTGGTATAGCATTGATATCACAGACATATATAATGCTTGGAAAGACGGTTCATGGGACAATTACGGTATACAGTTAAGACCGACTGACAACTGGAATAAATTCAATAAATTCCACAGCTCCGACTATATAGATGATCCATCCTTAAGACCAAAGCTTGTTATTGTGCGAAGTGTTATAGATTATTATTGTGATGGCGACAATGATAGTTATATAGCTTCATCGTTTTCCGGGGCCTGCTCTGGCAGCAACTGCGAACCTCAAGGATGTCAATTAAATCCTGGCAATGACTGTGATGATACAGCGAGCTCTTGCACTAACGATTGCACGACTGACACTGACATCGATGGTCGCGTTGATTGCCTGGATGTCTGTACGGATTTAGATGGGGACGGGTATGGCGATAACGAGCCAACTACTATTATCGGCAACGGAACTATACCTGTTGGCTCATGCACAACAGATAGCGTGACACCTTGTAATTTAGGAGAGGCATGCTTGGGATTGGATTGCAATGATAATGATAATGCAGTTTATCCCGGAGCCATGGAAATATGCAACGGGCTTGATGACAATTGCATAAACGGGACAGATGAAGGCGGAAACGATTTATGTGACAACGGATTATATTGCGATGGACAGGAAACGTGCGATGGCATTAACGGCTGTCAGTCAGGCACATCGGCAGATTGCAATGACGGGATTGGATGCACTAACGATTCGTGTAATGAAGGAACTGACACGTGCAGCAATATTCCAAACGATGCTTATTGTACGGATGATGGACAATACTGCAATGGGACTGAATATTGTGATCTCATTAATGACTGTGTTTCTGAGGGAGATCCTTGCTTCCCCGATGGCTGCAATGAGGTTACTGACACATGTGAGCAATGGTCGGATTTTAAGATTTTAAAAACAAGAGTAGCGCCAATGCTGGATGGATATATAGCAGAATACAATAATGCTGATAGCATTACTTTTGCAGATTCATCTAGTGGGAATATAATCACTGTGAAGGCATTATGGGATGAAACTGCTCTTTATCTTGCCTACGAAGTATTTGATACAAAACTAAATACCTCAGGCGGTGATGTCTGGAGTGATGATTCCGTGGAATGGGGGATAGATACATTAAATGATGGCGGTGACTCAGGAAATCTAAACGCTGTTTATCTGCTTGATGATGACTATCACGGGATTGTCAATATTTTGGAAACTCAATATGACGAAAAGGGTGACAGTGCCAATCCAACAATACCGATAAGTCCTATGACGGGCAGCTGGGATGCCAAAGTACAGAAAATTGATATTGCTGATACTTTTAACGAAAACGAAGATTCAGATGTTGGCTATACCGTAGAGGTGAGAATACCCTGGACAACTCTAAACCTTTATCCTGTTGGCAACGAATGGGTTGGGATGAGTTTCCTTGTCAATGACAGGAGTGCTTCCGGTTCAGTTAATCATGCAATGTGGCCTTTCGGAGGTGGAGATGCATTTCCAAATGCTGAAAACTGGCAGCAGGTCGTGCTGTCAGATGAATATGCTTTTTCCATCTTAAAGACTCCGGTAGCACCTTCAATTGACGGATTTATATCAGAATATATAAACGCCAGAAGTGTAGAATTACAACTTCCCTCAGAAGAGGACACGGCTATTGTGAAGGTGTTATGGGATGAAACTGCTCTTTATCTTGCCTACGAGGTATATGATACACAATTAAATACTTCAGGCGGTGATGTCTGGAGTGATGATTCAGTGGAGTGGGGGATAGATACAATAAATGATGGCGGCGATTCAGGAAATCCAAACGCTACTTACCTGCTTGATGACGACTATCACGGGATTGTCAATATCTTGGAAACTCAATATGACGAAAAGGGTGACAGTACGAGTCCAGCTATACCTATAAGTCCAATACTGGGCACTTGGGACGCAAGGGTCCAGAAAATGTATGACACAGATACGTTTAACAATAACACAGACATAGACGCCGGCTATACTGTGGAATTGAAAATACCGTGGTCAACTCTAAATTATAGTCCTGTAGGCAATGAATGGGTCGGAATGGGTTTGCTTGTCAGTGATAAAGATGCTTCTGCCTGTAATGTTGATCCGGAAGGCACATACATTGAAGCTGAAAAATATTCAGACACTATAAGTCAAGGGTCTTCAGATTTTGTTGAGGAGAACGTTGAAATAGGGTATCTTGGAACGGGGTATTTGCGCAGTAACGGTGCCGGAAGCAGTAGTTGTCCTCCCGCTGATGAGGGTAAGGAATACAGAGTCAACTTTACCTCGACGGGCACGTATAAAGTATGGATAAGGGGATTTGCGGTTAGCGGTTCATCAGACTCGATATTTATAGGAATTGATGGTACTTGTGTTGGGTCTTTGAGTCATGGCGGTATATTTAATGAGTGGATATGGACAAATACACTAAAGAGCGGTGCAAACACAATTACAATTCCATCGTCTGAATTTCACAAGATTAATATCTGGATAAGAGAAAACGGGCACCTGGTTGACGGCATTTATATTACTAAAGGGGATGAAACGCCTGACGATACTTCCCATGGGGTTGAGTCTGATCCGAATACTTGCGATTCGCTTACTACCATGATGTGGCCCTCTGGTGGAGGAGTATCATTTCAAAATGCTGCAAACTGGCAGGAAGTGCTGCTTTCCGGTAGTAGTATGTGTTTATCGCCTGCAAGGATTGCTGGTGCGGTGCCAGTTTATTATTACACTTTACAAGAAGCATGTAATGATGTACTGGACGTAGATACTATTCAGGTCCAGGACGTACAATTTTATGAAGACTTTATTTTGAATGCTGACAATTCAATAAATATTCAGGCGGGATATGACTGCAGTTACTTAAGCAATTCAGGGGTAACAACGATTAACGGAGATATGACTATTAGTGATGGAACAGTTATAATCCAGAGCGGGACACTTGAAATACGATAAATCAGCCTGGCTTCATTTTCATACTATACAGAATATAGCAAATGAAATAAGATAACCGAGGAAGGATGATAATTGCCTCACAATAATAAAACTAATCAATGGCTATATACTTCTTTCACCCCGATAAGCAATATGGATTTCTCTCAAACTTTTCAT
>PJEL010003611.1_pt1 | contig 13113 bp, 9 predicted proteins | sample 1853271 | NCBI WGS metagenome assembly PJEL01 (sample SAMN08108733, study PRJNA415343) | Invertebrate metagenome, whole genome shotgun sequencing project. | host: Globobulimina | place: Sweden: Gullmar Fjord | collected 2015-08 | reverse complement strand
AAATGTGTAAATCATCATTTCACTGCTCAATCTGTGATAGGAAGTACTTGCTTCAAAATTACCTCCATCTTTGTAAAATTGTTTTGGGAACTCTTTTAAAATTTCCTGTATTGAGAAAGCTAACCATGCATTCGTATATTTATCTTCATCAAGATATGCAGCAATAAATATCAATCCACAAATATTTGACAAATAATGATTTTGAGTAATTATTTCACTATACTCAAGGTTATTTATAATGAAGTTGCCATGGTCAAAAATGCTTTTTTGTAAGATTAGCTTAAAATCCCCTCCTAGTATATTATTCTCATCAATTTGACTAAGAATATCATACGCGACAAGAATATTTGTTGCCCTGATCGCAACATCCATGGTGGACATCCAGTTAACTCCAAACCCAATTGCATTCGCTCCAACAAAATCAAGGATTACATTTTTATATTCATATACAATCCTATCTTTCAAGCGTTTATTTTTCACGGCAAAAACAGCAAGCTGTGGAAGAAACTGTAATCGACTTAACTCCCACGGCATTTTTAAATCGGCTCCTTTTTTAATATCTTTGATAAGAAACTTACTTCTTTTTTTTGCATCCCACCTATATCCAGTTTTATAATCTCGTTGCCAATCGATAGGATAGTAAGTAGGATCTAACAGCGACCAAATTTTAATAGATTGATTCAAGTGAGTTTTAGGTACAATATGTTTTATGAAATTTTCAGGAGTCGTAAAACAAAAATTAGGTAATTCAAATTTCACACCTTCAACTCCAAGTGGCTGTGCTTTGTAATCATATCGGATCCATCCGGAACCTAATAAATCATATTCATGATTTAAGTAACGTTTGGAATGGTATTCAGTAACACTTTTATTTAATCCAGATACATCAAAGGAATTGATATCAATATATGAATTGTTTAATTTCGGATAGCTGTAATCGTTTGGTAGCAGATTTTCTTGAATACAATCAATTTGCAAAAAATCACAAATCGCCACTTTTACCAAAGTACAAATACGCAATAGCACCTTAGATATTGGCTGTTTAACTAAAAATTTTAATGTGCTTTTATCCATCAAGCTTAACTTTATCCAGAATTCGATCAACATGAGCAGTCCAAGTGTAATTGCTAACAACCTCTTTTCTAGCATTCTTACCTAAACTTATTCGCTTTTCTTCATTTAAAACTAAAGAATTCATCGCTTCAGCTAATTGATTTATATTTCCTGGTTCAACAAGAAGGGCAGTTTTATGATGTTCTAATATTTCCCCGATTTGATTTAGTTCACTGGCAATTATGGCTTTTCCCATGGCCATATATTCAAATAATTTAGTTGGACTACCAAAAAAATCACTTCCATCTGGATTAGGAATATGAGGAGATAAGAGTATATCGCAAGCAGCTAGATATTCAGGTCCATTTTCTTGTGGAATCATTCCAGTAAAAACTACTTCCTCATCCAAATCGGCGCTTTTAATAATATTTTGAGTATCCTTTAATAAATTCCCCTCACCAATTAACAGAAATCGAACATTGTTCGATGCAAATTTTTTATAAAAAAGCTCAATAGCACGACCCATTTCAAGCACACCATGCCATTGACCAAAAGTACCAATAAATCCAATGACAATTTGCTCAGCACCTATTGAATACTTTTCTCTAATATTCTTTCCCGAAATTTCAGGGAAATATATATCTGTATTTACTCCATTAGGATTTACTAAAACCCTTGTTGGAGAAACACCAAAATGAATTAACTGCTTTTTTAATACATCTGAAACCACAACAATAAGAGTTGCATTTTCCAAATTATATTTTTCAACACGTTGAACAATTGGCAACAATACAATTCGTTTAAAGCTCGACTTTAAAAAACCCAATAGAGAATTATTTTTGCCTGACCAGTTTTTTATTTTCCAAATATCTGAGGAATTAAATTCAAGAATGAATTTTTTTCGATGATTCTTTGCAAGCATACATCCAACGAATGAGAATCCTGTATATCTCTGATATATTACATTATTTCTCTTCACTAAACGTTTGAGCTTCTTACGATGATTAAAATTATTTATAAACTCATTTAATACTAAAGGTAATACAGGCGAACGAAACGGCTTCAGAATAGTAGTGGGAACTTCAACACCTTGCAATGTATCGTTTGTAACCACTTTCAGCTCCACATGCTTGCTCATTGCGTTTATCACTCCTGAAGTATGCCCAACAGACCCTCCCGAAGTTAAACCAAACCAATATACAGATCGTAAGTAGAGAACCTTTGTCATAATTAATACGTCTATTAGAATTTTTAAACAAAAAAAAAATTTACGCTTAAGTTAAAATGTTTAATACCATTTTAATGTATTTTCTCAACAATTTATTAAACTCATCAGAAATTTCAAATCTATAAATTAAAGTTATATAAATGATACTGATCATAATACTTTTAACTCCAACATCTAAATACAAAGAATCTAGAGATCCTATCAGTATTGTCGGCAAAAAACTAATAGTACCAATTGCAATTGTAATCAAATGTTTAAAATTATATGGATAAAGGTTCATTTTGTATTTTAAATATAATATTCTGAAAACTATTGTAACAATGTATGTTATTAAGGTTGCGATTGCCGCACCATTTATCCCAAGAATTGGAATAAAAATAATGTTTAAACTTACAGTTAAAATTGCCGTTAAGAAGCTTGTAAAAGTTAGAATTCTAAAATATTTTGAAGTACCAATAATTTGACCACCAGAAGCATTCATTGTCATTATTAAAAATGCAAATGAATAAATAACAACAACTGCTCTACCTTCTTCATATTCTGCTGGTAAAATTCTAAAAATATTATCAAGATTCCCTATAATACCAACAAAAAGCAGAGTCGCAAATACTAATTGATTTATAGTTGCCTTCTGATAAATAGTTAAAATCTCTTTCAGATCATTTACTTTCCATGCTTCAGCTAGAAATGGAGTAGATATTTTATTTAATGACGAGAATGGAATTTTTATTATTGTCGCAAATAAAGCGCAGATACTAAAAATGCCAACTGATCCTAGACTCAGATATTCATTTACCATGATACGATCAATGCTAACAACAATAATCCCGCTAGAAGAGCCAAGTAGTGTGTAGGCAGAAATTGTTGTTATTTGTTTTATCATTTTTTTATCAATGAGTTTAAATCTCGGAATAACATCAAAATCTCCTCTTGCTATCAGTTTGTACAATACAGGAAATACAGGGAAACACACAGCAAACGAAAAGCCAAACATATATTGTCGAAAGCTTAAAACATGTATAGCAAACAAAACAATAAACACAAAATTCATTGCTTTAAACCCTAGATCCACCCAGAATGTACCTGTAACAGCATCAAATAAATTTTTATTATAACCATCTAAAAGTGAGAAGAATAGACGAAATAGAATAAGTGGAACTAACAAAAATAAATACTCTACTAATAAGGGAGATTTCTCTATATTGTTTTCTGTGATGGTAGGTTTTAATACAAAGAATGCGATCAAAATTATAAGAAACCCCAGCAGTCCGACAGCTAATAAAAGGAAAGGAAAGCCATTATGTTTATTCTTAGCGCTTCTGAATTGAGAAAAAACCCTGTTAATAACCCCATTAAATCCTAATGTCCCTGTTAAGCTAAAAACTGCTGAAATTGACAATAAAATTTGTGTGAGCCCAACTTGCTCTATCGAAAAGAAATGTGGCATTAGAAGAATAGCATTCAAATATCCTATTCCAACACCAATATAAGAATACATTGATCCTTTTATCGTTTGCCTTTGTATTACTCCCATAATAATTCGAAAGTCTTGGAAATAGTATTCTGTAGTGCAAGTTCCTTAATATTCATCATTTTGTAAACTTAATTAATCTCATTCAATAACTTTTCAGTTAATAAATTATATTCAAATTCATTGAAAATGAGTTCTGTTGATTTTCGTTTTAGAAATGCTTTTTTTAGATTAAGTAGCTGATATTTTATTTCTTCTATTGTATAAAATGAACAATACATACCCTTATCTTTCAGGATATTATAAAACTCTCCACCATTCGATATATGCCAAATATTATTTCCAAATAACATGTAATCAAATAATTTTGCCCCTACCAGATAAGGGAAAACTTCTGCATTTATTGAGAGGCAACAAAAATGCTCTTTATATAATTGAAAAACCTCATGTGGAGTTACCTTTCCATTGAATCTAAAATAGCGTTTAAATTCATTAAATTCCAATTTACTACCGAAGTGGTTTAAATCAATTTGGTCGTTAAAAACATTAATCCTAAGTCTATCCTTTAAAAACTCATCATCTAATTCTATTAAAGCTTGAACAATTAATTCAAATGCCTTCGTTCTTCCAAAAGATAAATTACCCGCATAAACAATATTAAATTCCTTATAGTCATAGTTTTCTTGAGTTTCTTCACCTTTATCATCTATGTCATAGCCATTATAAATCACACTATATTTTGATTTAAATTTTGTTTGAAATAAACTATATTTATTTTTTAAATCATTGGTGGTAAAAAATACTTTATCCGCCGATTTTAACGCCTTTATTTCTCGGTTTAATGATATTTTTTTAAAGAGTCTGTTCTTCTTTATAAAAGAAGGAGATATATTCCATGGATCTCTATAGTCAAGAAATAATTTAATGTGAGGTATTTTTCTTTTTATTTTATGACCAAGATAGAAACTTGAGAATGGAGCTCCTGTAACTATTACATTTTTTATATTATTTGTTTTAATGATTGAAATGGCTTTAGATATAGCAGTTAATCTCCAATATTGTGCATAATCTAAAAAGTAAATTGTGCTATTTAATACCCTATCAATCATTTTTATGAATAATGATCTTCTGGTTCTAAATAAAAAATTTGGGTACATGGAATTGGTTCGATGAATTATGATGTTTTTATCTTTTACATCATGACACCAATTCATGGAATCTTTATATGGATAATTAATTGTAAGAACATGAAGACTGCTTTCATCCTTTACAATATACTTAGCAAACTTTGACCACCGACGTGTACCCACACCCCCTTTCGGGCAAAATTGAAATGCAATTAATAATACTGATGGCTTCACGAGCTTATTTTTCAAGGAGACAATTAATTATTGGATATCTTGTTTTATTCAATTCCTCTTTGATTCGAAGGTACTTTTTAATAGTACTTCTAGTGTTGGTTTCAACAAATAATATTTTTTTAGGTGTAATCATCGAACTTGTATAGTTAAATCCTTTTTCTTCAACTTTATTCGCTTTAATATTTTTATTTAGCTTTTTAGATTCAATTAATTCCTGAATCCAATATAGCCCTTTTTCTTGAATTTTAATGAATAGTGTAAATTCGTTGTCTTTTTCATCTATATCATTAATATAATCTGTAATATAGATTTTACCTGTATCAATTCCTGAGTCAATATCTTGAATGGTTACTCCCACATCTTGTATACGATTATTGTAAATATTCCAGAATGTTGATTTACCTCCACGGTACCAAGGAACTATTCCAGAATGAAGATGGAATGTTTGACAATTTAGATTATTAATAAAATTATCTTTTATGATTTTTCCACCTTGTAATATAAAAACATCTGGATTAAACTTTTTTAAAAAAGAAGTTGCATCCTCAGAATTAATATTTTTGGTAAGCAATACCTTTTCAGAACCTAATCTATTTTGAATTTCGTGTAAGCTCAAGATTTTCCCCTTATAGTATCTATGATATTCTAATTTATTTTTCCGCTCTCTTCTATTTATAAAATAGAAATATGGAATAACGGGTATGTGATTAATTACCCGTTGAAGAAATGATTTTTTTTGTTTTTTACTTACTAAATGGGTTTGAAATATAATAGCAATTTCATCTGAAACAAAATACTTTTGTAATATTGATGAAACAAAATAAAAGTGCTGCAAACCCATATTGCAACTGATTAGAATTTTCATACTTAATAATTTATCAACCGTCAATACTATTATAATCAATTCCTTTTGATAAGAGTAAACCATCTAAAAAGAATTTAACACTCCAATTTACAATATCGTATGGCTGATACTTACCTCCAATGGGCCACGAACCTGTTAATCCACCATTTAAATATTCATTTTCAAATCCACGCAATTGAAATTTTTTGACATTAGAAATTATTTCATCTGCATATTTAATATATTTCGCATTATTTATGTAATTACCAAACTTAAATAATATTATTGATAATTGACATAAACCAGTTAAACAAATCTCTTGTCTAACCTTTGTAAAATCATTTTTAATAAGAGATGTTATTAAAAATTCATTGCCCCAACTAACCTTATGTTGAAGTATTTTATCTAATGATTTTTCAATTAATGCAATATACTTTTCTTCATTAAAATACATCCCTGCTTCTAACATACCTCTCAACGTATATGCTATCGTATGAAGTACTGCCCATTGATCATTAAAGCCCCATTTATTAATCCACCCATTTTCTTTTCCATTCAAATAGACCCATTCAAAATTTCTCTTCGCAGCCTCTAATCCCTCATCATCGTTAACAAGTTCAGCAGCTCTTAATAATCCATAGGTTGCACGTGAATAATAAGCTCTCTCTTTCTTCCGAAAAGTATAATTTGTATTATATTGGCCATTTTTATCAATCTGACTTTTAATCCAGTTAGAGCAATTAATTATTACCTTCTTTAATTCATCATCCTTTTTAAAACTAGTATAATAACTACATAAACCCAATAAAATTTGCCCTGAATTGAAGATGCTTGGCATTTCAAAATTATTCATTTTTGAATGTCCGCCTGTGAAAGCACCATTTTTAAGCTGCTTCGTCAAAAGAAAATCTTTCATTTCCCTAATGACATTATCAATATTTGCATCATAAAAATTATTATATGCAATTAAAGTAGATAGAATATAACCACTAGTTTCTGGATATGAAGGATAAATGGGAGTATCCTCACAGTGTAACAATGAATATTTCGCGGGCATTCCTCCATCATTATGATATTGTTGTAGTTTAAGGAACCAACTCAATGACAATTCTATATGCTCTTCATTTGAAAGAGCTTGAAAAGGATACTTTCTCTTCTTACCTAAAATTAACAATCTTGAAACTTCTTCATTATTTTTTCTAATCGACTTTAAAAGAAGTCTGTTTTTTAGTTGAGTTCTTATCATATTAACCTTTCACATTATATATTTTTGCCCATTTATAAAGACAATAAGTCCTCCAAATAATACCATCATTTTTATCTTTTGCTGCATTATAATATTTCATAATATTCTCTGTTTTCATATAGTCAAAAAAGCCATTATTATTGATATCATCAAATGCTTTTTGTATTTCATCTGAGAGGCTATTTTTTAACCAATAAGATTGAGGAACAAAAAACCCTTTCTTGTCTTTACGATTATATATAGAACTTGGAATTTTACCTTTAGCTATTTCCCTTAACATGTATTTCGAAACTCCATCCTTAATCTTTTGATTATTTTTAAGCGAAAATGCTTTTTCTACTAACCTAAAATCTAAGAATGGGACCCTTGATTCGAGAGAAAATTGCATTGAAGTTTTATCAGCATACATTAAATATTCACGCAAAGCGGAATAGGAAAGATTAGTCCATAATTGATTTTTAAATATGTCATTATATTCACTAGGATTAGTCGGAGAATAATTAAAATTGAAAAAATCTATCTTTCTATTTATAGGTTTTTTATTAATATAATGTCTGTAAAATATCTTTAATATTTGTTTATAAATCTCAACATTGCCTACTCCTAAATTATCTTTAAAATACTTTTTTTCATTAAAAAATCTTTTCAATTTAAAGTTTTGCAATGAGGAACTTAAATTATAATAATAATGTTTAGTATAACCAGAAAATATTTCATCAGCACCTTCACCATTAAGTAAAACCACAACATCTGTTTCACTTTTAATATATTTATAAATCAAAAACATAGCCATTTGAGACAAGGTCCTAAAAGGCTGTTCAAGTGTGTAGATCAGAGTTTCTATATCCTGATTGTTAGGGGTTAGAGTGACTTGGAAGTTATTAAATTGAGTTTGCTTGATAGTCTCATTTATATATGATTTTTCAAAATCAAATTCTTTTTCGTTAAAAGTTATTGAAAATGTGTCTAATTCCGATACTAAGTTATAGTGTTTAAGAAATCCAACTATTGTTGAAGAATCAACACCACCACTTAGTAGAGATCCAACTTTAACATCAGATCGCAACCTAAGTTTTATTGAGTCAATTAGCAATTCTTCTAGTTCCTCTTTGTTTGTCGAGGCACAATGATTAATTTCATAATACTTTTTTATCTTTATTTTGTTATCACCTATTTCTGCATAGGTCCCCGGTTCTAATTGGTTAATCCCATTAAAAAAAGTTTCATCTGTATGATATAGAAAATTATTTTCAATATAATCCTTTACCATTCTGGAATTTGAAGTAACATTATCAAGTAAAGAAGTTATAAATTTGATTTCTGAACCAAAAATAAGATCGTTATTTTTATAGCTATAAAACAAAGGTTTTATGCCGAACCGATCTCTACAAAGTAAGATGCTTTTGTTTTCACTATTGTATATGGATATGGCCCACATACCATTAAACTTATTAAATGCTTTTACGCCCCATTCACTAATTGCTTTAATCACAACCTCTGTATCAGTATCAGAATCAAATTGATACCCTTTTTCTTTTAGCTCATCTCGAATTTCAATATAGTTGTATATTTCTCCATTATACACCATATGAAGATTCTTAAAATGATATGGTTGATGCCCTTTATTTGATAAATCAATTATTGACAACCGCCTATAGCCAAATATTAAGTTGTGCTTATCGTAAGATGTAATATGAGGTAGGTCATTAAAATATGATATCGTATCATCACCTTTACAACTAATAATCGATTCATTTTCTGAACAAAAGAAACCTTCGTCATCTGGTCCACGATGCTTAATGAGTAGATGAGCTTGATAGAATTTCGATGCATTTATCTCCTTATTGGGTGAATAGTAACCTGTTATTCCGCACATTTCCTATAGTTTATAATATAGATTTTATCTCTTTTCATGATACTACTTATAATTTATTTTTTTAACCCACCAATATTTACCATATAGATTGGGTACTGTAATGATTTTATTTTGTTGCTTTTACGCGAACACCGCTTTTCCCCCAAACTTCAATATTATTATAGCCTGCTTCTTTTGTCCATTTCTCTATAACATCATGCTCAGCTCCATTCGTATATTCTGGTGTAATTCTATCAAACGTATTTATAACAGTGTGCCAAAAAAGTATCTTTTTGTCTTTTGTTTTCAGATAATATTTTCCTGGAGGAGTATCATTATTCGTCCCTTGTAGTGTATTAAAATAAATATTCCGAGGGTCTACTGGTTGCATTAATGTATGACATGCTTTAGCCATAAAATTTAGATTTATACTGACAAAAAACTTTTGTAGATAATATTTAACAGGTAGGAATATTTTCAACATTAAATATACCGCATTAAAACTCATACGTTTTGTTATAAAAAGATAGAATGGATAAAACCTACTACTATAGGAAGTAAAACAGATTTTTCCTTCTTCCTTCAAGTAATCCCTTACCGTTTTTAATGTATCCAAAGGACTTGGAGTATGTTGAAGAACCTGAAAAAGCCAAATTCGATCGAACTGAGATTTTTTTATTACTCCACTATTGATATCTGCTTGTAGTACATTTAAACTGGGGTGGGTTAGTAGGCTTTCAGGAAATGTGTCAACCGAATTTGACATATCAACTGAAATAATATCAGCATCTGTTTTAACAAGATGTTCGGTACATACACCATTGCCTGGTCCAATCTCAAGTATTTTTTCATTTTTCATTTTTTTTGGCCAATTGAATCCAAACATATTATAGCCTTCTTTTACAATATTATCTTCAGACCATTTCCCAAATATGGTATCATAATAAAAGGTATCTTTTGTGTAGCTATCACGCATGGTTTCACTAGCTTTCTTCCATAAAACACCCCAACTTGCAGAATAGTTCTTATCGATAACAAATCGTGGAATATAGTTTGTAATGGGATATTTACTATTACACATAACACAATTTAAGTTGCCCGAATATACTTCTTCATTTTTTAAAATGGGATTTATTATTTCGAAATTGGACATACAATTTGGACACTGAATCTGAGATAATAACTTAGTTTTCATATTTTAACATTATTTTAGTTTAATAACTTTATTACAATACAATTAAATTACATTATTATTTAAGTTTTAACTGAAATTCAGACAATAGTTTTTCATTTAATTCTTCAATTGTATTAAAAATATAAGGTCGATAGCTTTCTAAATATTTTGGATCATAATAAAATGTTTTTTTACTTTGTTGAGAATCAAAAAATATAAATCCTGATAATCCCAAATGCCATCTGTCAAAAATAATTGTGGATGCTATGCTAATCCCAATTTTCGCTTCATAAATTTTACTGACAGAATCTTCCCCTTTAAGATCGTAAGAGATATTATTTTCATCTAATTTATTAAAGTAGGGTGGGTAAATATTATGCTTTGAAATTAATAACCTTTCGAAAGGATGAAGGTAGAGTTTAACACTTAAGTTGTTAGTATTTTTTATCTCAATAATTTTATCCAACACTTTATTAAAAGCGATATATTTATTATTTGAAACAAAGTCTAAGTTTCTAATTCTTTCAATTTCACGCGATCGTGTTATACCATTCACTCTAGTCCAAGAACCAAAACTATATATCCCGATATCATAAACTGGTCTTGATGGTTTCAGATTCTTGTATTTGTTTATCTCCTCAAGTCCCCATACTTTAAGCTCCTTCATTTTTATCCAACCAAAATTGATATAATTCTGGATCTCTTCAATCTGGTATTTTGAACAAATAATTAAGGTTGATTTTTTTAAACATGTATATTTACTCGTTCCAAATATAGGGGAATTACCTAAAATAGCATTAATGCTAATCTTGAAATAAGATTCAAAAAGAAGTGCAGATATATATGTTTTAGTTGTATATAGGTGGAAAAAATACACCTCTCGTACCTGTTTTTCCAACAAGCACATATTTATCAAATATATTAGAATACTGTATGCCCAAGATACTGATTTAGTATTTTTTACAAATAATGATAATATGGCAGTTTGAAAAAACACGAACCATATTTTAAATATTTTTATTCCCTGTTTAAGTGATATTGAACCTGAGTAATAAACCTTGGTTCCGTTAATCACTTCAATCTCATTATTTTCATCCTTATTAGATTTCCTGTAATGAGAAACGTAATCTTTTCTTACTTCATGAAGTTTATAATTTATTGACGGATCAAAAATGAGTATTTCTGCATTTGTTCTCTTTAATCTCCTCAAAAAGACTGTTGGAAATAAAATTACCCCTAGAAGAAACCTGAACCTATCACTAAAAAATGGTTTCTTTTCAGGTTCTATGTTTTTAAGTCTAAAATAGATTGACTTTTTATGGCATAATGATAAAGATTTTCTTTTCAGTTTTCTAACCAGAAAAATGAAAGGTGTCATATTGTTCATAAATGGATCTATCTTAATAATCTACCACTTTCTTGTAAATTTAATAATGTGCACTGTATCAAACGAAAAAAAGGAACAAAACCCAAGACTATTTTTCATATTTTACAATCATATTTTTGGTTAAAGTTCGGTTTATGAATTAATCAGCTTAGTGTATTTTCCATTATTTCTCTAACTTTTAATAAATCATTCGGAGTATCAACTGCTACGGATTTCGTTTCAACTTCAACAAACTGAATTTTGTAAAAAGATTCGATAAATCTCAGCAACTCGATTCCTTCAATTTGCTCTTGCTTACCTCTTGGAGACTCACAAAAGAACTTTAAAGCTTGAGGAGTAAATGCATATATCCCCAGTTGTTTATAGAAATAGTAATCTAATTTTTCCTTCGGATATGGAGATGCACTTCTCGTAATAAATATCCCAACATTATCATTATTAGTAATTACTTTTGGTATTGTAGAGTTCAATGCATCCACAGGGTTGTGTATCTTTGCCATAAGATTTGAAACCTGAAGCTTTGGATTTGTATAAAAAGGTTCAATTACCTTAGCAATAGTTTCAGGCTCAATCAGCGGTTCATCACCCTGAACATTGACATACAAGTCAGCCGAAATTTTACGGGCAACCTCACCTACTCTGTCGGTACCAGTTTCATGATTATCAGCGGTCATTATAACTTCCATTCCATATTCTTTGCAGACTGACTCAATACGGCTATCATCAGTTGCAACGTAAACACTATCAAAAGCATCTACTTTTGATGACTGTTGATAGGTCCACCAAATCATCGGTTTTCCGCAAATGTCCACTAACGGCTTACCAGGAAATCGGCTGGATTGATATCTAGCCGGTATAATACATATAATTTTCAAATCAGACCTCCCTCTTTACTAAATACAAATATTAAATAAGTATTATTTATCTTCGACTTAATTTCAATAAACTATCGCAGGCTTTTTTAAACACATCTATTTCCAAATAATTAAGGTATTGTACACCGGCTTCTTTCCATCTAATCAGTTGCTCTTCTGTATCGATAAATGTCCCAACTACCTTACCTTTTTTCCGAGCTTTTTCGATTATATCGCGCATAGCCGAAACAATAATTGGATTATCAACTTGACCTGGTATTCCGAATGCCTGTGATAGATCATATGGGCCTATAAATAAAACATCGATACCATCTACATCTAAAATTTCATCCAGATTATCTATAGCTTCCTTACCTTCAAGATGAATGATGATTATAAGGTCTTTTGATTGCTCAAAATATTCATTTCTATCTGTATACGCATAATTTGCGGCTCTGACAAACCTACATACACCTCTTTTCCCATATGGATGAAACCTTGAGAACTGTACAGCTTTGTACGCATCTTCAGCACAGCGTATTTGAGGGATTTGAACACCTCCTGCTCCTATATCCAAAGCTTTACCTATAACATTTTCGTCAAGCTCCGATACTCTCACAATCGGTAATGTACCACGAAG
>PJEL010003610.1_pt1 | contig 13114 bp, 9 predicted proteins | sample 1853271 | NCBI WGS metagenome assembly PJEL01 (sample SAMN08108733, study PRJNA415343) | Invertebrate metagenome, whole genome shotgun sequencing project. | host: Globobulimina | place: Sweden: Gullmar Fjord | collected 2015-08 | reverse complement strand
TTTAACCATTTTCAGCGCTTGCATAGGGTCTATGAATTTGAAGGGACCGGGATTGGTCTGGCTATTGTACAGCGCATCATCCATCGCCACGGGGGCCGGGTCTGGGCTGAAAGCGAGCTAAATAAAGGCGCGACGTTCTATTTTACGTTTTAGGGGATGATACCTTGAAACAGAACACCTCGTTTCTGGCAAAACCATTTGTTCCAACAACCCTGGCCCGCAAAGTCCGTGATATGTTAGATGGGCTTGCTTGAAACAAGTAACCCAACCACCCCTCACAGCCAGACCATAGCAGATTATTAAGCCTTGTCAGTAGTATCAAATAGGCCATTTTATGGTCTATTTATTTCGTCTTTGCGTTTATCTGGTGTACAATATAAAAAGTTAATCATTCACCCCCCATGAAAAAATCAGCGCAAATCAGCGTTATCTGCGTTCTATTTGGATTGGGGGCTGAACGGTTACTATAAAAATAGGTAAATGAGCAGAGTACAACAAGCACAATGGCGTGTTTGGTAATACTCTACTCACCTTACTGCTCTGAGGAGATACCAACGGACTTGGCGGTAAGTGGTATCTCCTTCTTTATATTATTTAGGAGATTGGGAGTGAAAAACCCCCACTAAAATAAGGGGGCTTCTGATTTAGTACCTTAAATCAGCTCAAATGGGTCTCTCCAAGGCGAGTTTCGCCAAGATGCTGGTTTGATCACTGGTAGGCAAAAGATATTGGCCAGCCAAACTTTTGGGCCGCATCCCCAAGCCTAACGCATTATTAGGCACTAGATATTATCGGAATTAAGGTGACTGTCACTTTCTGACACAATATAGAGGTGTTTTTGCTCAATCAAGCTCAATATTTAGCCTGTTAAGTGACTGTCACCTGATCTATCGCTGTTTCCAATAATGTCTACTAAAGAACGAGGGGTTTTCCCGGCTTCTCCAATAAATTTTGACAAAAGCTGGGTAGAAAGTATAATCTAGCCCTACACTAACTAAATTAGCCTCGGTGGCGGAATTGGCATACGCAGCAGGTTGAGGGCCTGTGCCCGTACGGGCGTGAGAGTTCGAGTCTCTCCCGAGGCATGGTTGTCACGCTCTATATTTAAGTGATAGCAAGAAACCCGACCCTACTAATGGGGTTGGGTTTCTTGATTCTTGCGTTTCTAGCGCAAGAAATAAAGCAGGTTTTATTTCTTGCGCTAGAAATAGGAATTGACAAACAGTTGGGCTACATTAAAATATTAAATAAACAAGACCGTCGTGGTGTTGATACCACCACGACGGCCTCTAACACACCGCTGAAAGACCAGTGGAGCGCTGAATTTAGTATATTACAGTACCCTCCGTTGTCAAAGCAGCGGGGGTTTTTTTATTTATACAGGAACCATAAGAACAATTATTGTACCAGAAATAGGTTTTTTCAGGCTGAATGAATCAACCCCAGTTGATTCGGAATTAACCTCTGAAACAACTATGAATGGCTTTTATTCAACGATGAGGGCTGTGGATTGAGGTTTTTTATTATGAGTGAATTTAAGAATTTAGCGTATCAGTATAACAGGGGAACTCTTCAAGTGCTTAAGCGCTCAAAGATAGCGGCCCGAATGCAAGGGGGCAAAAATGAGGCCCGATACATCAATCTCGATTATCGGTTGGGCGACAGTACGCAGGTTGTGAAAGCTCTGACCCTTGTCACGGCGGTGGCTCTCAAGGTGGGGGTCGAGAATGTCTTTGCCATGAGGCGCAATGGCCTCCTTAGCTTCCAATTTCCGCTACCCGATGAGTTGACCAAAACTTACACTCTGGCCGATATTGAACCCGGCAACATCGGGGTGGGTGACAGAGGGCAGGTTGAATTTCTGCACCAAGATGCTTGGCAAGTGTCCCCCGCAGTCAATCCTCAGACCTGCGTCTTGGGGGGGAGTGGCTCTGGCAAATCCAATACTTTTATGGTGGTCTTGCTCACCTTGATGCAACTGCGTAAACCCGATACCTTACGTTTCTTTCTAAGCGATACCAAAGCGGTGCTGTTTGATTTGGACCATCTTGCTTACCTGGCGGCTCCAATTGCCAGAAGCGAGGAAGATCAAAGCGAGATGATTAAACAGGTTGAGTTCTTGGTCAAACAACGAGCCAATGAACGAGCAAATGGCCGACGTGATTTCTCGGACAGTTTGATTGTTTTGGGCATAGACGAGTCAATGTCGCTCAAAATGGCCGACCAAAAGCGGCTGGCTTATATCGCCTCGCAGGGTCGTGATTTGTATATTTGGCTGGTGATTGGAGCGCAATATCCTAACAAATTCCTCAAGCCAGTTTATAACTTTTTAGGCAATCGCTTGACGGGCAAGGTGGCTGATGGCGAAAGTTATCAAGCGGGCAGAGTGGCTCAACTCAACCTCGACTCCCTGCTGGGGAAGGGTGACTTTGTGAAAATTTCAAAACACAACCCCCAGCGTTTCCAGGTCCCACTTGTTGTACCTGGGGATTTTAGAGAACTGGAGCGGAGTAGCGAAGTGCCTGCAGCGGTGACGGTTGAGGCAGGCCCTATTGTTGAGCTGCCTGAGCATAAAAAAGAGATTATCCAGCCCTACCGTTCAACGGGGGGACGACCCCAGACCATTGTGCTTGAACCTGAGCCTTATGTGGCTTATCTGGCTTATGAACAGTATGGCCATGAGATACCGCTTAAGATGGCCATTAAACATTTTGGCCTGACTGAGAAATACGGCCACAAGGCACGTTTTGCCCATAAGAAATATCAAGACTTTGCCCGAATTACAAATAATACACTTCGCCTGATTGGTGATAGAAAGGGATTTTTAAGATGAAAGGCGAGAGGAACAATTTTCTACTTGGGCTGGCCTTGTTTTTTGCCTCAATTGTACTGCTTGTTTTGGCTTGGCTCGGTGACGAAAAAGCTACGGCCTTTTTTTATATGGCTCTGGTCGTTTTCGGTTATGTGCTAGGGGCTGGTACAGTTATGTTCGTTAATCAGCAGCATTATTTAGCCGAGCGGGGCCGGTTTCGGGACAATGCTATAGAAAATGAACGGATTGTTCAAGCCCAGTTAAAAACTGTCCAGGGACAATTGCAGGTGGATCGCGCCCGTTATCAGGCTGACAAGGCGGCTCTGTTACTTCCGGCTAACACTAAATCTGTTCAAAACGACAACGATTATGAGTTTAATAATTGGTTAGGTGACTGAACTGCTGTTATTACTAAACTTTAAATCCCCCATTTTTGGAGCGACCCCCTTCGGGGGAAGGTTGGCTTGACTTATCGAGAACATTCTTTTATAAGGCAAAAAGGCCATCATATCTTTTTTCAGAAGCCAGAATTTCAACTGCTTTTAGAGATGGGGGACACCAGAACCACTCGAAAGCCAATAAAGTAGTAACTACCGCCCGGTGGACTGCCGCTGCGAAAAGAACAGCGGACGAAGTCACCATCAACGTTGAACGACCCGCCCCGCAACACCCGGAACGTTTGTTCTTTTTCGTCATACCAATCCAAACACCATTCCAAAACATTGCCTGACATATCCAGACAATTATACGGACTGGCCCCATTCTGAAAAACGCCTACGGGGGTTGTATCTCCTAATTTCAATTCTAATGTATTGCACTTTAAAGCATCAAATTTCATTCCCCAGGGATAAGCCCGTTTATCTTTGTTACCTCGGGCCGCTTTCTCCCACTCTTTTTCGCTTGGCAGTCGGATTTCTTGATATGTCACCTGACTTAACCATTGACTGTAGGCTTGGGCATCGTCCCAACTAACACGCACCACTGGATGACTCTCTTTTCCTTTGGGGGGTTGGCCATCTTCCCAATGTGAGGGCGGAGAATAGTTTGTGGCCTTTACAAACAACTGGTATTGGGCCTCAGTCACGGGCACTTTGGCTATCTTATAAGCCTCGGTTTCTAGCTGGCGACAAGCTTCGCCTTCACCCATCCAGAACGGACCAGCCGCAATATCCACCCATTCGGGTTCTCCATAAGGCAAGCTCCAATACCCGGCCCCACTCCGAACCAGGGCTTGAATGGCAATACTTTTACGCTCGATAAGTTCTTTTACAATTGCTTTTTCGTTAAATTGTATCGCTCCCCAAAGATTTTTCCACCCCGAACGGGATTGTATCTCTTGCTGGGGGTCAAGCTCTATATCAACCCGCAACCGTTGTTGTATTTCTTGTTCCAATCCGCTTTTTACTCGACTAGCACCCACGTCACGTACACATTCAGCAGCCAGCACCAGATTATGATAGGGGGCTACTTCTTCCTTTAATTCTACTATAGCCTGGATTAAACGGCTCGTTCGTTCCTGACCCTGGCTGCTTAAATAGCCCGCCTCCAGCAAAATCACTTCACGCCACCAATTATTAGGCACCTGCTTTAAGGTGTAGGCCACATAGTCATCCCGGCCCACCACCGCCAATGCCGCCAGATATTCTTGAAAGGTTAAATGGGAAAAGGCATACACTCCTTCACCCCGGGCAGTCAGTAACCCTGTTCGACCTTCTATCACCTGCAAAAAGCGATCAATGATGCGGGCTACCTCAGGCCAGTTGGGGATGCTTTCATAAAATTGTTTACCCAACCATCTCCGCAGCTCAGCCACGTCAATTTCTTTAATCTCTTTTTCTTGCATATACAAGGCCAAATTTTGTAACATCAGCCGTTTATCTCCCGTATCAAAGGGTTTGTCTGCCAATATAGGAATCTCACTCAATCCTTTGGCTTCTTCCCATTTACCCAATAAAACATCAACCGCTTCCGTATAAAGTTCGGCTCGGCGGTCGGGTAACTTAACCCGGTCACGATGAACCATAGCGATTACGGTCAGCAATAAAGGGTTGATTGCCAATTCCCGAATGCGGTCATTCCCCCGGATGGCATCTAATAGGTGCTGGGTCTGTTTCTGAGCGTAATCGTCAACACTCGGCCCGGTTCCCATCTGTCCCAGGGCCACCAGTCGATGCCAATTTAGCAAAAAATGTTCCACATCGATCAGATTAAAATCTCGGACTGTGGTGGTGCGATAGGCTTCACTTAAGCGGGCCGAGCCACTATAACCGACAATGCGGCTGGTAATCACATATCGACAGGTGGGGTAGGTTTGGGTGAAGGTCTCAATTAGGCGGGCCACTCGCCGTCGCAGGTCGACATTGGCTACTTCGTCCATCCCGTCCAACAAGATAATCGCCTTACCCTGCTTCAAAGCAACATCAAAGAAGTCATCCGACACCTTAATCCGGTCACTCCTGAGCGAACGCCGCAAAAACTCTAATAACAGGTCATGGCCTTCAATCCCATCTTGGGCTTGAGCCTTAAGAAAAGCCCCAATTTGACGAAGTGGGAAAAGAATGGGCAGATAGCCACTTTCGCTTAAACCTAATTTCTGGCTAACGTGGGAACTATTTTCGGCCAAATCCTGGGCATACAACAAGGCCAGGTAACGCAGCAAGGTTGTTTTGCCGCTACCGGGGTCGCCCAACACCACCAGCCGACGCTGCTCTTGCAAAGCCTCATTAACAGATACGATAGCAGGTTCACTTTTATGACTGAGTTTTTCGTGCTGGCGCTGTGCTTCGCCGGGGGCTAACCGGGCTTCAGTTGCCAGCCACTCTTCTTCGACCCCAATGATATGCTCACGAGTAGCCCGTAAGGTGACGTAGATGCGGTCAAGCTCTATATGCACCAAGCGCCCCCCGGACCGAATTCCTTGCAGTTGGAGATAGCGATTACGGCTAATGATGTATTGTAGGTAACGCCCCAAGGCCGACTCACGCTCAACAGTTGTGATTTTTACAGGAGCTTCAGTATCACTGACAAAGGTGGCATCTCCTTTGACTATAATCACCTGCTCTCCGGTGATAGCATCACCGCCAATGCTTTTGGTGGCTGCTGTAGCTAACATATCGCCTTTTATTTGACTATGGATGGCAACCTGTCCCTGCTCACCTTGTTGAACACCAATAGGTTGATCGCCCTGGATAATCTGACCTGAGCCAGATAGTTGGCTTTGAATTGCGGCTTTCTTTTCTTGTAGGGCGGTCAATATGATGGTCAGTTGTTCATCCGCTAAAATACCGCGCTGCTTTTTCTGGGCTGCTATCGTTTCTTCTATCATCGCCAATTCCGTTTCTAGCTGAGCCTGGTTTTTAACCTCGTTTGTCATAACATCTCCTTTACTGGGGCAAATCCGGAATATCTTGCTTTAAGGGTGTACTGCCCAAGGCCCTAAACCAGCCACCCAACAGGCGTCCGATTTCATCGACCATACGACTGACGTGTTGATGCTGACCAGAATCAAATAATTCCAAATCCCGGCCTAAGCGCAGATAAAAACGCAGTTTGGTTAATTCTACATCGGCTTTGTTGAGAGCGATCAATTTGTCCCGTTTGTTTGTTGGCGGCCATGTTCCGGCTTCAATCAGATACTCTTGGAAACGTAAAGCCGCATCTTGCACATAACGGGCCATAACAAAACGTTGTTCTCTGGGAAATTTGGTGGTTCGGGGGATGAGCCACAATAATAGATCATAGGTTTTGACAAAAATGGGGGATTGGCTCATTCTTCAAGTTCCAATCGGTCTCTTGCGGAATAAAAGCGTTTCCGCTTGGAGAAGCCGGTTTGAGTACATAAGGGCAAAAGATACTGGCCTTTCATTCCAAGCCCACTGCGTGGGGCACTAAAGCATAAGGGGTTTTCCCGGCTTCTCCAATAATTTGTTCGGCCAGAGCGTAGGTGTCGCCATAGCTGATGTGAGCCAGCCAGCCCCGAATCGAAGCCACAACTGCGTCCTGTTCAATCAACCCTTGCTGATAAGCTGTCCTAACTTTTTTCAAACGGCGACGATAGGCCACCACCTTCCGACTTTTTACACGGCGATGATCAGGATAAACAACAAACCCCAAAAAGGGAATCCCTTCGCTAACGGGACGAGGCAAAGCTCGTTCAGCGTGAATGAGCAATCGTAATGAACTCAGGAATTCAATGATGGCCGCACGCCAGCGGTGCAGAATATATTTATCGTGGGCAAAAAGCAAAAAATCATCAACATATCTAATATAGGCCAGGCATTTCAATTCTCGTTTGATGAAGTGGTCTAGTAGATTTAAGTAGCAGTTTGACCAAAATTGTGAGGTGAGATTACCGATAGGCAATCCTCGAGGGCGTAAAGCTGCGCTCAGGTCATCGCCAGGAAAGTAGACCATTTCATATTCTTCAGCCAGAACTCCAATTCCACTTGTTAAAATTTTATCAATCAGGGCCATTGTGTCGGGGCAGGCTATGTATTTAGCCAGCGTTTGGCGCATAATGAGGTGGTCGATGGCCGGAAAATGCTGTTTGACATCACATTGTAAAACGTACTTGTAACGTCGGGCAAAGGTGGTACAACGATCCAGTGCTTTGTGAGTCCCTTTTCCTTTGCGATTGGCGTAACTGTCATAAATAAAGCGACCTTCAAAGATCGGCTCTATGACCCGGCATAAAGCATGATGCACGACCCGATCACCGAAAGGGGCGGCTGAAATCAAACGACGTTTGGGTTCGTGGATGTAGAAGCTATGGTAGGGGCCAGGTTGATAGCTCTGGTTGATTAGTTCTTCTTGTAAACGCAGCAGTTGACTTTCCCAGGCATATTCAAAATCGGCTACCGCTTCGTATTTACGTTTGCCTTTACGGGCTTTACGATAGGCTGTTTCCAGGTTTTCCCAGCTATAGATTTGAGGATATAGCTTTTTATAGCTTTTCACAGGACTATTTCCCATTTACAAAATGCCACGCCTCAACGTTCACAATAAGCTACCAAAGAAAGTAGAACCATTGTTACCAGAGGAGACGTGGCTTTTTTATATTCGCCCAGTGTTATGATATAACACCGGCCAGGCGTTTCCCCGGAATGATCTTGTAGGAAATCGGTCTTTCTAAAAAATCAGAAAGCCGACAGACCGCGCCATCTCTATTGCCTCGGCCACGCATCTGCTTTAGCTAACCTATAGGCTACTATGCCGACCCGTGACATTGCTGGCTGTGGGATAAAAGAGGTGTGGGACACCAGAACCACTCGAAAGCCAATATTGTTGTTTCTATTGTTCGGTGGATTGTTGTTGCGAAAAGAACAGCGGACGTTGTCTTCATTATTGTTGAACGACCCGCCCCGCAACACCCGGTTCCATCGGTCTGCGCCCGCAAAGCAGCGGTATTATACCGCTGTTATTGCTAAATTTTAAATCCCCCATTTTTGGAGCGACCCCCTTCGGGGGAAAGGTTGGTTTGACTTATCGAGAACACTCTTTTACAAGGCAAAAAGGCCATTGTATCTTTTTTCAGAAGCCAGAATTTCAACTGCTTTTAGAGATGGGGACACCAGAACCACTCGAAAGCCAAGATTGAAGTAGCTATTGACCGGTGGACCGTAGTCGCGAAAAGAACAGCGGACGTTGACTTCATCACCGAAGAACGACCCGCCCCGCAACACCCGGCCATCTTTATCCTGATCATACCAATCCAAACACCATTCCCAAACATTGCCTGACATATCCAAACAATTATACACACTTTTTCCGTGCGGGAAACATCCCACCGCACTGCTGCTGCCGATCCCTGTTTCATCATAATTAGCTTTATTAGCATCAGCCTCATCTCCCCAGGGATAAGACTGCCCCTCATTCCCTCGGGCTGCTTTTTCCCATTGGGCTTCGCTCGGTAATGTCAGCTGTTGTTTTACTTGCTCCGACAGCCAGCGACAAAAGCACATGGCTTCATACCAACTTATACCCACCACTGGATGATTTGCCAAATTAAAGGGTGGCCCATAATCTACGGCTTGGGTGCGGACCTCATTATCCCATTCCCCCTTAAATCCTCCTTCTTGCCAATAACCTGCTTCTATGGCCTCCGACCAATAAGCTGCCTCCTGATAACCTCCTCCCTCCACAAAGGCTTGATATTGGCTATTGGTTATGGGGTACTGGCTTATAAAATAAGTCTCCAGCTTTACAGTTTGACCCTTATCCCCCATTACAAAGGGGCCGGCTGGTATTTCTTGCCATGCAATATCCGGTAGGCCATCAGCCCCTAGCCCAACCCCAGGGCGGGGGTCACCCAGGTGGGCCAAGCTTACCCCGGCGGTGGCTCGCTCTACGGCAGGGAGTTGGCTTTGTTCCAGGATTGCCACCAACCACGCTTTCACCCGCTCTAGTTTAGGCTGGTCCCACTCATTGATGCTGGTTAAGTCAAGCGTTTCGCTTAAAAATTGTCCGGCTAATAAGGCTCCCCAGGCATCGGCTGACGTAGTTTGTTGGGCTTCTGCTTCACATCGGCAGAGGGCTTCTACCAAAGCCCAGCCTGAAAATAGACTGCCTCTGGCCGCCTTTGCTCCCGCTAACAAGGTCGCTTCTCGCCACCGATTGGGGTCTTGGCGAACCAATTCAGCCACCTGCCCGGGGTAGCCGTGGTCGGTCAAGTGACAAGCGGCCAGATATTCTTGAAAAGTGCGATGCGGAAAGGTGTAGATGCCTACCCCTCGCGGTAACAATAAACCCGCTCGCTGGCTCAAATATTCAACCAGCCGGGCCGGATTCACTTCCGGGTTTTGGCTCAAGCGCATTAAGTAGCTCACCAAATCACCTTCTGCTATATCAGCCGTACCCTTTAAGTCCGGCTGGCTGACGTGGGCTTGATAGGCCACTTTGTTGAGCAGGGACCGTACCTTATCCCGATCTATCTTCAGCCATTCGGCCAAGCTGGACTGTAACATCACCACCTGTCCTTCTTCATTCCGCACCATTTTAGGGCTTTCCCACCAATCCAGTAACAAATCTACCGTGTCGGCATACAGTTCTTCCCTTTTCTCCGGTAAACTTCCCCCTCGCCAGGCGTGTAAGCTGGACATTAAGGTCAACAGCAGCGGCCTTTCGGCCAGGACCCGTAAGCGTTGGCCACTAAAAATGGCCCGTTTTAGAATTTCGGCCCGGCCTTGGGCCTCAGTCGAGTGCAAACCGCGCAGGGGGGCCAGGTGAGCATACCAGCCATCTACAAAACGTCGGATTTGACCGGCGCTAAAGTAAGCTAAGACCGCTTGGCTAAAGTCTGGCATAGACCAATCCTGTTTTTGATAGGCGTAGGTGCGGCTGGTAACCACAATCCGGCAATGAGGATGGCTGGCGGCAAAACTTTCTACCACATTTTTAATCTGCACCCGCCGCTGCTGGGCGGTTGGCACTTCATCCAGCCCATCCAACAGGAGCAAACCCCCGCTTTGCATTAAGGTCTGGCGTAAGTGGGGGGCATAATCTTGCAAACCGGCCTCCTCCAGTTCGGTCTCGATAAAAGCCCACAGATGTTTAACCGTTGCCTTTTGACCGGGGGCGGGTAAACCTCGAACCGCAAAGTCACGTAAGATGATTTTAACCGGCAGCAGGGTCTGGTGGTCCCAGGCTTGGCGTTTGTCCTGATCCTGACCCTTGTCATCTGGCAAGGGGGCGGTCAGTAGCTCCAGGTTGGCTTCCGGATGACCCAAAGCTTCTCCGGCCAGACACATCGCCACAAAGTTAACAAAGGTGCTTTTGCCGCTACCCGGCGCCCCCAACAAGACCAGCCGTTGCTGGCGATTGAGTTGTTCCAGGGCCGAGAGGTGGCGAATCTCTTGGGGTTGGTGGCCGCCCTGTTGCAAACGGTCATAATGTTCGGGGCTGAGGGTCAGCAGGGCGGTGTAGACCGCACTCAGATTGAGTTGGCCCTCGGCCTCATTGCTGGCCGCTTTGGGATCCACCCCGGCCAGGGAAAGCTGGCTACTGCTTTTTAGGAGGTGATTAAGGTAGGCGGTTTGGAGGGTCTGGGCATCAAGGCCAGGGTCGCTGCTGTGGTAGTGGGTTTCGTTTTTGGTGGTTCCCGGCCCGTATACATCGCCGCCTATGGAAGTTCCGATGATAACCTGCCCCTGTTCACCTTGTTGGATAACGGTGGCCTTATCCCCTTGAATTGACACGCCTTTGTTTTCGCTGGCGGCTAAGGTTTGCTGATACTGTTCTAGCAGAGCCTTGAGTTGGTCTGACAACGCCGCCTGGCTTTCAAGCTGTTCGCTTAAGGCATCAAGCAACGGGTCTCGATAGCCAGTGGGATTAAAGGGATATTTCTGAGCGGTGCGGGGGTCAATGGCCTGAATCTGTTCCAACACCATAGCCGATAGGCTTTGAGCGGCAGCCTGGGCCGGAGGGCTGGTTTTTTTTAAAGCATACTGCTCCATAATGGTGGCAATGGCCTGAGTATCAAGTGCATTAACTAACTCGGCCACTTCAGCCACGATAGCAGTCAAATCATCATCAACGTAGCGGCCCTGCTCTCGCCAGACAGGTTGTTTATGTTTGGGTCTGACCCGCATCTCGGCTAACCAGCCAATTTTTTGCCAGACACAGGCTTGGGCAATAAGGGGTACAATGATCAAACCACTCTGTTGGCGGCGTTGCAGCAGGGCCGGGATTTCTTCAGCCACAATGAAGGGGGTGTTTAAATAGTTGGCCGTAATCAGCAGCACGGCTACTCTGGCCTGAGCGATGGCCCGGGCCAGGGCCGTTTTCCAATCTGCGCCGGGGCTGATGCGCTCATCGCTCCAGACCTCTAACAAACCCGTTTGTTTTAAGACCCCCAATTGTGAGAGCAATTTATCTTTGAGCTGTTCATCCTGCTGGCTGTAGCTAATAAATATCATTGCTTTGGTCATCAGACGTTTACCTCAAGGTGGCTTTGACATACTTGCTCCCTTATTCTATCACATCTTGTCTAAGGTGTTAAACTCCTACCTCGCCGTGGCGGTGGGAGCGAGCTACCCAAATGGTCTTCTAATCTCCAAAGCCTATACAGGAACCATAAGTACCGTTATTGTACCATTGCTATAATAGTACATTTGTGCTAAAATATGTTATGTCATCTAAACATGTTGCTGAGACTCAACCCTTACCCAAAAATGTTATTCATTCAATCACCAAAAACATATCCGTCATCAAGCAACAAGGCGGTTTTGGCAAGGTGACGCTGGTGATCGAGGATGGCAAGCTGCGCTGGATTCGGTCAGAATATAGCCAGCCCGTAGATAGAATAAAAAATTAAGACTGCCTGGCAGAGATGAGAGATTCCGGGGCGACCCACCTTTTGGTGGGTCGCCCTTTTTTATTGAATGGAATAAACAATGAACGACTTCTTGCAAATTGGCCTCACAGATTACGGTCCCTGGTTTTTGTTTGGGATTAGTGGCTATGTTGTGGCCTGGTTTGTTTATCGTGATCATGTAAAGCTACAAACCAGCTATTCTGAATTACTAGAGCGAGTCATCGCCATCAGCACTGAACAAAACGAATCCCTCAACAAAGTTGTCGAGGGTTTGGAAGTTCAAAAGCTATTAGCCGATCACTTTGACCTGATGAGAGGTAAACAAAAATGACTATCACCCGCCCCTTTCAATTCATTGTCAACATCATCAATGGTCAATCGCTTACCCGTCAAATGGAGCATGAGGTTGAACGTCAGTTAAGCAAACAAACACGTTTATTAAGACAAATAGACACATATCCTGTAGTCTCGAACCCAAATAACCCAAGTGGCGACCAATCAGAAAACCATCCTGGTCGGTGAGAAACCTGACACCACAAAACTCACTGAGTTTGACCTTATCTTTTTCTTAACTTAAAGCCATATCAGCATGACCGGGGGGGCTAATATCTATACGAATAAACAATGAAAAGCATACAACTACCTGCCGAAACATTACAGTGGTTAACTGAAGACATCAGAGAAAGTCTCAAGGCCATCCGTCCGCCTCATATTTCTAAAAAAAGGGCTACAGTCTTAAAAGTGGCTTTTGCCCGGGCCAATCAGCAACCGCTTTATCAAGTCTTTAATCAGGCTGATACCTGCTCTGAAACAATATGGTATTCCAAATGGCAACATATACCCGAAATAAAAACCGCCTATCAAGCTTGTCTCAAGCAAGCTCTGGATTGGCTCGATCTGCAAACTAGCGAGCAAGAAGCCTATTATTCCCAAATACGCCGCCAATCCATTGTCAAAAATGCGGCTGAAGCAGCCGCTGCCTTGGGTGATGT
>PJEL010003609.1_pt1 | contig 13114 bp, 10 predicted proteins | sample 1853271 | NCBI WGS metagenome assembly PJEL01 (sample SAMN08108733, study PRJNA415343) | Invertebrate metagenome, whole genome shotgun sequencing project. | host: Globobulimina | place: Sweden: Gullmar Fjord | collected 2015-08 | reverse complement strand
AAATTATGGTGAAGTTTGGTAGAGTCACTTCGTATCCGTTAATGATTTCGAAGAGGTACTACTGTATGTCCTGGCACACGATGTAACTGAGTTTCGAGAATTCCAGCACCAAGTGGTTCATCTTAACGATCATGGACAGCTTCTCATTGTTGTCCCACGGGCCTTTCCTCAGGAAACTGTCCAGCAGGAACTAGAAACGGATCTCTATTTTGTGTTTGAACACTAGCATCCTCTAACGCATTTCCTTCATATTCTGCAGCAGATTCCCTTTATTCATGTTTGTCGCTCTCACCCTATGGAACTAGGGTTTCGATATACTCTCTGCTAATTCGACAACTTCTGACGAAGACACACTGCTGTTCTGGCTTTCCTCATTTTCCAATTAGACTGACTCTTTGAGGTCGATCATCCCGGTGCTGGTCTTCTATTCCCGGGGATGGTATCCCACTTGGATGTTCTCTTGCATCAGTTAGTGGATTTTGGAGATCCACTGCATGCAGTCAAATTGCAATTTGAATTTGAAGTACCACTTGACTTTCAATTCTTTGTCCGTTGGTTGCACTTTCACCTTGTTCTCCTTGTTCAGCCGACGGATTAGAGACTATTTGAAGATATTCCTGGTCTCTTCGTTCTCAGAGATGAGTTTGTCGAAATAGAACATAACCTCCAGATGGTCGTTCTTCTTCTTGACCTTTTTGCCTTAGCCGATAGAAAGGGAAGGCCCGAAGATGTTTTGGATGTCCTCCACCTAGACACAGAATTTAAACTTGCCAATATCATGCAAGGAGTCCTCGCGATGCATGCCTACCTGGAATTCCTTAGGTATTTTCCTGAATTTGGAGAAATAGTAGAACGAAGAGTTATGAATGGCGATGATGCGTGTGTTGTATTTTTTTTCGTTGTCATCCAACTTCTCTACCATTTAAACTAGCGTCTACTGACTATCTTCGTCCTAGTTCCTGGTTTAGTAGTGTTCCATGAGATGAGATTATAATTAAATAGGAGTTATTTTATGCATAATCCGAATCGCAGCCAGACCTTCTAGAAGTATCGAGAAACGACATCAGAACACAACAGCAACAAAATGGAGAGAGGAGTGTTCAAGAACCAGTTCGTGGGAGAAGAGAGTGACGAGGAGAGTGATGAATTAGAGCCCTTAATAATAAGCTCTGAACCGAATGAACATTTATCAGAAACTTTAAAAGTGAAGGCAGAGCAAGTAATTCAGTTTTTTCAACATCCGTCAAAAAGCTTTGCCCAAAGCCAGTTAAATTTAAACTTATCAAATAGGTCGATCGTTTTAGAAGATGTCGAGCCGTTTTCAATAAATCAGCTTGATAGCTATCTAATGCGACAAGCCTTTTTAGAGACACAGTTGGCTAAAGAGCAAGACGTGAACGTGGAAGAAACTAAAGCAGCACGAATTGATAATGTAACCACCGAGGCAACATTATCGGGCCATTTTCCTGATTTACCAACGACACCTCAGGTTTTTGAGCGTTGGTTAGATGACAGTCAAGATTTTGCTGATGAAATTAAAGACAAAGGAATGGCTAATCCAGAATTAATTCCACAAAAATTATTGCTATCTATTGATCAAGGCAATGCGCAGTCAGTTCAAATTGAATTAAGTGTCAGTATGCCGTTGATACAAGAGCAGCAAGTTTTTTATCGAAGCAGTAGTGCAAAATCAAAAGATAAATTTATGCTTTATTTACATCAGCTTATTTTACAGTGCTTACAGCAAGAACAAGGCAATAATACGGATCAAAAAATTCCTGCTAAATCACAAGCTGAAATCATGGAACTTGAAACAACGCGATTAGAAGCCAAGCTATTTGATACAAAGCAAACTTGCGGTTTCTATTTTGATACCAAAGCGCAAAAAGTTAGCCAATTGGTTGTGCAATATATTCCGGATCCTAAAGTAAAACTTGAAAAGTTAATGTCACTTTATCTTCAAGGCAACAATAGGGCTCTATTGCTAAACAGTGACTTAGCAGACAAGTGTTTTAAAAGTAAAAAATTCGAACAAGCCGAGTTTGAAGCCTATTGGCATGATACCAACAGTTTTATGCCTTTTGGTGAAGATCCTTATATCCGTTATTTTTGGCCTAAATGTCCAGCATTTGAAACTATTGAGTCACTGTTAACTGAAATTTACCAACCGCTATATGATGCTATTTTACCGGTTAAAAAGGGAAAAAAAGTGGTGGTAGCTAAAGCAGTAACTAAGGCAGTAGAAAAGGGGGCGAGTTAATGGAAAACCTACAAGCTCATCAGCTGCCATTATTTGGCAAACACCTTATTGAAGCGAGTGCCGGAACCGGTAAAACCTTCAACATTACCCGAATTTATTTACGTTTGTTATTGGAACGAAAGTTAACGGTTGAACAAATTTTGGTGATGACATTTACCAAAGACGCGACAGAAGAAATAAAAGGGCGTATCGACACTTTTATTCGTGAAACAATTAACCAATGGCATGACCTAGTACTAGAAGATGTTTTCTTTAAAACGCTGGCTGAAAAGGTAAGCTACGACGAAGCGATGTTTTTGTTAAAACAAGCTTTATTGTTTTTAGATGATGCTGCGATATTTACTATTCATGGTTTTTGTAAACGCGTGCTTAATCAACATGCTTTTTCAAGCGGTGTCAGTTTTAGCGCAAAAATGGAAACAGATTGCCAAGATATTGTGATACAGGCATGCCAAGACTGGTATCGAAAAATGGCAAGCTCATCTCAAGATGATTATTTGTTGATGGCCGAGTTTTGGCCAACGCCTGAAAGTTTTATTAGTCAGTTTTCAAAAGCCATTGCCCGCGATAATGAATTAGCACAGCTAAATGCCGCTGATATAAAAGCAAATTTTCAGCAACTAGCAACTAATGCGCTTGCCCAGTTAAAACAGCAGCAACAAGTATTAACAGAGCATCTTGTCTTGGTCAAAAAAGGACTTGAGCAAGAAACTAGACAAGCTGAACTTGACCAACTGCTTGCATGGTTAGAAGCTGTTATCTTTGATAGTAACCACGGTTTTACTGCTATGCCAGTTGCTTTTATGGATGGCCGACGTTTCTCTCGATCGAAAAATAAAGTAGAAATAATTGCTAGTTTTGAGAAAGCCAATGAGGTTAAAGCCAAAGCAAGTGGCTTAAAAAGTGCGGTGAGCAAAGCACATGCTTATACTTTAGTAAAACAAGGCATTATTGATATTAGAGCGCAAGTTAGTAAGGTAAAGCAGCAGCAGTCTATCTTAAGTTTTGATGATTTAATTGCGACACTTGCAGAGCAATTGAAGATACAACAAGCTAATGAACAATTGGCTGAATCTGAAAAGTTGGCGAACATTTTATATCAACAATTTCCTGTCGCTTTAGTGGATGAATTTCAAGACACCGATCCATTGCAATTTAGTATTTTACAAGCCATTTATTACCAGCAAAAAGACACTGCACTATATATGATAGGCGATCCTAAACAGGCGATTTATGGCTTTAGAGGCGGAGATGTTTTTGCGTACCTTTCGGCGCGCGATGGTTGTGATTATCAATGGTTAATGGATACAAACTGGCGCTCAAGTGCACCAATGATCCAAGCATACAATCGTTTGTTTTACGGCAATAGTCTTAATGAACAAGCAAAAGATGTTTTTGGTTACGGTATTCCTTATCAACCAGTAAATCCATCTCCTAAAGCACAAACCAAACAGTTTAATACTGGTGATAAGCAGCAAGGCAGCTCTCAAGCAATGCAGTTTATTCATTTTAGTGCCAGTGATGAAAAAAACGTAACTAAGCAGAGTTTTCGAGCTGAAATGGCGAACTGGTGCGCGGTTGAAATAGCGCAATTGCTAGAGACTAAATTAACCAGTGATAGTGATTCAGCAGATCTTGGGCCTGAGCAAAAACAGTCACCGCAACTTCAAGCGCAAGATATTGCTATTTTGGTACGAGATGGTGCCGAAGCCGCATCGATTCGAGAAGCGTTGCAACTTCATAGTTTGGCTTCTGTTTTCTTAAGTAATCGTGCCAATCTCTTTCACAGCGACCAAGCAAAACAGCTGCTTGGTATTTTAAAAAGCATTTTGTTTGTTGAAAATGAGCGACTTTTCACTGCTGGTCTTGCAAATGCATTGTTAGGGTTTACGCCAAATAAACTCTATGAATTACAGCAAGATGATTTTGCTTGGCAAACAATTAAACATACCTTTGTTCAGCTCAGGCAAGAATGGCAATTTAAAGGCTTTATAAGTATGGCGTTAAAGCTGATGCATGAGAATTTTATTGTGCACAGTGACAGCCAAGACCGTGAGCTAACCAACTTATTACACCTATTTGAATTATTACAGTCATCGAGTCAGCGTTTGCATCAGCCGCAAGAATTGCTCTTTTGGTTTGAACAACAAATTAATGCCGATAATCCTGAAATAGAAGCCGAATTAAGATTAGAAAGTGATGACAACTTAATTCGCATTGTAACGCAACATGGCTCGAAAGGGCTTGAGTATCCAGTGGTATTTGTACCTTTTGCAACGCGCTATAAAAATCCACTTAAGTTTGGCAATAAAAACGTTACGCTGATTGAGTATCATAATGAGCAGGGTGAATTAGTTTTAAGTTTAGATGGCGATGAAAAAGCCAAACAAACCATGGCTGATGAAGCCTACGCAGAATCTATACGTTTGCTCTATGTTGCAATTACACGAGCTGAACAACGCTGTTATATTTTTACTACACCATTTGAAAATTATCACCAGTCACCATTAGGCTGTACTTTAAAGTGGCAAAAAGACCAGCCAATACTTGCTGATTTAAAAAGTCTCGCTCAAGAAAACCCTACAGCGATAAGTGTACGAGAAGTATTTTCGTCTGAAAATTCAGTTGAATTCACCATAGTGGAACCAACTAAAAAACTAACAACAGTACCAACTTTTACTAGTAAAATTGAGCGAGACTGGTGGTTAAGCTCTTTTTCAGCGTTAAGTAAAAACTTAAAACATGGTGGTGTTTCTCTGCCTGATAGGGATGCAGAAACGTTACTCGACAGCGAGCAAATACAGGCGAATCAAATTGCTAGTGCACAATTACGTTTCTCTTTAACTAAAGGTGCGCATACCGGTAACTTATTGCACGAAATATTTGAGCATTTAGATTTTAACCAACCCGATTGGCAGCAAGCGCTGAAATGGCCGCTCGCTCGATATTCGCAAAGCATTAATGAAGCCGAATTAACGCAATGGCTATTACAGACGCTACAAACCAAGCTAATTCAAGGTAGTGAAGCTACCGCGTTTAGTTTGGCGCAGTTAACGTTAGATAAAACGTTACGTGAAAGTGAGTTTTATTTTCCAATGGTTGACGCGAAAAGCGAACAACTTACTGATCTGCTAACTAAACATAGACAAATTGAAGGAGCATCAGCATCAAGGTTTAATATTCGCTTGCCAGCTTATAAAAAACTTAAGGGCATGATGCACGGCTTTATCGATCTTATTTTCGAACATCAAGGCAAATTTTATCTTTGTGATTATAAATCGAGTCATTTGGGCGATAATTACGCTAGCTATTCAAAGCAAGCCATGCGCGAGAATGTAGAAAGCAATTACTATGATTTACAATATCTTATTTATAGTTTGGCACTGCATCGACAACTTAAATTCTCGATCAAAGATTACGATCCAACTGAACATTTTGGCGGCGTTTATTATTTGTATTTACGCGGAATGAGTAATGATTCAGCATTGCCTGGCAGTGGCGTTTATCATCGAGTAATAGATGAAAAAGAGCTTAATGAGTTAGACCAATTATTCGCTAGCGATGGAGCAACCATTAATGCCTGAAACTAACAACATTGCCACTAATACTGAAATCTCATCAGCGCTTGATGACTATCAATGCTATCAGAGTTATCAACAAGCTATCGGGCAGCTTTATGAATTAGCTCCGCTTGATTATTTTTTGGCAAAAGAGCTTGTTGAGGCAGTTAACGAGCACATATCCAATAATAATGGCTCTTTAAGCCCAAATGATTATGAGGCTTGCTTTCATCTTTTTGTCGCGCTTAGCCAAAGTTTACGAGATGGACATGCCTGCTTGCCAATATCAGAAATCGCAGGGCAGCGCATTGGCTATGCGAGTGACGACGAATGCTTTGTCACGCATCATGGTTATGTTTTTGGGTCATTAGAGTTACTTGAACAACTTTGTCTGCGTTTGCTTATTTCACCAAAGGCGATGCAACTTGTTGTTTATTACCAAGGGAACCTTTATTTAAGGCGCTATTTTCAATTTGAACAAGCTTTACTAACTGATATTTCAGCTAAGCTTGCAACGGATTTAACCTTTGATAGTGATAAAATAACGACATGCTTAGAGAGCTTGTTTCCTCATGCTGATCGTGACGTTAATGAAATTGATTGGCAGCTTGTTGCTGTGGCGAACGCGTTAAATAAAAACTTGAGCGTTATTGCTGGTGGCCCAGGAACAGGTAAAACTTATACGGTAACCAAATTATTAGCTGCTTTAGTTGATTTACAAGCCACCCACGCTATTAATGGCACCAAAGCTGAATTAACAATAGTTTTGACTGCCCCAACAGGAAAAGCGGCACAACGATTATCTGAGTCGATTAGCAATACCGTACAGCAGTTCACTGGAAAAATTGCCCCTGATGTTTTAAATAAAATCCCTAAAGAAGCGAAAACCTTACACCGCTTACTTGGCGTTATTCCTAATTCACCTAATTTTAAGCACGATCAAGACAACCGATTAGCACTTGATGTTTTACTTATTGATGAAGTCTCGATGGTTGATTTACCCATGATGACACGGGTAATGCGCGCCTTGCCGCCACATGCCAAAGTTATTTTGTTAGGTGACGCAGATCAATTACCTTCTGTTGCCGCAGGGAGTGTTTTAGCAGATTTAGCGCCAAGACCACACAGTGGTTATAGCATTCAAAATATAGACTTTTTGTCAAAAATAACACAAATGCAAGGGCTTAAAAGCCATCAGGTGAATAAGAAAAATTCAGCACAAGATCACATTACCTTTCTAACAAAAAGTCGACGCTTTGATGGTGAAGGTAATATTGGCCAAATTGCTCAGATGGTTATCACTGGCGATGCAAATAACAGTTGGGCATTTATAGCAAAACCTTCGCTGGCATCATTAAATAATAACCAGCAATATCCATTACTTTTAAAGCAAACTCAAGATGATTGGCTGCCAAAAATGGTTTGTCAGTATTTCGAACCGCTTTTTACCCTAGAAAATGTTGAACAGGCTTTTGAGCAACTTAGTCGTTTTCGTATTCTTTGTGCAACGAGAAAAGGTGAGTGCGGCGTTGAGCAGCTCAATGAAAAAGTAAAACAAATACTCGTTAATAAAGGCTTAGTTAGTCATCAGCAGCAGACCTATCATGGACAGCCGATAATGATTGGTGAAAATGATTATCGTCTGGGTTTATATAATGGTGATGTTGGTATTATATGGCGTCATGCTTTAGGGCATTTAATGGCGGTATTTGAAGGGGATGATGGTACTTATCGTTGGGTAATGCCTTCAAGGTTACCTAACTTTGAAGCTGTTTTTGCCATGACAATTCATAAAACGCAAGGTAGTGAATTCAACCACGTTGTAATGGTCTTGCCGCATCAAAAAGACAATAGGTTACTTTCTCGAGAACTACTGTATACGGGCATCACTCGTGCTAAGTCGTGGTTAAGTATCTCAAGCTTAGAAAATGTCTGGCAGCGAGCAGTAAATGCCAAAACTAAACGTTATTCTGGTTTTAAGTTGTAATGATGCATTGATAAATTTTGAAAGAGCACAATATCGTACTTGTCCTTTATACTGAGTTAAAATAGTTAGATTTAAAATATATGAAATTAATAGAAATAGATAAAACGACTTACCGAAAACGTTTAAATAAGATTATAGCGGCTTTTGTTATTGGCTTTGCCTTACTTGCTGTTGCACTCGGTGCAATATTAATCGCATTATTTGGTGATGCTGCCGTTAATGGTGAACAAGTAAATAATTTTCGTTTCAATTTACTAGGCGTTATTTTAGCATTAATAGTAGCTGCTACCATATTGAGTAAATTAAAAGGGCATAGTGTTTTTACTGAGGTTTATTATGTTTGGCAGTTGAAACAAATTCATAACAGTATTTACCGTAAATTGAAAAAAATTAAACAAGCAGGGGAACAAGGTAATATAAATGCTTTCATTATTTTGAATTTTTATTACCTCACCCTTAAGCAAGTTTATACGCTCGACGACAATACGCTTACGATTGCTAGTGTTGAGAAAAACTTAAGTGATCTTCAGGCTAAGATGGCTGAGCATAATGTTACAATAACGACAGAACAGTTTGAAAAAAGTTTGGTAAAGTCTTTCTAATTTAGGCGGCTTAGTTAAACCGAGCTCGGTTAAGCATAAGCTAATACAAGTACATAAAAGGGAAATATTATGATTGGATACGTAACTTTAGGTACAAATAATTTAGAACGAGCGGTAACATTTTATGATGAACTCTTTGCTACCATTGGCGCAGGTAGATTTCTAGAAACAGAGAAATTTGTTGCCTGGGCATCGGCTCCTGGTCAAGCTGGCGTTTCTATAACTAAACCTTTCAATGGTGAACCGGCAACGGTAGGCAATGGGGTTATGGTCGCCATTATTTTGGATTCAACTGAAAAAGTTGATGCATTTTATGCCAAAGCGCTTGAACTTGGTGGTACTTGTGAAGGAAAGCCAGGTCCTAGAGGTGAGATCCCAGGTTTCTATGCCGCATATTTTCGAGATTTAGATGGCAATAAACTCAATGCATTTTATATGTCCATGCCAGAGGCATAAATTAAATCACACAAGCGTTATCAACTAAAGGTAACGCTTTTCTTCTTATTTGATGAAAAATGGAAATCGAATGAAAAAATTGAAAAATGAAGCAGCCTTACTTAAAAAAGCCATTGAAATCGGAGAGAAATATGCGATGAATCGTGGTTACAAAGGCTTTTCAGCAACAAATGCCGCAAAAGAAAAAATAGAAAGCTTATATCGATTGTTAGTAAATGATAAACTTGTTCAGCCTTTACCTGTCGATAAAGAAGATTTAGCAAGTATGAAACATAAACTTGCCTTATGGATAGCAAAGCAATTACCCGAGAATCATCCTTTACTAAAATAATGCATTAACTAATATTCATTATTAAGTCGTTATTACTATTACAGAGCCACGCATGAACCGTAAAAAGAAAATCAACGCAACTTTAAAAAAACATCAAAAAAGGGCTAATGCAAAATTGCATACGAGTAACAAGCCTAAATATGTATCAAAAGCAGATCGTGCGGCACTAGAATTAGCAAAAGAAGAACAAGCAAAAGCACTAGAAGTGCAGGTAGTGAATGAAACACAAGAGACTGTAGAAAGCTAACAAGTACCAGTTGAAAATATAAGTTAAAAAGATAACTTAAAAGTACAACGTTAGAGAAAGTTAAAAATTAAAGCTAAAAAAAGAGGAGCATTGTCCTCTTTTTTGTTTATAAGAATAGCTAATTTATACTAAAAGTTACCAATTTTTTCGTTTGAAAAATTCACGCTGTTGCGCTTTATCATGTGTTTGATTGTAGCCTTTAATCTTGTAGTTTTTTCCTAATATTACTCTGATTTGATACCAAGACTCTCTTGCTAGCGTCATTCCTGCGCTACTCCACCAACTTTTGTTATAAAGCTTCTTAACCGCTGCTACAGCATCAGGGGATTGTTGACTAATAGTCATCGCAAGCTCCTGAGCTTTAACAATAGGGTCGTCGGCCAGATAAGTCACTAAACCTAACTCATGCGCTTCTTTACCTGAGAGTATTTTACTGGTCATTGCCAATTCTTTAGCTACGTCTTGACGGACTAATTCTCTAAGGCCTAAGGTTCCACCCATATCGGGTATTAAACCCCAACGACCTTCCATAATTGATATTGAAGCATCAGGTGTTGCTATACGAAAGTCGCCCCCTAAAGCGATTTGCATGCCGCCACCCCAACATCTGCCATGCAATGCCATAATCACCGGAACGGGTAGTTTACGCCAACCCGTACTTAATTGTTGGGCGATATTAGACTGCCATGGCAAGATTTTGGCTAAGAACTTTGCAGCAAGTCCTGGGCTTTGTAATACAGACTTAACATCTAAGCCCGAAGAAAAATTGTCTCCATCTCCAGAAACGATAATCGCTCGCAGGTTTTTATCTTTCTTTAGATGCTTAATTACAGCAATAATGTCGTAGAACATTTCTTTATTTATCGCATTAAGTTTTTCAGGACGCGCTAACATCACATGAGCAATATTGTTATCTAACGATAATTTAACTGTGCTGTAATTCATTTTTTAATTTTTCTTATTTTGTGGTATGACCAGTCAATACTAACAATTATGTAAAGCATGTCTACCATAAATAGTTTTTTTGTTACGGTTAATTAAAACAAGCTCATTGGGTGATTGCATTAGAGATGTTAGGCTATTAAAGAAAATTAATAATAACAAAAAGAGAAAATAATGTTTAAAAAAATAATGAAAACAATAGGGTGGCTATTTCTCAGTTTACTTTTGATTGCCAGTGCCTTTGGCGCACATGAATGGTATGCGAAAAAGCCTTTTATGTTTAGAGCCTTTTTAGACAGAACACTGATTAAAATGGCATTTGATAGCCCTGAAATGCTAACCTCCCTTGGATTTTTAGAAGGCATTGGCATTAAAGGCCATAACGCTGAACTTGATGATGATCGTCCAGAAAAGGGCGATGAGATGTTTGAGCAAATGCTTGAGATCCGTGAAACTTTATTAACTTACGATGACAGTAACTTAGATGAAGGGCAGCGAACATCAAAAGAAATTGCCATGTACTTGTTAGATTTTATGGCTAATGCAAAAGAGTTTCGTTATTACAATTATCCGGTAAATCAACTTTTTGGTGTGCAAAATGGCTATCCAAGTTTTTTAGAGGCGCAACATAAAGTTGAGGAGTTAGCTGATGCTGAAAATTATTTATCACGTTTGGAAAAAGTGAAAATCAAATTTGCTCAGAACTTAGATGGTTTAAAAATTAGAGAGCAACAAGGTATTATTCCACCGCGTTTTGTTATCGACCGTGTTTTAACTGAAATGTCCGAGTTTGTCGCAACACCAGTGAAAGAAAATATCCTTTACACCTCACTGCAAGAAAAAATGGCAAAAGCTGAAGCTATTTCCACTGAAGACCAAACAAAAATTCTATTAAAAGCAGAGCAAAAAATTAATGAGTTTGTCCATCCTGCTTATCAGTTATTCATCAATTACTTTACAGAGCTAGCAAATAAAGCGGGCAGCGATGATGGTTTTTGGCGTTTTCCAAATGGCGACAAAGCTTATCAAATGTCTTTAAAGTTTTTCACTACCACGAGCTATAGCGCTGAAGAGATTCATCAATTAGGTTTGAGTGAAGTTGAACGTATTCAAACTGAAATTTTAACGATTTTAGCACAAGAGCAATACGATGTTTCTCAAGGTTTTAGTCAAGCAATTGAAACACTTGCAGCAGAGCCAAAATTTTACTATGAAGATAACGACCAAGGCCGAGAGCAAATACTTGCTGATTACCAAACGATTCTAGATGAGATAAGTGCCGGCTTAGATTCAGCTTTTCGAATTCGTCCTAAAGCGGGTATGGAAGTGGTACGTATTCCTGAATTTAAAGAAAAAACTTCCCCAGGGGCTTACTATCAGCAACCTGCCATTGACGGTAGTCGACCGGGACGATTTTTTGCCAATCTTTATGACATTAAGGCAACACCTAAATATAGTATGAGAACGCTTGCTTATCATGAAGGTATTCCAGGACATCATTTTCAAATAGCGGTTGCCATGGAGCTAGAAGGGCTACCATTTTTTAGAAAAATGTCCCCGTTTACCGCTTACACCGAAGGTTGGGCTTTATATACAGAACGCCTTGCATGGGAACTCGGCTTTCAAAAAGACCCGTTTGACAACATTGGCCGCTTGCAAGCTGAGTTATTTAGAGCGGTTCGTTTGGTGGTAGATACGGGCATTCATTACAAACGTTGGACACGTGAAGAAGCGATTGATTATATGAAAATCAATACGGGCATGGCGCAAACAGATGTCGTCTCTGAAATTGAGCGTTATATCGTTATGCCGGGCCAAGCAACGTCTTATAAAGTGGGCATGATGAAAATTTTAGCGCTTAGAGAAAAAGCCAAACAAGCATTAGGCGATAAGTTTGACTTAAGAGATTTTCATGACGTTGTACTTAAAAATGGCGCTGTGCCGTTAGATATACTTGAGCGTTTTGTTAATGCCTATATTGCTGAAACCAAGTAGCTGAAACTAAATAGCCAAAACAAGTAACTGAATCTACATAGTTTTACTCTATATTGGCTTAAACTCATAAGGTGAGTTTAAGCCTTTATTTTTGAGCTGATTTTAATAATAAACCCTTACGTCTTTTCATTTCAGTTACTTATTCTTATCTGATTACTATTGTAAAGCGTTCGGTTTTCTTGCACATTGGTTGCCTTCAATTTTATAAATCCAATCTGGATACTTTCTATGTTTAAAATCAAGTCGCTATCTTTTATTTTAACTACCTCCTTATTAAGTACCGTTTTTGCTAATTCGGCTTATAGCGCTGAGTCTCCTTATGCGATTGCCATTCATGGTGGCGCGGGCACTATTAGCAAAAGTAAAATGACACCAGAGCGACAAGCAGCCTATGAAAGTAAATTAAAACAAGCTGTTGAAACAGGCTATAAATTACTCGCACAAGGTAAATCAAGCCAAGATGCAGTAATTGCAGCAGTACAAATCCTTGAAAATTCTCCGCTATTTAACGCGGGTAAAGGTGCTGTTTATACGTTTGATGAAAGACACGAACTTGATGCTTCAATTATGGAAGGTAAAACCTTAAATGCTGGTGCTGTTGCTGGTGTTTCTACGGTCAAAAGCCCAATTGCATTAGCAAAAATGGTGATGGATAAATCGGTTCATGTTCTTTTAAGTGGAGAAGGTGCAGAAATATTTGCTAAGCAACAAGGATTAGCGTTAGTTGATAATCA
>PJEL010003608.1_pt1 | contig 13115 bp, 6 predicted proteins | sample 1853271 | NCBI WGS metagenome assembly PJEL01 (sample SAMN08108733, study PRJNA415343) | Invertebrate metagenome, whole genome shotgun sequencing project. | host: Globobulimina | place: Sweden: Gullmar Fjord | collected 2015-08 | reverse complement strand
GTTCATGGGATACATCATCAGTCACTGATATGTATCGTATGTTCCGTGGTGCCAGTGCCTTCAATCGGAGTATTGGTGGATGGGATACATCATCAGTTACTGATATGAGTTATATGTTCAGGGATGCCTATGCCTTCAATCAGGATATTGGTTCATGGAATACATCATCAGTAACTGATATGGAGTCTATGTTCCGTGGTGCCAAGGCCTTCGATCAGGATATTGGTTCATGGGATACATCATCAGTCACTGATATGCATCGTATGTTCTATCGAGCCTATGCCTTCAATCGGAGTATTGGTGGATGGGATACATCATCAGTTACTGATATGGGGGGAATGTTCTATCGAGCCATTGACTTCAATCAGGATATTGGTTCATGGAATACATCATCAGTTATTGTTATGAATGATATGTTCAGGAACGCCAGTGTCTTCAATCAGGATATTGGTGGATGGAATACATCATCAGTAACTGTTATGGAGACTATGTTCAGGGATGCCCAGGCCTTCAATCAGGATATTGGTTCATGGGATACATCATCAGTCACTGATATGTATCGTATGTTCCGTGGTGCCAGTGCCTTCAATCGGAGTATTGGTGGATGGGATACATCAAAAGTTACTGATATGAGTTATATGTTCTATTATGCCGAAGCCTTTGATCAGGATATTGGTGAATGGAATACATCATCAGTCATTGATATGTATTGTATGTTCGATAGTGCATATGACTTCAATCAGGATATTGGTTCATGGGATACATCATCAGTAACTAATATGGCTTATATGTTCGCTTATGCCAAGGCCTTCGATCAGGATATTGGTTCATGGGATACATCATCAGTAACTGATATGGCTTCTATGTTCTATTTAGCCAAGGCCTTCGATCAGAATTTATCAGGCTGGTGTGTCAGTCAGATATCTTCAAAGCCAACTGATTTTGATGCTGGTGCAGGTTTTACAGACCCAACCAACCAACTGCCACAATGGGGCAACACCTCGGTGCCCAGTTGCTCATCTGTTCAGTCACAATTGGGCAGCACCTCGGTGCCAAGTCCATCTCCAAGCCCATCGCCAAGTCCCTCACCAAGCCCATCTCCAAGCCCATCACCAAGTCCGTCTCCAAGCCCATCGCCAAGTCCTTCACCAAGCCCATCACCAAGTCCCTCACCAAGCCTGTCACCAAGCCCATCTCCAAGCCCATCACCAAGCCCGTCTCCAAGTCCGTCACCAAGTCCCTCACCAAGCCCATCTCCAAGCCCGTCTCCAAGTCTGTCTCCAAGTCCGTCTCCAAGCCCATGACCAAGCCCGTCTGCATCATTGTTTTACTTGGCCAACAATACCATCAAGCTCTCTACCTTGTGGGTACCAAACTGGAACTACACAAGAACCAACTACATTCTCTACAGCTTCTGAGTTTCCATACAGCTCAGTATCATTGTAACACGAATGAAGAATTCTGGAGTAATCTGTCTAGACGCGTTCAAGAGGATGAAAGAGGTGCGTGGCACTCCTTTCATTGGTAAATAAATATTTTGAACTTAGAAAATATTTCATTTGATAGCGATAGCCTTTTCAAGGCCCACGTGCCGAATCTAACACAGACTAGCGGGTAGCACGCCGTCTGTTCAAGTATACGGAGTTCTGACGTGGAATCGACGAATTTGATTTGGATTGACGCAATTCAGAGTAGGATAGAATGGAAACATATCAAACGTCATATATGATGAAAAGATGCTTCCTTTGGATTGTACTAGTAGCGTACGTGGACATTGATACTTTCCCTCTTTCTGCCTCAACCGGAGTTGGTTCTGCGTCCCGCGGGCGAGAGTTCTACTATCTACTTACATTCTGCGTTTCTTTTTTATTCTAACTCTGTGCATGTACGTTATATAGACTATTGAAGACATTTATAGGCGGCGATAATGCCAGCTTTGGCGTTATTGGAGTTTATGGTTACAATGGTGTTGAGGTATCTCCCAAGCAGACGGGGGGAAGGAGGCATGGGCTGCCTCTTTTGAGTACAGCCGATGGAAAATTGCAGAAGTTTGGTGGATCTACATCTTCTATAACATGGAAAGATGCATGTGCTCAGGTGTATGATTCCTGTGCCAGCGAATTCGCCAAGGTAAAGGACCTTTATGTTGTAGTTGGAAACACCACTGAGAGCTTGATATCCTTGTGTGGTTTGAACAGTGCAAGAGAAGCATTCATCAATGATTCAGGTGGTAACGTTGCTACAGGTAGAATTGTTGGTGGAAAGAGGGCAGATGGAGATTTGTATCCGTACGCTATGGTCCTCTTTGATAGCGAGGGTCCTTTCTGCACAGGGGTGGTTATCGATCCTTCATTTGCACTGACTGCTGCCCACTGCATCGATGATACTACTGTCGGGGTGAAAATTGGAGTTGAAAATTGGATGCTTGATGACATATCGGGAAGGAAGTACACCACTCGAAGGATCAAGAAGCAATTTTATCACCCAGACTATGACAAGATGTACTCTGGGGAGTGGAAGAACTTGCAACCGATTGGTGACATTGGAATCGTTCAGTTTGATAGACCTTTATCAGATTTCACTCCACCAAAAATTGCATCGTCAGATAAAAACATACCCAAGAAATTGAGGGTGATTGGATACGGAAAGACAGATGAGTACGACTTTGATATGAGCAAAGTACTCAGAGAAGTCGATGTCGAATTAACGAGTAGGAAAGCGTGTGAAAAAGCCTTGAATAAAGAAATTAAAGGGCTTTATGGAGGTGGTACGAAATACAAGATTACAGACAGTGTAATCTGTGCAGGAAGTCCAAAGGGAAAGAAGGGGCAAGATGCATGCCAGGGAGATTCTGGCGGCCCACTCTTCTCCAAAGGAAAGAGTCCAAAAGACGATGTAGTCTATGGAATTACGTCTTTTGGAGAGGGCTGTGCTCGGCAAGGAGTTCCTGGCGGCTACACCAATATCGCAAAATATTATGATTGGATTCAGAAAATTATCTCATCTGAGAAAACAAAAGAGAAATCTGCTACCAAGGTATAGAAACTCCAGGAGCAGATTCATGATTGCAATTATGAAACATCTGAGCACTCTTGAAATGAAAACTCAAACGGACGATCGTCAATATTTTCTAGGTCTCGCAATATTATAGACTTCAAAATTCAAGAATTCAAGGCTAGACATTCATGCATTTCTCGGGGGAAATTTTCGATATGTAGTGCATTTGTCTAAGAATAGAGTATTAGGTACGGTTAGAATGGAAAGATTGCAGCGTTCTGTTGGCAATCATCAAGATTTTATTTGAACGAGTGGGGATATTTCCCTCAACCTTTGCAAAGGTCGAGCAGGATGAACCAACTTGTACGGTTTGTCCGAGTAACGATCTTGCTAATGTCAATTAATACTAAACATTGTTAAAATAATACTAAATTTAGTGCTGAAATCTATTCGTGGCGGTAGAGACATGGCCTCTGCACTCCCAGCACGGGAGCAAACCGTTACTCATGCGATTTTCGACATGGATGGTCTCCTATTAGACACTGAAATTCTTTATACAAGGGTTCAACAACAAATCGCCTCTCGATATGACCAGGATTTCACCTGGGAACTCAAATCGAAAATGATGGGTCTCAAGGCTCTAGAGGCTGCCCAAATTTTCGTCACAGAGTTGGGTATTTCGGACAGAATGTCAGCAGAAGAATGCTTAGAGGAGCGTGAGGCTCTTCTAGACGAGTTGTTTCCTGAGGCGGAGTTCATGCCTGGGGCTGTAGAACTCTTGGATCACTTGAAACGCCATGGAGTGCCATGTGGACTAGCAACAAGCTCACACCGAAGGCACTTTGAGCTGAAGACATCCAGACATAGGGATAAATTTCAGGAGATCTTTGGAGATTACATAGTAACAGGGGATCTCGTGGAGAGGGGCAAGCCCCACCCTGATATCTTTCTGGATGCCATGAATTTGTTCACATCAGTTCCACAACCAGGATCCTGCCTTGTCTTTGAGGACGCTCCAAGCGGTGTTCAGGCGGCCAAAAGGGCAGGAATGCAATGTGTCATGGTTCCTGATGAAAATTTATCCAGTGAAGAATACACACGTGATGCTGATATCGTTATCAAGTCGTTGCTCGAAGTGCCGCTGGAAAAGTTTGGTTTGCCACCATTGTGAATTACACACATATATTATGATTCCTCGAAAAGAGGGTTCTCTTCTGTAATCATAGATGGAAATAAATTTGATAACGCAGCTACTAATTGTGGATCCTCTATTTCCTTGTGAATCCCCGAAGTTGGTATGCGACCCCCTTCAGAGTCTCCTAGAGTGGACTGAAGCCAGACACCCTGATAAAAAAATAATACCACTAGAGTCTTCTCCTGACCCGGGCACGGATCAAAGAATCCTAAAAGCTTTGATTTCGAGTATCCAGAATAAAATACAACCTCTGAGCGGTCCGTATCACACATGTACTGGATGGGGATGGTCACGTCAATCACCGCCATCTCCTCATGAAGAACATCTTCTGGGGTATTAATGTTGAACTTTAGTGTCTCTGGCTGAATATCCGAGAGTAATATTGTCTTTCCATACAGTGCCTTCACTATAACAAGACCATTTTTTTTGGATTCCTTTTCCATCTTGCGAAGCGCTACAGGCCTGATGACATCTATTGATTCTTGAGAACTTTGTAGTTCCTGCCTTATAGTCTTTGACTGTCTCTCCCTATCTCTTGCCGCCTTTTCCCCCAAAAATCTAGCATGTATCGGTCTTATAATACCATGCAAGACGGTAAATAAAACAGTAGGAGGCACCACATAGGCTCCAAACACTATCCATGGGTCCAGGGTTGGACTCAATGCCACAGGGAATTCAAATGTGTGACCAGACTTTTGGAAGCGAAGGCGCAGCAGCACTCCAGCTGGTAGTCCAGTCACAACTCCCATTCCAGCTACAGATGTGTCAGAGAGCTTCTGATGTCCTCCAACTTCTAGTTCTATCCCCTGTGTTACTGAAGCCTTGAAGGATAGTCTTCCAGAGAGTACATCGGAGAGTTGACGGATTGCTCTTAATGTCAGAGAAGTAACAGCCCCAATTTCTGCTTTTGCCAAAAATAACCATGAAAACATCTTATGCTTGATTGTAAATGAGATGGAAGACATATCTAGAGGATAGACTGTCCATCCAAATTCACCAGATGTGTTTTGACCCAACTGACATGATGTGCCAACATCACATGTCACACCACTCTCTGGGCTCCAAGAACACCCTCCCGTCGCAAATATACCAGCATGTGCATTACTATCATCCAAACTACTATTATCAAAGTAATGAGACAGAGGAATCGAGCATTGAATTCCAAGTAGCGTCTGCAACCCCACAGATCCCTCCACACCCACCTGCGCCCCACTTGAATAAAATCTATGATATCCAGCCACAAAAGACCCACCTCCTCCGTGACCATCTCTCGCAGTAACCATTCCACCAACATGTAAAGAATCTTGTTGCGATCCAAGAATTCCTAACCAGTCCTCATTCCCTGTCTCAATGGGTATGTCAATCCCTGTTGACATGTATACATTTGTGACCTGAGGCATTCTGGGCAAGTCCTTTGCATATGGACTCACCAGTGACGTTGCATCCGTCTTGAATATATATAAACCCTGCTGTTGAGACATCATAGCTTCTTCTATTTGCTTTTTCTTCAGGTGTTCTTGGAATTTCATCCATTCCCTATGCTTTGATGCAGTATCAACAAATTCGGACAGTTGCATACCAGCTTCCAAACCCTCCATTCCATACACATCATACACATTTCTCAAATTCACATCCTTCAACACATCATATGCCTGCTGTATCGCAATGAACTTTTCCTGTGCCACCCTCTTCCGGGATTCATCCCGTATTTTGTCAGGATGCATAGTCTGCACAAGAAACTTGTATGCCTTTTTAATCTGTTCCTCTGTGGCATCTTTTGACACCCCAAGCACAGCATACAGTTCATTATCATCTAATGATGAAGATGCATGATTTTCATCATCGCTGCCATCATGGGACTGACGGAACGAAGGCATAGTGTCGTCTTCCACATGTCCCATCATTGGAGAACGACGAGTTCTGTGGTGCTGTCGATACAGATCATCATCATTGGACTCCATGATGAATGATGAATCTGTTTCTATATTTTACGACGAGTACTGACGCATGCATTACGAATGTCATTAAAACAAGACGATGTTGTTTTTGTTTTCCATGTGTATGGTTTCAGCTGAGAGAAGGAGAAAAAGAAAGATGGAAAATCCAACCACCACCCAACTGACGTCAATCACTGCCTCGAGTCTTGTAAACTATTTTGTTTGCTATGGTGGTGCTTTAATAGATATTTATACAATTTATTATTGGATACCGGATTGAGTATAGAAGACGACGGTACTGTTGTCGGTTGGTTCTCTGTTAGTCGTTACATCGTAGATCAACACTCGTCCAGGTTGCATGGCTGTTCAGTGACTGTTCTGTAACGTATCTAACCACTCTTTACATTCATATTAGATTGTTAGAAAAGTTGGGAATGGGGCAGTGCTTTAGTGCCCCCCTCTCCCTAAATGAACACCATCACCTAGGTGTTGGCGGTCATGGTCGAGAGACGGAGGAAAAGTATAGGGCAAAATGGAATGATATTGGATTTGAACAATCAAGCGAACCATATCATCAGAGCCACCAGAGAATGATCAAAGCACATGGTGTGACTGCGACAACGGTATGTATATTCTTTCGTCTCCCTCTCTCTCTCACACACAGTCTTTTCATGGATGGTGTATGTTTACTGCAGGCTGACTTGGGGATTAATGGGAAGAAACAGCATGGTGAGAGGATGATGGAAGGTGGGGCTCTGGCTGCTATTGACGAACACCAAAGTCTGAGGATATCGTCACCTCATAAGCAGAGCGGGTATGATCCTGCATCCCCAATGAAGAACGCAGTGGTGCGAATGAGTAATAACAATAGCAATTATTCCTCTCAACCCTCAGGATCTCGTCCTAGTAGCTCGACGAAGCGACAATCTGTGGCTCACGCTGGGGTTCCAAAGAACTGGACGTGTGGTGACTTGCTTGGACAGGGAGCATTTGGAAGTGTATATCGCGGTATGGATAATGACACAGGAACTCTGATGGCTGTGAAACAGGTTTCACTAGGATTTGGATCTGCATCTGCTGCCAAGGTTGCAGAACATATCAAATCTGTGGAAGCAGAGGTAAATCTGTTGAAACAACTGGACCACCCCAACATTGTTAGGTATCTTGGGACTGAGAAGACTTCCAAGGTGTTGAATATTTTTTTGGAGTATGTACCAGGAGGCTCCATCGCCTCCTTGTTGAGTAATTTTGGTCATTTTAAAGAACCTGTTGTGAAGCTGTATACGAAGCAGATATTGCTGGGATTAGAATATTTGCATAAGAATGCCATCATGCATAGGGACATCAAAGGTGCTAATATTTTGGTTGATAACGCTGGCTTGGTCAAACTCGCTGATTTTGGAGCCTCCAAAAAGATTGAAGACTTGGTATCCGTTGGATCTGGAGCAAATAGCGTCAAGGGCACTCCGTATTGGATGGCACCTGAAGTTATCACTCAAACTGGACACGGTAGACAGGCAGATATCTGGAGTGTTGCATGCACTGTCATTGAAATGGCGACAGGAAAGCCGCCTTGGAGTGAATATGGATCCCAAGTCTCTGCGATGTTTAATATCGCAAAGTCTAAAGGTCCACCTTTGATTCCTCAGGAACTTTCACCAGAATGCAAGGATTTTTTGTACCTGTGCTTTAATAGAAACTGGAGGGAAAGGCCATCAGCCGCAACGCTGTTGGATCATCCATTCGTTGCCAATGTGAAGTGTCCATCTTCTTCCGTGTCACAGCAACCTCGATTTGATGCAGCTGCGTGCTCAACTGTGAACGATTCTGCCATGGAGCGCCGACCAGGAGCTAGGAGGCAGCTTCAGTTGGGTACTGCAGATGAGGGTCAGCATCAGGCCAATATAGATGGAGAGAAAAAGACAGGAATCGATAAACAGAAATATTCGTCACCAGGAAAGAAAGTACCTCTTGTACGGGCGAGTGCCCCTGTGTTTTCTGCAGTTGTGCGGCAGAATCAATTGGATGGTCCAGCTGTAGGTATACAAAAGAAATCTACAATAAATGCTCCTGAATCTTTGATGAAAACACGACCAGTACATGGAGAAGGAATGAATTTACGCCAAACTCAAATAGATGGAAGCAGTGACAGTTCTCTTGTAGGTAAAGGTGAGGCGAGAGTTGCTGGTACCCTGTCAGACAAGCCAGATGCAGCAGTTGGAGAGTCCACAGGCTCGGGAACAAGTCATGGATCGAGCTTTAATCCAGTAGAAGAACCAGATGCTATTCATCAGCAAGCCAAAAATGCAGTCGATTCTCTGAAAGCTTCTATTATGATGAAAAAAGATGAGGTTAATGTACAGGACTCTCGGGTGTCGGAGAGTATAGGTTGCATACCCTATTCCCAAACTGCATCCCTTGCGTCTTCTGGATCCGGTACAAGCTGTGTGAAGTATAGTAAACAAACTAGTACAAATAGTTCTCTGAGTGGTAAAACGACCAGGAGCAATGGACCAATAGTGTACACAATTGCTGCAGATGGATCGCAGGGATCCTCTGTTGCAGGCTTGCCATGGGACCTGAGTGAAAGTTGGACTTCGGGTTCAAAACAGACTCAATCGAGCGGTCAAAGGTCATCTCAAAGTAGAGGAAGGCAAACAAGTGGTGGCAGTGAGCCAAGGTTGCAGACTATTCCTAGCGGAAGTTTGACATCATTACAACAAGAGAGGAGCAACAACACTTCTGGGCATGGTACAGAGTCCTGGAACAGGGACCTATCAGGAGAAAAAAGTTGGTCTTCAACATCTACTCACTCTTCCAAAGGCGACGACATGGTGCTTCCGAGGGCTTCAAATGCAATTTTACCTCGGGCTGCAAGCAGCAAGGAGTTTCAGACGCCAAGAAAGGTACTGCCTGTTCGTTCTGCTGCAAGTACTCCTGGCCAAACACCGTCAAGAATACCTAGAGCGCCTCTTCCTGATTATTCTCCTCGTACTATGGAGATGCGGGCGTATGCTGCAAAGAACCTAGCCACTCCCAGGAGGTCTCTGCCATCAACTCCGTCAAGGCATATTCGGCCATCACCATCAGCCATGAGACACCGTGCTTCAATTGCCGGTGAGCACGTGATTGGAACATATGAGCAGAAGCATTTGAAGCAAATGGAAAGGAAAAGGTCGAGTTCTACGCCTGCCAAGGTGATGGGACCACCCCCTCCTGCAAATGCTCATACAAAACAATTGGCATGACACGAGTACTTTCCCGGGACTTCACCATGAAACAAAATACACATGATTACTATAATGTAAGTTGTCTGACATATTTTGAGTCACGCTTTCATCTCCCTGTCATTGTGACATGTGCTGGGAGGACTGTGAGCATGAAAGCAAGTCAAGACTCAAGGTCTGCTCACACTGCTCGAGTGACTTGAGGAGAGCTCTCTCCCTCGCGGGAGAATGCTCTTTGAAGGAAACCTCTTTTTTGCATTGTTTTGTGCTCTACCTTGGCAACCAAGTATTTCATGATATAAGATGTGTACGCGTATGACCCTGGGTTTTCTCTCTTGAATTTGCTGTATTCTCCGCTGATTCCACCTTCTCGAATTCTTTCATCGAGGAGTGAACCCAGTGACATGTTCTGCATTTTCAGCCTACGTTGGAGTTCTTGAAGGTTTCTCATGTTCATGACAGCTGTGGGCAGATTTTTCATTTCACGTATTTTATCATGTATGGCAACTAAGTCAGCTTTTATTACCTGATGAATGGTCTTTTCATCGGCTTGATCAAATTGTTTCTCAAGTGATCTCCTGGTGTCAGCAGTATCCTGGTGCCCCGAGGCTGTCGCAGAATTGCTACCAGATTTTGATGAAATGACATCTTCTGAAAGGCCTCCAGTAGAATTAAAATTATCTTGCGCTTTCAGATCGGATTGATCTGGAGTGGCGACTTGGGAGATATCCATTGCTCTCTCAAAATTCCACTTTGCACAAGTCAGGGTGAGCATAGACACTTGAGACTCTGGATCTTCCATATGATGATATAAAATGTCATCTGACTTGGCAAGCTGCTGAAAATTCTGCAATGATTCGCTATACTTTTGTTGGGCCTTTGAGGCTTGAAGAGAACTCATTTCGTCCAAGAGGTCATTCTTGGCAGTCAAAATATGTTGACACATCTTTGGTTTTGTTACTTTGCCCAAGTTTCGAATTTCCTGTTTGTGTTTCTTAAACAAATTTTGCAGTGTGGGCAGTAAAAGTGATTCAAGATTTTCCAACGTCATTGCCTTTGGCCTAATGTCGGAACTCAATTCACTCAATTCATACCCAAGGAGGAGCTGAACATCAAACAGAAACTTCACCTTTTGATCTCTAGAAAAGCTCGCGAAGGCTTCCACGATTGGTTCCTCCGTCTTCTGTTCAATCAATTGTAATTGAGCGTCGATGAAACGGTGCATGTCTTCTCTTGGCCAAATGCAATCCTTTTCCTGTAAAATTTTATGCAGTATTTTGTTTGCTGCATTTTTAGTGGGGAGACCACCAGAATACAAAAGAATTTTGGGAAACACATGTGTTGATAAAAAACTGCCATTAATACTTGTGTTTAGCTGTTGTAAGTCGCTCAGTGTTATTTCAGTTTTTCTCCGCCCGTCAGGTGCTTTGTCTTGAACCAATCCTTTAATGTACTCATGCAAACTTGTGATTGATATTGTTTCATCACTGTACATGATACCACTTTGGCTGTCCTCATCTTCAGCAGGAGAAATTTGGCTACCATGGAAGTATTCATCACGTCTGTGACAATAGTATCGTAAGACAATTTCATCCTTCCTTTCCTCAAGAAGTTGCCCCCAAGTAACAGACGTGATAGTCTGCTCCATACATCTCTTGGGGAAGATGACATTTACATCATACCACAGCCGGACAGTTTCCGTGTTCAAGGAGTTTGACACGAAAGAGCTAGGGAATACGGGCTTCCCATTCACGAAACTAGGGTTCTCATCAAGTGCAAGCGTTTGATAGGGAACAAATATTGGATCATGATCCAACTTCTGTGCTCTTCTGTGATCTGTGTGGGCCCTTGCTACAGGAGTATCAAGCATATTCAAGAGTCTGATTGTTTTATCACTACGATACATTCCCCAATAGTCAATGACAACAAAGTAATCAATCTGCGGCTTTTGGAATCGCTTGCAGCTATTGTCCACATAGGCTGGCTTCCACACACGAGCTGTGGATTTAGAGGGCCTTTCAACAAAATCTGGGTTGATTTCAACGTTCCAGTCTCCTCCTATGAGGATTGGAATCTTGTAATTGTTGCTGTTCATATACAAGGAGTTGATGTACTCCTCGAGAATATGCTGCTTGTTATATATACTCCTTTTGCCTTTGTTGGTGGCATCATTTTCAACCCCATGAAATGATAGAACATCCATCTCGAATCCAGACACACCTATTGCTTTCAATCGACAGTAGGCGTGTCTTCTCGCCTTCTCAATATCCCCGATATTAATATCAAATGTGCTAGTTCTGGCATTCTTCGAATTGTCCCTCTTATATCTATTCGCATTGAAAATGATGACATTGGCCTTGGGACATTTCATATTAGATTCCACCTCCATCACTCTTTCCCATTTAGAGTCGCTTTGCTTCTCCAATAGCTCGATCGTTTGGTTTAAGCATGTAGGATCTCTTGGGCACTCTTGCAAGAGTATAATGTCCACATTTTTGTCCTGTTGCCACAGGTTGGCAATCAGGACTGGAAGATGGGTGCTTTTGGAACTTGATTCTGATGTATCAAATGTTTTAGTTTCAGAACCTTCCCCACAATTCATGGTCACGGCAACTCCATCCCTACGTTGCACCTTATTGTCCCCCCATGATTCGACGTTTGCCTGGTGCAAAGTTTGTGCCATACCGGCCTGACTCTATTCAAATGATTCGAAAGAAATATGTAAATCACGGGTATTTTCTTTTAAAAGAAAATGTTCCACGAGTTGATCACGGTCGATTATATTCCTGCACATGTGCTTGAGCATCAAATGCTCCCTAATGGTACGGGAAACAGTCAACATCCGAGGACAAGGTTAAACGTCAAACCTTACTGACCTCATAGCATCATTGACCCAAATGAAGAACATGTGACCATTCCATACCGTCTAATACAGCATGATATCGAATCTTGCATTGATTGGGACAAAAAGAGAGATATTTTCTTGAAAGAAAATTCGGCATCCTCCCGGGTCAAATGCATGGGTGGTGGGGTTTCATCTGATGGACCAAAGTATTCGGGAGAGCATGGATGATGTTGGATAAGGACTGTTCCAACTTAGGTGAATTGCCACTTTTTAATACATACTTTGAACTTGTGCCTGGTCCGCATCAAAGACAAAGACAATTAGAACATACAAAATGGTTGCTATCGCCTCTGCTATTGTTTCTGCCCCAGTGGTCGCTGCTCGCAGCGTTGCCATGAAGCCAGCCTCCAAGGCTACCACCTTCAAGGCTGCCACCGTCTCTGCCAAGAAGGCCTCTGCCTTCCAGGTATGTACATTTCATATTTTATTGCTGAAAGTCTGAAGAGCGCCGAGTTTTACAGGCTTATGAGAGGTAGTTGTCGTTGGATAAGGTAGCGGCTGCAAACTCTACTACGCGCTGTGTGTGAACTGAATTCGCAGTATGTATCGCTGATTAATGTCGCAAAATAACCTGATCATATTCAATAATGAATTGAATATGTCGATGGAACAATGCTGCACAGTCTGCTGGTAGTCTTTCCCCGCGTCAACCTCGTCGATTCCAATGGCGTACCGAACTTTGACCCCACTGATCCAGTGAGTACAGTCCCAATCTAACCCTCTTATTTTACTCTTTGTAGGTGTGGAACCCAATTGACAACAAGTTCTTCGAGACTTTCTCTTTCCTCCCACCTCTCTCTGATGACGAGATCATCAAGCAGGTTGACTACATTGTCCGCAATGGATTCACCCCA
>PJEL010003607.1_pt1 | contig 13120 bp, 8 predicted proteins | sample 1853271 | NCBI WGS metagenome assembly PJEL01 (sample SAMN08108733, study PRJNA415343) | Invertebrate metagenome, whole genome shotgun sequencing project. | host: Globobulimina | place: Sweden: Gullmar Fjord | collected 2015-08 | reverse complement strand
CCACCTCGACGACGAGCACCACCACTTCGACCACGACCACGACGACGACGAGCACCAGCACCACGATGACCAGCACGACCACGACGACGACGACGACCACCACGTTGGTGGTGCTGCCGCGTCACATCGCCGCCGCAGGCGACAGCATAACGCAGGCGTTCGCGGCCGACTGCACGTGCAACCTGGGTCTGGACTGCTGGGCTTGTCTGCTCGGCGGCGACCAGCCCGAGCACTCGTGGTTCGACGGGACGAGCGGGAGCGTCAACAGCTACCACGACCGCTACAAGCAGCTCGATCCGACCATCACGTCGAGCAAATCGGCCGCCGTCGATGGCGCCGAGATGACGTCGGGTGGCGACAACTTCTCGGGCCAAGTCGATTCGATCTTGGCGCAGGTGCCGATTCCCGATCAGGTCGTCGTGGAACTCGGCGGTAACGATCTGTGCAGCCGCGACTGTGTCGATCCCTCGAATTGCACGAATCCGCTCTATCCGCCGGCTCAATTCCGTGGCGCCCTGCGTGCCGGACTCGACAAGCTGGTGGCCGGCCTGCCGCTCGGTTCTTCGGTGTTCATCGGCGGCGTCCCCAGGGTGATGGACCTGCGCGCCGCGGGTATCGCGAAGGAGGCTCAGAGTTCGGCGATCACGTGCGAGCTAGCCTGGTCGTTCGCCAGCGTGTGCCGGATCATTACCGACGGCAGCGACCGAAACGGCGAGAGCATGACGGAGCGCCACGCGGGCGTCGCGGCCATGCAGCAGGCCTACAACACGATCATCGCCGAGGAAGCGCTTTGGTATAACTTCAACGTCACGGGCCGGAACCCCCGCGGGATCGAAGTCGTGACGGACTACGTAGACGAGGCGACTCCTTCGATCGGTACTTTCTCGTTCGGACCCGAACACGTCGACGGCGGCGACTGCTTTCACCCGAGCGTGCTGGGGCAGAACTTTGCCGCGTCGCTCGCGTGGTCGGGCCGGCCCTCGCCCTGAGGGGGGCTAGTGTCCTGTCACTGGAATCCGTATGCGAATTTCGGTTACAGGACGCTAGGTACCGGGCTATGCCGAAGACTGTACCGGTGCGGCGTGTCGTGGCGGCTTTGGCGATTTCAGTCGCTTGCTCTGCGCCCGCCGCATTCGCCGAGAACCCGACCTCCGCTGCCCCACGCACTTTCAGCCTCGACGAGATCCGCCGAGCCTCCCCGGTCAGAACCTACAAGTTCGAGCGCGCCTACTACGAACATCTGACGGAAGTGGCCCGCCGGCTTGCGACCTCGCGCGGCGAGCTCATGGCGAGTGCCCCCGAGATCCGCGGTATCGTACCTCCCGAGCGCCCTCACATCACAATCGAACTCGGTGACGCCCCCACCACGGGAAACGCAGGCGCCGACATCCGCCTGGTAGTCGTCGAGAGCTTGAGCCAGGTGTTCGCGCAACGGCTCGACCGTTCGCTCGCGACTCTCCGAGAGCGGTACGGCCGTCGCTTGGCGATCACGTATCTCCCGTTCGTCATCGAAGGCAGACCGGCCGCCCTCGAAGTCGCCCGCGCGGCGCACTGCGCGCACGCCGAGGGCGTGTTCACCGGGTACCGGCGCCGCGTGTTGGTTGACGTCTCCGCGCAAACGAGCGCCGACTTGGTGGCTTACGCGAAAGAATCCGGCGCCGACGTCGGGAGCTTCCGCTCTTGTCTTGCCTCCGAGGATTCCGCTGCCGCGGTTTTGGCGGCGACCGAGCGTGTTCGCCGGACAGGGATTTCGATACCGCCGGTGGTCCTCGTAAACGGTATCTACGTGGAAGGCGCCGAGCAGGCCGAGAAGCTGTTCGCGGTCGTCGCAGCCGAGGCCGGTGAGCGTGGCCTCGACGTGGGCTCGATCCCGACGAGCGATCTCCCCTGGCGCCTGCGCGGCGTGATGCTCGCCCCGGGGCAGGCACCGCAGGCGCTGCTCGTGGCCGTGGACGACGCTTCGGCCGCCGAGGAGCCTCGCACGCTGCGTGTCACGGTGGGGGATCGCCTCGGCGACGATGCGACCGTCACGGAAATCCTGACCGATGTGATGTTGGTGCGACGCGCCGACCGCCTGGAGAAACTCACGCTTTCGGTCGCTCCTGCAGCCCCTGTTTCTGTGGATGGAGCGCGCGCCACCGACCGTGCGCTAGTTACCGGAACCGTGGTCACGGTGGCGGTCGATGAGTCTACGCTGAGGCTGATCGCTCGATTACGACCGGAACTCGAACGGCAACTGGGGCCCACCGATCTCGTGCTCGACGGACACCGGATGCTGAAGCTCAGCGGTGAGGAGCACACCGACGTCCTCGCTCGCGTCGGTCTGGAGCCGGGCGACGGACTGATGCGGGTCAACGACGAATGGGTCTACGAGGGGCGCAATACGTTGTTCGAGGCCATCGGTCACGGCTTGCCGGTCACCGTCGTGGTGATGCGTAAAGGCTTCCCTCGGCTGATAGAGCTGAAAACTCCGTAGCGAAGAGTCTGCCTCCAGGTTTGGTCGCCGTTTCCGGAACCGCTAAAATCCCTGGGTTCCGCGTCCGCTCCGCTCCGGTACGGGACCGGGAGGCAAACCAATGACCTACATTCGAACCGTTCGGCCGTCTGCCGCTACAGGCGAGACTGCCGCCGCCTACAAGTACATGGCCGAGGTGAGCGGCGGCGAAAACGTCGCGCCGGTGGTCCAACTCTTCAGCCTGCGCCCCGGCTCCATGCGCCGGATGATTCGGTCTTGGGAGCTGGCCCTGTGGATGGGCGAGGAGCCACGCGACAAACGAGAACTCTTGGCCGCGGCGGTCGCCCGCTTGAACGGGAGCGCGTACTGCACCGACAGTCACGAGGCCTACCTCGAGGCGGCCGGAGGAAAAGCCGCGCGTGCCGCCGAGCTCCTCAGCGGAAAAGCGACCGACGCCGAGCCTCTCGAGAAGGCTTTGATCGACCTGGCCCGCGCCTCTTGGGAGCGCCCCGCCACGCTGACCCCGGCCGATCTCGACGCTCTGCGCTCGCTGGTCGGCGACGGCGCGATCGACTACGCACTGGTGGTCGGCGCTCTACACTTCATCAGCCGCATCGCCGACATGTTGAAGCTCGACTCCGACGTCTTGCCCGGCGGCTTCCGCCGCTTCGACTGGCTCCGTCGGCTTTCGGTCAAAGCCGCGGGCCACGAGCTCAAAAGCACCGATCTTTCCAATCGCCGTTACGACAAGGACTTCGATGCAGCGTTCTCCGAGCTCAAGCGCGTGGCCATCTCGCGCTCTCGAGACCTCTCGCACGAGCAGGAGATGGAAGCGCAACTCTTGCTCGCGGTCGAGCCGGTGCGCGCTCGACCGCGAGCGCTCGAAGTCTTGCAGGGCGCGCTCGAGGAACGCGACGGCCGCTCATCGCTCCGTCGTCAGACCCTGGCCGAGATCTATCGCCTCGTAGAGGAGGCGCTGCCGTCCGACCGTGCGGCCGCCGAAGGTTTCGCCGGCGCGCCGCGCGACCCGATCGCCGCCTTCGCGTTCTACGCGACCAGGCGGGCTTCGGAGACGACCGAGGAAATGGTCGATGCGCTGCGCGCGGCGGGCTACGACGACCTCGGGATCCTCGACATCGCCACTGCCGTTGCCGACGCGAACCGGTGGGCGCGCACCCATCGATTGCTCGGCCTGCACCCGGGGCTGTTCTACATTTCAGGGCGCGATTCCCAGGCTTCTTGAGCGCCGCCCATCTGTCGCCACGTGAAGGCGGCCGCTATAGTTGAGTTCGGCAGTCCGTCGTATCCGCACTGACTGCCGGCAGGAGGCTCCGACCATGAAGCGCGACAGTTCCCCCTCTCGAACGACGGACATCGAGTCGCGACTCGAGCGTCTGGAAACAGAGAACCGCAAGCTGCGTTACGGCGTGGGTGCGCTGGCGCTGGTCGGTGTGAGCGTCGCGATGCTGGGCGTCTCCGATCCTCAACTCGGGCCGGGCGGTGTGGCCGATGTCGTGCGCGCGCGGCGATTCGAGGTGATCAACGACAACGGCCGGGTCGCTGCCGAACTCGACCACCTGATGAACTTCGGCCGACTCGCCATTCGCGACGATCAGGGAGAGCTCGGCGTTTGGGCCGCGACCCGTTCCGGCCAGGGCGGGGCGGTGTTTACGCTCAACCGTGGCGAGAAGCTGGTCGAGCTGAGTTCGACCATCGACGGCGAAGGCGTCGTGACCAGCTACAACAGCCGTACCCGAGGGCGGCTCGTGGACTTGATTCCGAATACGCAAGGCGGTGGAGCGCTGGTTACCTACGACGAGCGTGGTGCGAGGCTGGTGACGCTCAGCGTGACCAACGAAGGCGAGGGCGTCGTGGCCACCTACAATCGTGCGGGCGGCCTGCAGGCGACATGGCCGATCGACATCGCCGCGGTCGAGCGCGGCCCGCGCCCGGGCGAGACCGACGCTCCCTCGGTGCCGGCGCCGCCGCCCGGCAGCGCAGTGCCCTCGCAGGCTGCTCCTCCGAGCGGAGCCGCGTCGGCCCCCGGAGCGCTTCCGAGGCCAGCGACCGCCGCACCTGCCGTCGGTCGAGCGGTGAGCCCGGCCGTGCCGGAGACCGACGTCGTCGAAGAGATCCCGGCCACCCCCGTTCCCGATCCGTCCCCACCGGCAGGCCGCGTCGAGTTCTGACCCCATTTTTACCTGAGCGAATCGCCTCCGGGCGCGCTCTCGACTCGCTCGTTTCCCGCCTCTCGGCGCGGCATCCGCCGTGCTCCTCAGGGCTTGCCCGCGCGCAGGGTCCGCGTTACTAGAACACGTTCTATTTTTCGGGGGCGTGCATCTCGCCGTGCCCGTACCTGATCCCACGAAAAGGGGTACCCATGGACCTTCGCTACAGCGCCGAATACGAGACTTTTCGCGAGGAAGTCCGCCGGTTCTTGGCCGAGAACTGGACCGAAGAAGACCGCGAGAAGCACGGGGTCAAAGACATCATCTTCAACCGGATCACGCGGCCGGCCGAGCGCGTCTCCGAGTTCCGGGCAGAGGCCGCACGGGCCGGCTACCTGTACCGCAACATTCCGCGCGAATGGGGCGGTGGCGAGCAGGAGTTCGACCCACTCAAATCGACGATTATCCGCGAGGAATTTCGCACCGCCGGCGCCCCGCGCGAGATGCTCGGGCAAGGGCCGAACATGCTCGTTTTCACGCTGCTGGCGCACGGCACCGACGAGCAGAAGAAAGCCTTCATCAGCGACACGATTTTCGGTCGTACGCTGTGGTGCCAAGGCTACTCCGAGCCCGGATCGGGCAGCGACCTCGCGTCCGTGCGCACCAAAGCGGAACTCGACGGGGACGAATGGGTGGTCAACGGGCAGAAGATTTGGACTTCGAACGCCCAGGAAGCCGATTGGATGTTCGCTTTGGTTCGTACCGAGCCCGACGCGTCCAAGCATGCGGGGATCAGTTATCTACTGATCGACATGAAGACGCCCGGAATCGAAGTGGTGCCGCTCAAGCAGATCAACGGCGACGCCGACTTCAACGAGGTCTTTCTCGACAACGTCCGCGTGCCCAAAGCCAATCTCGTCGGCGAGCGGGGCCAGGGATGGACGGTGAGCCGCTCCACGCTCAAACACGAGCGTGCGTTGATGGGCGACACCGACATCAACCGAAAGTCGCTCGATGGCATCATCATGTTGGCGCAGTTCCTCGAACGCGGCGGCAAGCCGGCGATCCTGGACCCGGTGCTGCGCGACCGCATCGTGCAACTCGAAGCCCGGTTGCTCGCGGCCGAGTTTCACTCGATGCGATTGCTCACCATGCAGGCACGCGGCGAGGAGCCGGGACTCGCCGGCATGACGCCGAAGCTCGGCGGCACGCAGCTCACCTACGACATCGCGCGTACGGCCATGGATCTTTCCTCCGACGGCGGCGCTCTGGCGCCGGGCGAACCGACGGCGCCGGGCATGGGACTGTTCGTGAACGCGTACTACTGGTCGCTCGGCATTCTGATCGCCGGCGGCACCGCTAATATCCAACGCAACATCATCGCGGAGCGCGGCCTCGGTATGCCGCGCGATCCCGCGCAGAAGCGCTGAGCGCTCGAGGCGATTTCGATGGATTTCGGTCTCACGCAAGAACAAGTTCTGCTTGCCGACACTGTGCGGCGTTACCTGTCCGACAACTGCCCGACTTCGCGTGTGCGCACGGTGATGGAGAGTGAGAGCGGCCACGACGAAGAACTGTGGCGCGGCTTGATGGATCTCGGTGTGGGGATGCTGGCCGTGCCGGAGAGTTACGGGGGCATGGCCGGCGAGTTCCTCGATCTCGCGCTCGTGGCCGAAGAGCTCGGCTATTCGGCGGCGCCCGGACCTTTCCTCGGTCATGCGATGGCCACGGTCGCGTTGGCTGCGAGCGGCGACGACGAACTCCGGAGTCGCTGGCTGCCCGCGATGGCTTCCGGTGAAGTGATCACCACGGTGGCCATCGGAGAAGAGGGCGGTCGCTGGGAAGGCTCCGAGCTGCAGAGCGAGGTGCGCGACGGCAAGCTCGACGGGGCCAAGCCGATGGTTCCGTACGCCGGGGTTGCCCAGATCATCCTGGTCGCCGCGCGCGACGAAGACGGCGTCGGTCTGTGGCTTGTCGAGCGTGACGGGCCCGGCGTCGAAACGACCGCGCTTCAGGTCAACGACTTGACCCGGCGGCTCGATGCGCTCGCCCTGACGGGCGTCGAAGCGGTGAAGGTCGGCGGCGCCGAAGTGTTCGAGAAGGCGCGCGATGCCGGACTGATCCTCATCGCTGCCGATGCCTACGGCGGTTCGCGGCGTTGCCTGGAGATGGCGCAGAGCTACGCGCTCGAGCGCGAGCAGTTCGGCCAGGTGATCGGCGCGTTTCAGGCCGTGAAGCATCAGCTCGCCAACCTCGCCACCGAGATTGAACCCGGCCTTTCGCTCTACTGGTACGCGGCGCACGCGTTCGACCGCATGCCCGAGCAGGCCACCGGGCATACGGCGCGGCACGCGGCGCTCGCCAAGTCGCATCTGTCCGACCTCTACGACCGCGCGGCGCGCGACGCGACCGAGTTGCACGGCGGCATCGGCTTCACGTGGGAGTTCGATCTGCACTTGTGGTTCCGCCGTTCGATCTTCGATCGCAGCTACTTGGGCGACGCTATTCAGCATCGCGTTCGGGCGGCCGCACTGGCCGGCTGGTAGCGCCGGACTCCGCTTTCCGCTGGCTCTGGGTCGAGCGCTGAGCTTTCATAGCCGACCCAATCCACGGGAGGCTCGCGTGTCGAAGAAGCTCGGTCCGGACAGATTCAGAGATCCTGTAGCAGAGGAATATGACGTCGTAGTCGTCGGCGCCGGCCCGGGAGGGCTGGTTACGGCGGCGCTGCTCGCCCGCGCGGGCAAGCGCGTGCTGGTGCTCGACGGCCACTACGTAGCCGGCGGCAACGCCACTGTATTCAAGCGCAAGACGTCCGAGGGAAGCTTCGAGTTCGACGTCGGCATTCACTACCTGGGCGACTGCGGACCAAACGGATTCATCCCGCGACTGCTGTCCGCCTGCGGCGCCGAGTCGGTGCGTTTCCGGCCGATGCACGCCGACCTCGAGCAGATCACTTTTCCGGATTTCGACTTCTCCATTCCGCACGACAAGGAGACGTTTCGCGATCGACTGCTCGAACGTTTCCCGAGCGAGCGTGCCGGCATCGACCGCTATTTCCGTTTCCTGGATCAAGTCGACCGCATGCAGGCCGCGAGCCACCGCAGCGGTAAGTGGGGGCAGCTCTTCGCACTGTTACGCTCGCCGCTGGTCGCCCGCTACGCGAACAAGAGTTTTGGTGACTTCCTCGACTCATGCACCGACGACCTCAAGTTGCGCGCCGTGATGACCGCCCAGCACGGCACCTACACCGTCGCGCCGTCGCGCGTCTCGGCCTTGCTGCATGCGGGTTTGCAGAACCATTACTTCGTCGATGGCGGTTGGTACCCCGAGGGCGGCGGGCAGGTCATGTCCGACCGACTCGCCGAGGCTGTCGAGGAAGCGGGTGGGCACATCCGTCTGCGCTCGACGGTAGGACGGATCTTGGTGGAGAACGGCCGTGCGACCGGCGTGGTGTTCAACAACAAACACCTCGGCGAACTGACGGTGCGCGCATCTCAGGTGGTGAGCAACGCGGATCTCAAGCGTACGGTGTTCGAACTGGTCGGCGCCGAGCATTTCCCGGAGGAGTACGCGCGCGCCACCGACGGCTACGAAATGGCGCTGCCGCTGTTCATCGTCTACTTGGGCCTGGACATTCCAGCCTCGGAGCTTCCCTACGGCAACGCGAACCGCTGGTTGTTCGACGACTACGACTATGACGCCGCCTACGCGCGCATGAACCGCGGCGAGATGCCTGATGATCCTTTCATCTACATCGCGACGGCCTCGCACAAGGACCCGGACAACCCCGAGTTGGCACCCGAAGGGCACACCAACATGCAGGTGATGACCGGTTGCCCGGCCGATCTCGCGTTCTGGGGTGCGACGACCGAGTCGCTCGCCGACGGTAGCTACGAGGCGAGCGAACAGTACAAGGCTGCGAAGAACCGTATCACCGAGGCGTGCATCGCCCAGGCCGAGCGTGTGGTGCCGGGCATTGGAGAGCACATCGTTTTTCAGGAGGCCGCCACGCCGCTCACGCACACGCGGTATACGCGCTCGAGCGGGGGGACGTCTTACGGGATCGCCGCGACGCCGGCGCAGTTCCTACAAAAACGCCCGCCGGCAAAGACCCCTGTGGCGGGTCTTTACCTAGCGGGCGCGTCTACCAGAGCCGGTCACGGGATCGCCGGCTCGATGCTTTCGGGAGTGTACGCGGCCGATGCCGTCCTCGGGGACGGCACCGCCCGGCGCATACTCAGAGGTGAACGATGAGGTCGCTCGTGATCCGCCACTCGAGCATGTCCTCGCGGTCGGTCACGGCGCCTTCACCGGCCACACCGATCGCGACGTGGTCGCCGATCAGGTAGCGGAAGCCGCCGCCGATCGTTACCACGGTGCCGGTGTCGTACATGCCGAAGTTCACCAGATCGACGCCCTCGACGCCGTCCACGCCGCCGGGGAACAGCGGGCGGAGGTCCTTGAGGTCGTCGTTCAGCTCGTTGCCGTCGTTGAACGTCGTGAAGCCGTTGACTTCGATCAGCGGGAACAGACCCGGCAGAACCTCGTAATCGGCGTGCGCGGAGTAGTGCAGCATGGAGCTGTTGCGGCCGCCGTCGAGAGCCGCGTTGACGCCGATGCTCCCTTGCAGGCCAAAACCGTTGACGACAGTAGCGCCGGTGACGAACGTGTCGATGAAGCCGTCGCCTTGTCCCTGCGTCGAGATGTCGACGACGTTGGTCCCATCGACCTGCACGTGCGTGGTGTGGCCGCCGCTCGGGGCCTCGTAGCGCACACCGAGTGAAACGATCGTGTCGGTCGAGGGATCGTCGAGCAACGCGAACTTCAGGCCGGCCGCAAGGTTCGCGAACCCTCTGTCGTCCACGAGATAGACGTCCCCGTCCTCTTCGGTGTCGCCCTTGTCGAAATCGACGACAGCGTAGCCGTCTTTCGTCGCGATGATCGCGAGCCGATCGGTCAGCGCAAAGCGGAGCTGCAGCGCCACGAGGTGGATGTCTCCGCCGTTGGTGACCGGCACCGACACGGAGCCGTCGTCGGCGATGGCGGTGACGAAATCTTTCGGGATCGACTGGTACATGTGGAACAGCCGCGCTTCCGTCGTGATGTAGGGCGACTCGTTGTAGACGGGGTTGGTCATTGGCGAGACGTAGCGCTCGTGGCGGCCTTCGGCCAGTGAGCCCTCGAAGTTGAGCGCCATTGCCGGGGCGGGCGCGACCAATACGGTCGCCGCGCCGACTACGGCCGCGACGGTGAGTGTACGAATCAGGTTGCGGTTCATCTTCATTTTCCTCCGTTGGGTCATGGACTTTCGAGACTCAGCGCACCGGTCGTCGCAATTGCGACCGGGGGACATGCACGCGCCGGTCCTCTCTCTGGGGTGGTTTTGTTTTCCCGACGTCGGGCACCTCGGGGTAGCCCGGAGGTTTCGCCCGCCGGACTACTCGCAGCAACAGCCGTGCCAGCGCGGCTTCGCCCGTGGCAGGCTGGAAACGCTGGCGGTTTCGCCCACGGCCCCGCTGAGAGCACGAGAGCCCTTCCCAACTTCGGGAACCATCTCGCGTTTTGGAATCGATCAGTCGGGCTGGCGACGGACGGCCGCCGTTCATAGAATCCCCGTCCGACCTGCTGGTCCGGAGGGATGTTTGTGGAAGTTCGCGCTGCCGTAGCTCATCAAGCGGGTCGCCCGCTGTCTGTAGAAACCGTGGAGCTGGCCGGCCCGCGCGCCGGCGAGGTGCTCGTGGAGATCAAGGCCACCGGGGTCTGCCACACCGACGCCTTCACGCTCTCCGGAGCCGACCCCGAAGGCATCTTCCCGTCGATCCTCGGCCACGAGGGCGCCGGGGTGGTGGTGGAGGTGGGCCGCGACGTGACGGGCCTCGTGCCCGGGGATCACGTGATCCCGCTGTATACGCCCGAGTGCCGCAACTGCGAGTACTGCCTGAGCGGCAAGACCAACCTCTGCCAGGCGATCCGCGAGACCCAGGGGCGCGGGCTGATGCCCGACGGCACCAGCCGCTTTTCGATCGGCGGCGAGCCTCTCTTCCACTACATGGGCACGTCCACGTTTTCTTCCTTCACCGTTGTTCCGGAGATCGCGCTGGCCAAGATCCGCCCCGACGCTCCCTTCGACAAGGTCTGCTACATAGGCTGCGGCGTCACCACCGGGCTCGGGGCCGTGATCAACACGGCAGCGGTGGAGCCGGGCGCGAACGTAGTGGTGTTCGGGCTGGGCGGGATCGGTTTGAACGTGATCCAGGGAGCGCGCATGGTCGGGGCCGACAAGATCGTCGGGGTAGACCTCAACCCGGCCAAGCGCGAGCTCGCCGAGAAGTTCGGCATGACCCACTTTGTGAATCCTGCCGAGGTCGGAGCCGAGTTGGTCGGGCATCTGGTGGAAGTGACCGGCGGTGGGGCCGACTACAGTTTCGAGTGCATCGGCCGCACCGACACGATGCGGCAGGCGTTGGAGTGCTGCCACAAGGGGTGGGGCACGAGCGTGATCGTCGGCGTGGCCGGAGCGGGTGAGGAGATATCGACGCGCCCGTTTCAGCTCGTGACCGGCCGGGTATGGAAAGGCACCGCGTTCGGCGGCGCAAAAGGGCGCACCGACGTTCCGAAGATCGTCGATTGGTACATGGAAGGAAAGATCAACATCGACGACTTGATCACCCACGTGATGCCGCTTGCGGAGATCAATCGCGCGTTCGACTTGATGCACGCCGGCGAGTCGATCCGCAGCGTGGTGACGTTCGACTGACCGGAGCCGCTCCGGCGTCTTGCCCATGCTCGAATTCCTAAGCGCAGTCGCCTCCGAGATTGGAAGAGTCCTGTACGAGGGCTCTTTCTACGTCTTGATCGGCTTCGTGGTCGCCGGACTGCTGCACCACTATCTACCCGCCGATGCGATCTCGCGTTTTCTCGGCGCCGACAACCTGAAGAGCGTCGTCTCCTCGGCGTTGTTCGGTGCGCCGCTGCCTCTTTGCTCTTGCGGCGTGTTGCCCGCGGCCGCGGCGCTCCGCCGTAAAGGCGCGAGTCGCTCTGCGCTGCAGGCTTTCCTGATCTCGACTCCGGAGACCGGCGTCGATTCGATCGCTCTTACCTACGGACTGCTCGGGCCGGTGATGGCCGTGGTACGGCCGGTCGTGGCGGTCCTTACGGCGATCGTCGCCGGGGTGATCACCATGCTGGTCGGTCGCGACGAGGTGTGGGCGCCGGGCGAAGACGAACTCGTCGAGGCCGAGTGCGCGGCCGACCACGGTCACACGCCCGAAGAAGGCGAGCGGCCGAGCCCGGCCGAGGCTCCGCTTCCGGAGACCTGGCGTGGGCGGGCGACTGCGGTTCTTCGCTACGGTTTCGTCGATCTTATCGACGATCTCGCGTTCTGGCTCGTGTTCGGGTTCGTGCTGACCGGGTTGATCGTCGCGCTCGTGCCCGACGATTTTTTCTCGACGGTCCTCGGTTGGGACCGCGGGCTGGTGCCGATGATCGCGATGATCGTCGCCGGCTTGCCTCTGTACCTTTGCGCGAGCGCGTCCACTCCGATTGCCGCTGCGCTGGTCCTGAAGGGGCTCTCGCCCGGAGCCGCGCTCGTGTTCCTGTTGGCCGGTCCGGCCACCAACGTGGCGACCATGGCCGTCGTCGGCCACCTGCTGGGTGCGCGCCACTTGAACATCTACCTCGGCTCCATCGTCGGCGTGAGTCTGGCCGCCGGCATGCTGCTCGACGCTACGGCCGCCGACGCCGTGCGCGCTGCCGCGCTCGGACTGCAAGGCGAGCAAGACACACTGGCGTTCGCCGCGGTGAAGGCCGCCTCGGCCGTGCTGTTGGTGGTGCTGCTTGCCGCCAGCTACCGGCGCACCCGTTATCGCGAGGGGCTCTTCGAAGCGCGCGATCAGCTCTCACGGCTCTGGTACACGATGCGCGTGCTCCGGGCGCGCGACGTCTTTCGCCCGCCGGTGTTCATCGTGGCGTTCGTGCTCTTGGCCGCGGTGTTGGTTCCGCGAACGATGCTCATCGTCGGCCCCGGCCAAGAAGGCATCGTACAGCGCTTCGGCCGGGTCACCGCTTCGGGCCTCGAGCCGGGCCCGTACTTCCATCTGCCGCCACCGTTCGGCAACGGCATCGCCGTGGACGTGGATTTGGTGCGTCAGGTGGAGGTGGGCTTTCGCGGCGGCCGCGAAGGCCGTGCGCGTGGAGTCGGCGCCCGCGCGTTCTATCTGACCGCCGACGAGAACATCGTCGACCTGCGCTCGGTGGTTCACTATCGCGTATCCGATACCCGCAAGTTTGCCTTGGCGCTCGAGCGAGCCGACGACCTGGTTCGCGCCATGGCCCGCCGCGAACTGGTCGGGATCATCGGTCTGCGTGGAATCGACACGCTCTATACGACCGAGCGTCGCAGCACCGAAGACGACTACCGGCTCGCCCTTGCGCGCCGGGCCGAAGCCGCCGCGCTCGGGCTCGAGATCGTCGATGCGCGTTTGCTCGACGTGCACGG
>PJEL010003606.1_pt1 | contig 13126 bp, 10 predicted proteins | sample 1853271 | NCBI WGS metagenome assembly PJEL01 (sample SAMN08108733, study PRJNA415343) | Invertebrate metagenome, whole genome shotgun sequencing project. | host: Globobulimina | place: Sweden: Gullmar Fjord | collected 2015-08 | reverse complement strand
AACTTATCAATTCGACCAAATAACAAAAACTATTGTGAAAAGTGTTCAAATAATTAATTGAAAGCATAAAAAAACCCGACAAGTGCCGGGTTTCTTTTAAAATCAGTCAATACTTGAGGATTCTATGCTCTTATTATTGAGCTTTATACTTCAAGCGGTAAGCGTGAAGTAGTGGTTCAGTATAACCACTTGGCTGAGTCTTACCTTCAAAGATAAGATCGGTAGCTGCTTGGAAAGCGATACCGTCAAAACCAGGAGCCATAGCTGTGTAAGTTGGATCATTAGCATTTTGACCATCAACAATCGCTGCCATACGCTTTAAGCTTTCTTCGATCTGCTCTTTCGTACAAATACCATGTTCCCACCAGTTAGTCAGGTGCTGAGAAGAAATACGCAAGGTCGCGCGATCTTCCATCAGGCCAACGTTATTGATGTCTGGCACTTTAGAACAACCAACACCCGCATCAACCCAACGCACAACATAACCCAATAGACCCTGACAGTTGTTATCAACTTCAGTTTGGATCTGCTCAGCAGTCAATGCCGCTTTCTGCGCATCATCCATTAGAGGAATCGTTAAGATATCATCTACAGAAGCGTGAGTACGAGACTTAAGGCCTTCTTGAACGGCAAATACGTCTACCTGATGGTAGTGCATAGCGTGCAAGGTAGCTGCTGTTGGTGATGGAACCCATGCGGTGTTTGCACCAGACTTAGGATGAGCGATTTTCTGCTCCATCATCTGACCCATTTCATCCGGGATAGGCCACATGCCTTTACCGATTTGAGCGCGACCAGACAGGCTAGTTTCTAGACCAGTGTCTACGTTCCAATCTTCGTAAGCGCCAATCCAAGTTTGCTGCTTCATCACAGTCTTAGGTACAAAAGCACCGGCCAACATAGACGTGTGTAGCTCATCACCAGTACGGTCTAAGAAACCTGTGTTAATGAATACAACACGATCCGCAGCAGCGCGGATGCATTCTTTCAAGTTAACCGTAGTACGACGTTCTTCATCCATAATACCCATTTTAACGGTAAAACGAGGAAGACCTAATGCATCTTCAACCGCGGCGAAGATGTCGTTAGCAAACGCCACTTCTTCTGGACCGTGCATCTTAGGCTTAACGATGTTTACAGAACCGGTAGTAGAGTTCTGGAACGGTGCATTACCTTTAAGGTCGTGCATCGCAATCATCACTGTCATCATAGCGTCCATGATGCCTTCAGGTACTTCAGCACCGTCAGCCAATAGGATCGCTGGGTTAGTCATCAAGTGACCTACGTTACGTACGAACAACATAGAACGGCCTTTCACAGAGAAAGTCTCGCCATTCAAGCCAGTGTATTCGCGATCTGGGTTCATCTTACGAGTGAAAGAGCTAGCGCCCTTCTTCACTTCAACGGCAAGATCACCTTTCATAAGGCCTAACCAGTTGCCATAAGCAACCACTTTATCTTCGCCATCAACACAAGCAACAGAGTCTTCACAATCCATAATGGTTGTAAGCGCTGATTCCATCGCGATGTCTTTCATGCCTGCGGCATCGGTAGAGCCGATTGGGCTAGAAGCATCAAATTGAAGCTCAAAACGTAGACCGTTGTTCTTCAAAAGAATACCAGTTGGAGCGGCTGCATCGCCTACAAAACCTTGTAGCTTATCAGCGTCTTTAAGACCTACTGTAGAACCGTCTTTTAATGTTACCGCAAGTGCGCCATCAACGATTGCGTACTTTGTGCTATCAGCGTGATCGCCAGATGCCAAAGGAGCAGATTCATTTAAGAAGTTACGCGCATAGGCGATAACCTTGTCGCCACGAACCTGGTTGTAACCTGGGCCTTTCGTTGCGCCATCTTCTTCAGAGATCGCTTTAGTTCCATAAAGAGCATCGTACAAAGAACCCCAACGTGCGTTGGAAGCGTTCAATGCGAAACGTGCATTCATGATAGGAACAACTAGCTGAGGGCCAGCCATTTGAGCGATTTCTGGCTCAACATTTACAGTTGTTGCAGCGAAGTCTTCGCCCGTCGGTACTAGGTAGCCGATTTCTTGCAAGAAAGCTTTATATTCAACGGCGTTATGAGGCTGAGCAGCACGTTCAGTATGGTAAGTATCGATTTTAGCTTGTAGATCTTCACGCTTAGCAAGTAGAGCGCGGTTTTTAGGTGCTAGTTCATTAGCAATCTTATCGAACTTAGCCCAAAAATCGTTAGCTTCGATGCCTGTTCCAGGAATCGCGCTGTCATTGATAAAATCGTATAGCTCTTTGGCAACTTGAATGCCACCGCTCTGAACGTATTCAGTCATTTTATAGCCTCAAAAACTCAATTAAGTCAGTCCCCAAAACCATTTGGGGAACAAGGATAAAACTGCGCCATCACAGTTAGGTGATGACACATTGAAAATTGTGGCGCGGATTATATAGCAAAATCCCTTCTCCTTCTATTACTCAGTATTGTTTCCCTAGCCAAATTATAATGCACAGAAATAATGCACTCATTTGTATTAACCAAATTCTTGACTAAGGTTGAAATATAGACAACCAAAGAGTGAAGACTATGCGAACAACCAAATACTGGGCACCCTCATTACTAGCTGTAGCCATTGCTTCTCCTGCTATGGCTAACGACTTAAACGTAAATGGTTTTTTAAGCGTCGGCGCCACCATGCTGGATGATAATAAAGCTTCTATCGCTAGCGCTGATAATCAAGGCGGCTTCAAACAAGACACCGTTTTAGGCTTACAAGTTCAGAAACAAGTTAATGATTCAACCTCTGCTACTGGCCAATTGGTTTCTCGCGGATCTAGCGACTACAACACGGAAGCAGCTTGGGCCTTTGTCACTTATGCTGCTAGTGACGATCTTGATTTAAGAATGGGTCGGTTACGTATTCCGTTCTTCCAATATTCAGATTTTCTTGAAGTAGGCTATGCCTTTAACTGGATTCGCCCACCAAGTGAGGTTTACCGAGTTCCCTTCTCTTCTTTAGATGGTGTAGATCTTACTAAACGCTTCAGTTCAGGCAGTATTGATGGCAGCGTTCAAGTTTATTACGGCAGATTTCAAGGAGTATTCGACACTGGTGTCGATAAATATGATTCTGACTATAGAAACTTCACTGGCTTAGCGATTACAGCAAATATGGGCAATTTCGGTACTCGATTAAGCTACCACCAAGCCGAAATCATTATGGATACATCTGATGCAACTACTCAATTAGGTGGAGCCAAAGCAGCAGCAGGAGCAATTGCCGCAGTACCAGAAGGCGTTGATGTTGGAACAGCAACAGGAAATCCTGCTTTAGCAGGTCTTACCGGGGTTGGTGATGCAAGCGCAAGTGAAGATTTTGACTTCGCTGGACAAACAAGTCAGTTCGTTGAAGCCGCTTTTACTTATGACGATGGCACTTATAGCGCAGTAGCTGAGTGGACAGCCTTAGATCATGAGTCATCATTATTTCTTGATGACCAAGCATGGTTATTGGGTATTGCCGCTCGTTTTGGCGATTTCACTCCACACCTGACCTACACAACTGAAAAAGATAGTTTTGATTCAGGCACCGAAGGCGAAATTCAAAAGCAACTCCCCCTTGAATCTGAGCAAAGCAGCATCATAGTTGGTTTACGCTACGACTACGATTCAAGCACCGCACTGAAGTTTGAAATTCAAAATAATGATGAGACTACAGCTTCGGGTGCCGATGGCGATTCTGCAACTCTATACAGCGTTGCTGTAGACGTGGTCTTTTAAGGAGAATGACAATGAAAACATTTAAACATTCATGTTCAGTGCTCCTTATAGGATTGGCATCAAGCTTAGCATCAGCAGAAATCTCTGTGATTGTCAGCACGAATAATCCTAATGAAAGTATTGATCAAAATACCGTCAGTAAGATTTTCCTAGGTAAAGCTAAAAGTTTTCCTGACGGCAGCCAAGCAGTTCCCATTGATCAAGATGATGGCGCCGCTGCACGAGTCGCCTTCAACTCAACAGTTCTTGGGAAATCCGCTAGCCAACTAAAATCCTACTGGTCCCGCTTGATTTTCACAGGTAAAGGTACACCACCGAAACAGTCGGGCAACGACGCTGCTGTCAAAGAATTGGTCGCAAACAACCCAAATATTATCGGTTACGTTGACTCTTCAGTCGTTGATTCATCGGTTAAAGTTGTCCATAAATTTTAATGAGGGAGTCAATAGAAATGAAAAATATTGCTAAAAGCCTATTATTGGCATCTATAGGCATTGCTTCTTCATCACAAGCGAATGACCTCAACATCAATGGATTTCTCAGCGTTGGCGCATCAATGCTAGACAACGACAAGGTTGAAATCTCAGGCTACGATACAAACGGAGGTTTCAAACAAGATACAATTCTTGGCCTACAATTAAGCAAACAAGTGAATGATTCTACGACGGTTACCGGGCAGTTAGTATCGCGCGGTAGCGAGGACTATAATACTGAGTCTGCTTGGGCATATATTAATTTTGCTGCCAATGATGATTTAGACCTGCGCATGGGGCGCTTGCGTGTTCCATTCTATTATTACTCAGACTTTTTAGAGGTAGGGTTCGCTTACGACTGGATTAGACCTCCAGCTGAAGTTTATTCTGTACCTTTCTCTTCTGTCGACGGCGTTGATGCTACCTACCGCTTCTCTATCGGCAACTGGGATAACAGCGCACAAGCTTACTACGGGCGCTATACACCTGAAGGAGCCGGAGTCGACCTAAGAAACTTTACGGGTTTAGCACTGTCTGGGCAAACTGGAGACTTTTCACTGCGCGCCTCCTATCACCGACTCGAAATTATTAGTGATGGAACTGGTAGCTTTGGAGCCGTCAACCAAGGAGCCGCTGCCCTTATAGGCACCACTGGCTCAGCTTTAAATACTGGCTTACTTGCTGCTGGTTACAGCAACCAAGATATTGCAGGAGCCGTTGATGACTTTACTTTAACAGGGCAAGAAATAGGCTTTTATGGTATAGCCGCAGGGTATGACAATGGCAATTACAGCGCCATCGCGGAATACACACAAAGTTTTGGAGACGCTCCATTTATTCCTATCGTTAATACCTATTTAGTTAAAGCAGCTAAACGCTTTTCCGATATCACAGCACATTTAACTTTTACCAGCTCGGAAACAGAACTGGATTCAGGAATAAATGAGACAATTCAAAAATCTCTAATGTTAGAAGATAAACAGTCAAGCATTATACTTGGAGCTCGTTACGACTACGACTCGAGCTCTGCGCTTAAATTTGAAATTCAGCAACTAACTGAAGACATGCGTAGCGGAGCTGGTGAAATTGATGAAACCGGCATGCTTTATAGTGTTGCTATTGACTTGGTCTTTTAAGGGGAATACTTATGACGACAATTAAACAGTTATTTTGTACATGCATAATTAGCTTTTTCACAATTACTGCTGTTGCAGAGACGTCAGTTATTGTGAGTGCTAGCAATGGCAATGCGAGCATTGATAAAAACACGATCAGCAAAATTTTCTTAGGAAAAAGCAAGAGTTTCCCTGATGGTTCACAAGCCTTACCTATCGATCAAAATGATGGTACCGCCGCAAGGGATGCTTTCAATAGTAATGTATTAGGGAAATCTGCAAGCCAATTAAAGTCATATTGGTCTCGTTTGATTTTTACTGGGAAAGGCACCCCACCAAAACAATCGGGTAATGATAGTGATGTCAAAGCGCTTATATCCAATAATCCAAACATGATTGGGTATATCGATTCTTCTGCTGTTGATGCCAGCGTAAAAGTTGTGCATAAATTTTGACCGAATAACTATAGATCTAGATCATGGGCAACGTTTATTTTTAAACGTTGCCTTTTTTGTATCAAGAATTACTACTACAATGGCTTTTTTATATTAATGAAAAAGGCTCTCCTGAGTGACAATTCCAAATCAAGATAACCTCCCCCAGAAGACCGCTGAGAAATCATCATTCGGAGTATTAATGGTAAACCTCGGCACCCCTGAAGAACCTACATCTAAAGCGGTTCGAGCCTACCTAAAAGAATTTCTATCAGATATTCGAGTTGTGGATGCCCCGCGTTTCATTTGGTGGTTTATTTTACGCGCCATTTTAATCATTCGCCCTAAGCCCGTCTCTAAAGCTTATAAGAGCATATGGACCAAAGATGGATCGCCTTTATTGGTAATATCCAAAAGACAAGCGAAAGCACTACAAATTCAATTAAACAAAGATTTCAAGAAAGATATTCCCGTCGCACTTGCCATGACTTATGGCAACCCAAGTATTGAAACTGCAGCGTTAGAGTTGCGGATTAAAGGTGTCGAGAAAATACTCATATTACCAATGTACCCTCAGTACTCCTCATCTACGACTGCTGCAATTTACGATAAGCTTTCTGACCTACTCAAACTATGCCCTCATCTACCAGAAATGCGCTGGATAAGAGACTTCCATAATGACGACCGCTATATTGATGCTTTAGCTCAGTCTGCAAAGCAACAATGGTCAAAAGAAGGTCAGAGCGAAAAACTATTAATGTCATTTCACGGCGTACCAGAACGCTATACAGCGAAGGGCGACCCGTATGAACACCAATGCCGAGAAACAGCTCGATTATTATCAGAAAAATTAGAATTGCAGCCAGAGCAATGGGCCTGCTGCTTTCAATCACGTTTTGGCCGTGAAGAATGGGTTAAACCTTATACAGACAAAACACTAGAGCAATGGGGTGCAGAAGGCATTAAGAGTGTTGATGTAATCTGTCCAGCATTCTCAGCAGATTGCTTGGAAACCTTAGAAGAAATACAAGTAGAAAATAGAGACATATTTTTAGAAGCTGGTGGTCAAGATTATCATTACATCCCCGCACTTAATGATAATAAAGATCATATTGAGATGCTAAGTGAACTTGTCCAGCAACATAGCCAAGGCTGGAACTAATATTTTTGACTAACCTGAATTAAATGAGACTAATCCCCTGCATCAAACACGGGGTTAGTCTCCATGATTATTTTTAATTTTTCTTGAAATACTTAGCAATCCAATAATCTAAACTTACCACCTTACCTGCCCCTGTAAAGAACAGCGATAACAACATAATTAAGTAAGTTACACCAAACTCAATGCCGTTATTGAGAATAACGAAATTGCCCTTCTCGGTTAACCAATTATAATTTCCGTGCTCTTGCAATATTGATCGAGCAGCAGCCGTTCTTTCAGCGACCCCAGCATCAGCAGCGCCATCGGCGATAGCAGCCCAACCATTTCCCCAATGGACTGTAAAGATAGCCACTACCATAGTAATCATCAAAGGCACCGCAATATAGCGAGTAGCAAAACCAAGTAGTAAAAATATAGCACCTAAAATTTCAGTCCAGGTGGCCAAAAATGCCAAAAGCATAGGTGCCGGTAGACCTAGCCCCCAGTCCGCATTACCAAACCAGCTGGCCGTATCTTCAAAATGCGCCCACTTATTAGTCCCTGCCATCCAAAATGGAAAGAACAAATAAATTCTTAAGGCCAAAGGAGCGATAGCATCCAGCTTTCGCGTTAGGTTAAATTGCTCATGAGCCCAAAGCCCTATATTAGTGATCGACATGCTGTATCCTTTTCCCTTCCTGATAAGTGCTAATTTATAATCGTTAAATCATTTGAACATTCATAACAAGCATAGTTCCCTTCAAGCACTAATTTGTAGTTTTAGCTTCACAACCCCAAATAATGCCTAATTGCTGCCAGTGCCTCAAAGTATTAATCCCCCCCTCTAAGGCCGCCTTATTCTCAGCAAGACCACTTTGGGTTAATAGCAATAACAAAGCCTCTTCAGCGCTTCTACCTCCTTCTTTCAGTAGAGCCAATAACTGCAAGGTAAACGGATTGGTTTGTGCGAATCCCACTTCGTCATTACGATCACGATATACAACTAAGGCACTAGGCTCTGGGTTCGGAGCGGCATTAGTGATAGATATTTTATGCACGGGATATTGATATAAGAACCCTTCGACTACCGGTGACATAACAGGGATGGAGGTGAGAATATCCCCATCGACAAAATTCGCGTCATCACAGGCTTCGACATCAACAAACAGCTCAAGCCATTCATAGTGCGCCAACTCCAACATATAGGCGGGATCATGTTCAGTTAATTTGTATTCATGCTCAAGAAAAGACAAAAACTCTCGTGAGATTTCGAGAAAATAAGGGGTTTTACTCTGATGCGAGGAAAAGAATTCTCGGCCGATACCTTGCCAGCGCTGCTCACCAATAATTTCCGCAAGAACAGGAAAACCACCGGATAAAAAACCCATGACATTCTTAAAAAACAAATCTCGATAGATCGCCATATACCGATCATCCACATCAGCAGGACGAACCACTGTATCCGGGGTTTTAATATGATTAGCAAAGCCTTGCTGGATCACTCTAAAATCAGGCTGTCCGTTGGACATGCTCACCTCCGGCCAAGCGCTGAGCCTGTTTAATCAAACGAATTTCAGACATCAAGTCATCAACACTAGGAATATTAAAATCACGCTCCAATAACGTCGGAATGACTCCGTGATGCTGATAGGTAAAATCTAAAAGATCCCACACGTCTTGCTTCACACTTGCGCCATGAGTATCTACCAGTAAGTCAGCCGCTTCTTCATAATGCCCTGCAATATGCAGGTAAGAAATTTTATCCGTAGGGATTTTCTGAAGGTAGTCTTTGGCGTCAAATCCGTGATTAATACTATTTACGTAGACATTGTTTACGTCGAGTAATAGGCGACAGTTCGCCTCTTCAACCACTGCATTAAGGAATTCAATCTCTTCCATTTGCTTGCCAGGCTGGGCATAGGCTGAGACATTTTCTATGATCAAAGGCTGCTCAATAATATCCTGCACAGTCCGAATCCGCTGAGCGACATATCTTACCGCTTCTTCGGTGAAAGGAATGGGCATAAGGTCGTACATATGCCCTTCACTACTACAATAACTTAAATGCTCACTATAGGCCTTAATATCGTGCTCTTTCATGAAGTCGCGCACTTGCTTAATGAACGCTATATCGAGCTCATCAGGGCTTCCAATTGATAAGGACAAGCCATGACACATAAAATCAAAACGCTCGGTATAGCTGCGGAATGCCTTACCCAATCGACCACCCACTCCGATCCAATTTTCAGGCGCTACTTCCATGAAATTAATTTGTTCAGGGTTCACAGACGACAACGGACCCAAAAGGGCCCGTCGTAATCCGAGACCTGTGCCACTAACTGGATAGTTAGGCATGTAGATCTCCTATTTTATAACGATATGGACAAACTAGCCGCCACACTTACCTTCGCCACACTTACCTTCGCTAGACGATTTTTTATCACCGCCACACTTGCCTTCACCACATTTACCTTCGCCAGCCGCTTTCTTTTCACCGCCACACTTACCTTCACCACATTTGCCTTCGCCAGCCGCTTTTTTATCGCCGCCACACTTACCTTCGCCACATTTGCCTTCACCAGACGCTTTTTTATCACCACCGCACTTGCCTTCACCACACTTGCCTTCATGGTGAGCTGCTACTTTATAGCCGCCTTGCAGTTCAGTCGTTGCAAAAGGATTTTCTGCCGCATGCGTAGCAGGACCATAAGCCATAGCTGTTACAAATGCAGCGCCTAGGGTTGCCGCTAAAGGTTTAGTAGTAGATTTAGTCATGATCAATTCCTTAAAGTTTTCTGTCTGTGCTTATAGTACGTTTATTATATGGAGCAAAAACTCCTTATGCTTTGTTAGTCCAGCTTGCCATTAAATAGTTCAATGGCAAAGGAAAAAAATCACAAAGATAGTTTTAGTTTGATTTCATTCCACTGCTGACGCAAGCGTTTACTCGATACTGGCTCACTGGTACCCAATGGCTGGGCAAATAACGACATACGAAGTTCCTGAATCAGCCAATAAAAGTGCAATAAGTCTTGATTGGCATAAAATGGCATTGAAAGCTGCTTAATCGCGCTATTATGCATTTGCTTTATTTCTTCAACCTCGGCTATACGAAGGCGGTCTCGCTGCAATTGCCCTTGCAACTTATCTAATCGATATAAAATCCCCTCAAGGTAGCGTGGATAATTTTTGAGGTAGTGCCAAGGCGTCTGGCTAATAAAATGATCAGAAAATAGCTCCCCAACCTGAGCTTTGATGTCGCTATAAGCAAACGCTCTATCGATTGTAGTCTGTCCCTTCATCTGCTTGAAAATCTTATGCCTTAAAGGTAATACACGTTTTAGCCAATCAATGATTTCAACTAACGTTGCATGAAGCTCAGATCTTTTTTCTAGGCAGTCTTTGAAGGCCTTATCTGTTCTGGGCAATTCATCCTCTGACAACATACACAAGTTATAGCAAGCATCAATCACATCATCATAAAGAGCCTGCTTAGCCACCATTCCTTGCGCATAGGGCATCACAGGATCCAATAAGCGTAATTGTTTGCGCAAGTCTTTATCTTGGCTCGCTAAAGATAAACGCAACAAGCGAATAATTCCCCGACGACTTGATAGCTCAGCGACATTCTCATCCGCATGCAGCGTCATATCGACATGATTCCCCTGATCAACAAGCATGGGGAACATTCTTACTTTCAATCCTTGTAACTCTCTTTCAGTCACATATGGAAGTTCAGAAAAATCCCATTGTGTAATATGAGTACGATCAAATTCTTTATCCGTTAAAACCGTCGCTTGAGCCTGGCCAATACCTTCATACTGCTCAATAAGCTTATTTAAACCTCTCCCTTGGCCAACCATCTTCTCATTATCAACAACCTGATAATTCATTTTAAAATGATCGTCGAGCTTGATTGCGCGTAATTCTTCTATATCAACGGTAATTCGATAATGAGCGTATAAGAAACGAATCAACTGAGGGAATAAGCCACCATCTTCCGGTGACGATTCACGTAAGAAGTCATCAACCGTATTTGGCACAGGAACCAATAATTTACGTATCGGCTTCGCTAAGCCTTTCAAAATAGCGATACACTTATCTTTGATAAACCCAGGGACCAACCAGTCCGCCTGATCTATAGATATCTGCCCTAATACAGAAGCAGGCACGGTCATCGAGACACCATCATCCTTAGCACCTGGCGAAAAAGCATACGCTAACGGAAAGCTTATACCTTGATAGCTAAAGTAACTTGGATATAGTGCATCGGTAACACTATCTTCACTTTGTTTTAACAAATATTCCTTAGTTAAATACAGGGCTTTCTCTTGAGCAGGCGATTTTTTAAGCCAAGCCCTTAAACTGATGACTGAAGCGACATCCGTTGGAATATGCTCGTCATAAAAATGACCTACAACCGCATCTTCAACCACATAACTTCGAGTACGGGTTTTTTCTTCAAGCTCAGCTAATTCGTTTATCAGTTCAATATTATGTCGATAAAAACTCGCTTTTAAATCAATATCATTCGTCACCAAACCTTGTTGAATAAATAGATTACGAGCCTCTGGTAAATTGATACGGCTAAAATCAATGGCCTTTTTAGGATTGATAATCAGGCCGTACAAACTGGTCTGCTCAAACGCAATTACCTGCCCACGCTTCTTACTCCAGTGAGGCTCAAAATAACTTTTCCGTAATAAAGGCTGAGCAAGCTGTTCTAACCATAACGGATCAATTTTTGCGACGGTACGCGCATACAAACGAGATGTTTCCATTAACTCAGCAGCAACAATCCATTTAGGGCGTTTTTTGTACAAGCCCGAGGCTGGAAAAATCTGCAACTTGCGTTGGCGCGCACCAAAATATTCAGCCCCTTCATCTTTTTGAGCAATATGGCTTAATAAACCGGCTAATAAAGATTTATGCACGTTCTCGTAACTAGCAGGCTCAGGATTTAAAACAAACTCCATTTCACGACATAGAATATGCAGCTGTTTATGAACATCTCGCCACTCTCGCATACGCATATAATTAACAAAGTGTTTTTGACACCATTTACGCAGCTGAGAATTTGTCAGCTCCTGGCGCTGTTCTTCAAAAGCATCCCACAAATTCACATAAGACAGAAAATCAGAATCTTCATGGGCTAGTTCTTTATGCTTTTGATCTGCCGCCTGCTTTTTTTCAGCTGGACGTTCTCTAGGGTCTTGAATACTTAAAGCCGAGGCAATAATCAGCACTTCCCGCAAAGCATTTTGCTTCTTGGCTTGCAGTAGCATTCTAGAAATCCTAGGTTCTACTGGCAGCTTCGACATCTGCCGACCAAGCTGGGTTAAATCAAAATGACCCGCTTTATTAGGGCGCACGGCTTCAAGTTCTTGCAAAAGATTAAAGCCATCTTTAATAAATCGAGAATCTGGCGCATCGACAAAAGGAAATTGATGAATATCCCCTAATTTAAGTGAAATCATCTGCAAAATGACAGCCGCTAGATTTGTTCGTTGAATCTCTGGTTCAGTGAATTCAGCTCGAGCTAAAAAATCCTCTTCCGAAAACAAGCGAATACAAATACCATCCGCGACTCGACCACATCGTCCCCGACGCTGATTCGCACTGGCTTGGGAGATCGCCTCGACGGGTAAGCGCTGTACTTTAGAGCGATAACTATAGCGACTGATACGGGCGACACCAGAATCAATCACATAACGAATGCCGGGTACCGTCAAAGACGTTTCTGCAACGTTTGTTGCAAGAATAATCCGTCGCCCTACTGATTCAGTAAAAATTTTACCTTGCTCACTGACACCCAAACGAGCATAAAGCGGCAGAATCTGACTATTTCTAAGATCCTTATCATGCACTGTCATCTTACGAAGAAATTCAGCGCATTCACGAATTTCACGCTCACCCGGCAAGAAAACTAAAACGTCTCCAGCCTGTTGCTTAATTCGATCTTGCTCGGCTAATTCTTGCAAGCCATGCAAGATGCCTTCTTGAATGGTTAGATCCGTATCATCTTCGCTTTCCCGAACTAGCGGCCTAAATCTATCTTCAACGGGAAAAGTACGACCAGAAACTTCGATCACTGGGGCATTCGAAAAATGATCACTAAAGCGTTTTAAATCAATAGTCGCAGAAGTAATTACAACTTTTAAATCGCGGCGCTTGGGTAACAGTTGCTCGCAAAAACACCATAAGAAAACA
>PJEL010003605.1_pt1 | contig 13133 bp, 6 predicted proteins | sample 1853271 | NCBI WGS metagenome assembly PJEL01 (sample SAMN08108733, study PRJNA415343) | Invertebrate metagenome, whole genome shotgun sequencing project. | host: Globobulimina | place: Sweden: Gullmar Fjord | collected 2015-08 | reverse complement strand
TCAACTTGAATCAAATCTAAATCATCACCTAAGTCTTCATTTATAATCGTAGCCCCTGTTAATAAAGCTAAATCATCAAGCATTTCTTTTTTGCTTATACCGTAAGTAGGAGCATTAATAACATTTACTTTAATGTTTCCTTTCTTTTTATTCATAGCTAAAGCAGATAAAACACCTTGTTCTAAGTCGCCGATAATCAGCAAAGGTTTGTTGTTTTTTATTACATACTCTAGCACTGTTTGAATTTGCCTAATTGTATCAACTGGTGATTCAACTAGCAATACTAATGCGTTTTCTAATTCCGCTGATTTGTTTTGAGTGTTTGTTATAAAGTGTGAATTAGTAAGACCTTTGTCATACTGCACACCATCTACAACTTCAACTTCTGTTTTGCCATCAGCTGCTGTTTCCAGCATTACAATCCCCGTGTTATCTACGGATCTAAAAGCGTCAGCTATAATGCTTCCTAGCTTTGGATCGTTATTGGTTGATATGGTTGCTATTTGATCAATCATATCGCCTTCAACCGGTACTGACACAGATTCTAAGTATTTGATTACTTTTTCAACTGCATTGTTAATACCTTCTTTTAACTCTCTTGAGTTTGTTTTGTCCGCTACTTTATAAGCTTCGGTCAATATTGAGTGAGCTAAGACAGTTGCGGTAGTTGTACCATCGCCGGCTTCTCTCACCGTTTTTCTTGCTGCTTCTTTTAAAAGTGTTGCACCCATATTTTCAACTGGGTCTCGCAAGATAATCGAGTCTGCTACTGTTACACCGTCTTTTGTTATTACTGGATTACCGGTGTGATCTTCCAGCATTACACATTTGCCGCTAGCTCCTAAAGTGGAGCTAACAGCTTTTGTGAGTTTCTCTATTCCTTTAAATACATTAACTCTGGCTTCGTTGCCGAAGTTAAGATTTTTGACAATTGCGTCCATATTTGATTTGATTTAATTAAAGTGGTTTGGTTATTTAAAGGTTTTTACTACTTTCGGTCCGTTTAAAAATTCAACTTTCTTTTGGTAGTGTTCCACAGAACTATCTATTGCCATTTCAGCACCTTCCATAGTTTCGCGTCTGGTTACATCAATCCAGTTTTCGCAGCACGTATCCTTTTCAGGATCGCATTCACATTTTGGATCTTTGTATTCGGTTTGGTAAAAACCGTTTACTAATTGTACAATACGCCAGTTCTTTTTTTCAGCTACGTGCTTCCAAAGGTTTATGGTTTCTTGCGTTACTTGTGGTTGACTAGTCCACGAATTAGTCTGGTAAAATAGTGTCATTGGTTTTGGTTTTTAGTTTGACATCGGTTTTATGCCTTATAGCATATTGCTATTATTACCTGTTTTACTCGATATTTACCTATTCTTCTTCGTCCTCTACTACTGGTGGTACCGGTGGTACTGGGTTTTGCCATGTAAAATACAAATCTTCATTTACTGGTGTAATTTGAGACTGTATGTTTGCAGCTATGCTAGCTTGCATTGCAGGTACGTCTAACGATCCTTCTAACCATCCAATAACTACATTTTCAAAAGCTTCTGTATCTTCGTAAGGTATAAAAGGATCTCCTGCTACATACGTGTAACTTTGTGTGCCAATGTTAGTTGACGAATAAGTTTCGCCTCCAGATTCTTCAGAACCTGTGTATCTGTAATGTACTGTGTAGATTACATTGTCTTCACCGTCTGCTTGGATGTGAGCGTTCATTTGCGGGATATCCCATTTGTAAATAATTGCCATAATTTTAGTTTTCTAATTTAGTTATTCTTGTTTTTAAATCTTCTATTATTTCTTGTTGTTCTTTTATTGCGTTTATTAGTACTGCTGTTAATTCTGAGTAAGCTACAGATTTAAGTCCGTCTTCTGGTGACTCTATTATAAGTTCTGGTAATACAGCTTCAACGTCTTGAGCTATAACACCTACTTTTTTAGTTTCTGTGTTAAAATCAGTTCTATTATAGTAAACACCTTTCATTGCTTGAACCTTACTAATACAATCACTTATTTCAACTATATTTTCCTTAACTCTTGCATCGGAGTTTTGAGTTAAAGTACCATTAATAGTCATATTAGCAGTTGATGGAAAAAACGTATATCTAGTTGAGGCTCCATCTCTCCAATAAATATCACCACAATTCATGTCGAAATAAGTATTGGCATTATTTGTGTGAAACCTAAAATGATTAGCAGTTGCGTAGTTACCTAAATAAAAATCAGCAACACCAGTACTATCTTTTATTAATACTCTTCCATCAATATCTAATGCTACATTAGAATTAGGTGAGGTTGTATTAATTCCAATTCTACTAGGAAGCAAAGTTAACACTGGGCTGTCTGACATTGATACGCCATCGCCGACTCTAAAATTTATGACCTCTGTGTCGGAAGCTATTATTCCCGTTATTTCACTGGAATTTTCAAAAGCAATATGTCCATTAGTACCGTCGTCTTGTATATTTAATATAGATTCATTATTAGATGGATTGTTAATATTAACAATATTTAAAGCATCTAATCTGTTATGAACAATTGTTTTTACAGCTCCTCCATCTAAGGTTAAAGCAGGGTCGCTACCTTTGTATTTAAAGATTAAATCTCCAGATCCTGATACTTCTATTATACCATCATTGTTTCCGCCTCCAAAATCTATATCACCAATTACAGATAGCTTAGCGCTCGGGCTAGTCGTCCCGATCCCGACGTTACCGCTAGAATTAATACGCATTTTTTCTGTATTGGATATATCAAATCTTAATTCTGAACCATTAATTTTTAAAGGAGTTGATAAAGTTGCACCGTCATTATATGAAGATATTCTAGCTACGCCTACGCTTGAATTTATAGCCACGTTTTGGTCAGTACCTACATTAACTTGTAATTTAGAATCAGGACTAGTCGTCCCAATACCGACGTTGCCAGAGTCATCAATAACCATTTTAGGTGCTGTGCCCATATAAGCAGCAGTTCCTGTCCAGAAGCTTAGTCGTGAATCACCTGCTACTCCTTCGCCTGCTATTGCTCCTACAGTAACTTGATTTCCAGTACTATCTCTTTTTTTCCTAAAAACTATAGTAGCCCCTGTGCCTGCATTATAGGCGCTGGTATCTGTTATTTCTAGTATCCCTGTTGGCCAAGCTGGTTGATTAGCAAGTACTTCTGTGTTAGCTTTTGTAAGCTGTAATGTAGTTGAAGGACTAGTTGTCCCAATCCCGACGTTGCCGTCATATCTAATACGCATCAACTCACTTCCAGACTCTTGAAATATATGTGAACTATTACCGTTATTATTGCTATCTACGTTATAAGTTATATCACCTAGTGATTTTAAAATAAGATTACTGGTGCTTACACCGTTCAATTGCCCTATACCAAAGTCTATAGAATCAACACTGGAAAGCGTGCCTGAATTCATGTTTATGTTAGCGCTTGCATCCATTGTTCCACCTGCAAGCGGTAAGAATTGCCCTAAGGGAAGCGTACCAATAAAGTTTGTTGCTGTTACTGTTCCTCCAACCCTTACATTGTGTTTTGTAGTACCTCCACCAACTCTATCTGCAAAGTTAGTTGTAAATTGAGCAATACCACTACCTGGCGATGTTGTTGGTTGTATTTGTAAAGTACCATTTCCGTATACTGTGCTTGGTGTGGGATCAAAAAATATTGTTTGATAAGCTGTAGTTGTATCACCAAGAAGCATAGTGCCTGCGGAGTCAAAGCTAAGTCTTTTTGTAGCGCCAATAAAAAATGACATAGAGTCGTTAGCGTGATCATAATCTATTTTTCCTACATCAGGATCAGCAGCATCACCAAACCAAAGTTCTGAGTTTTTATTTGCGGCTGCAGTATAAATTAGTAATTGTGAGTTGTGTGTAGAGTTGGCTATTATAGCTCCTACACCTGTGGTTGTTTGGCTAAGCTCTAACTTAGCGTTAGGCCCAGTTACTCCTATACCAACGTTGCCAGTTACTATAGCATTGCCATCATTGACAGCTACTTCTGTACCTGTACCTACATATAAATTTCTATTTTGTGATGAATCTATTCTTAATGCCATATTATATTAATCTTACAAATTTAAACACTATGTTACTAGCTCCCGTATATGTTCTATTACACATTATTTCAAGCCTTAATTCATTTCCTTCAGAACTTGTTGTTTCTCTTGTTCTTAAGTATGTCATGCCTTGATTAGCTGCGTGACCTGATCTGTGTAATACTATTTCTGATATAGCACCACCGCCATTGTCGTTTGTATTTGTTGAACTACCCCAACTCATTATTCCAGAATATGTTTCTGAGTATTGCGTTCCGCCAACCGCGTAATCGCTAACAAACATTTGTACTGTATAAGTTCCGTTAGCAGTAATAACATCATCTCCTTGCATTACCTCAGCATATGTTCCAGCTGTAGAAGTAAATGCATAAGTAGTTGTAAATGCTCCGTTTGGTATTAAGTCATATAAAGAAGCTGCTTGTGAAGTTATTGGTGATGGTGCGGAGTTCGTTTTTACAACGTTACCAGAAGCGTCAGTACCTAGTAAGTATGTTGGAGTACCTGTATTGTTTGTAGAATCGTAAGCGTTGAATTTTATTGCACCAGCAGAATCAATAACCATTCTTGTGGTATCAGAAGTACCAAACAGCATAGAATTATTACTATGAAAGTAAGATATATATCCCGCACTATTTTGAGTTGTATCAGCAAAATATACAGCTCCTCTTCCGTCTGTATCGCCGCCAACTATTGTTATACCATTTTTATCGTTTGCACCTGTGCTTCCTATTACTAAATTATCAGCATTAGAATCGTATGAGTTTGGATTAGTCACCCCGATCCCGACGTTGCCGGCGCTGGTGATGCGCATACGCTCGGTACCTGAAATCATAAATTGATGTGCATTAGCATCAATTCTTAAATCCATATAAGTAGCTGTAGCTCTATCGTAATTTAAGATTCTATTGGTGTCTGTGGTTTGCTCAGGTTGTAATTCTATTCCGGCCGCACCGCCATTTGAAACAACCAAAGTTGCAGAAGGACTAGTCGTCCCAATCCCGACGTTGCCTGCAGAATCAATCCGCATTCTTTCACCTAAGTTACCACTTGTATATGTGTAAAAAGCTAAACCCGTCTCTACCGAAGTAGTTTCTGCAATTCCAGCTATTCTAGCAGTTGGTGAATATGTTGACGCTACGTGAAAGTCTATTGCAGCTCCGTTGCCAATAGTGTCATTACCTGCTGTGTTAACCAAAGATAAAGTACTCAGCATACTATTGCTAGTGCCTCCTAAAGAAGCTATTAATGATCTAGACGCGTTAGTTGTTCCTGGTCCAACTTGCAATTGTGATGTAGGTCCGGTGTTTCCGATCCCAACATTGCCTTCAAAATAATGTTTATCTCCTTCTGAATATATACCGTAAGCATTGCCACCTTTTGTTCCTTGGTAAGCACCTTTGAATAAATATTGATCGCCAAAATTAGGGACTGAGCCTTCGTTGTTGTCTATAATAGATGATATACCTATCATGGTGCCATAATTTAAAGCTGTACTTTTATCTATTATTATTTCTCCTTCTACACCTTTAGTCACACCAACATCAGCAACTCTATTATCTCCAATGTTCACTTGACCATAAACACCAAGAGCATTATCAACATCGCCTGTATCTTGTATTGATGATATACCATAAGAGCCAATCATATTACTTACACCGCCAGCCGCATCGTTAGCATCGTGAACAGCGTGTCCATAAACACCTACTAATTGTGCTGTTTTTCCACCAGTGTAATTTGATTCAGCTAAAAAATAACCACCTCTTGCTAGATCTGTAAATCCTGTAAAATTTACAGCTGAATTAACGCCGTAAATTCTATGCTCATTAGATGCGTCTCCGTTTGCAGACGAATCAATGTCTAAAAATAATCCACTGTTTATTCTATCGGCTGTGGTAGTGTCAGCTCCAGATAAATCCATATTTATCCTCACTGCATTAGTGGCTACATTCGCATCATTTCTTACGTGATTTATATCTACCGTGTAAATACTTGTTTCATTTACACCACTGGTCACTTTTAATCTTGATCCTGGCGTAGCATCACCTATACCTAAATGGTCATTTGTAGAATCCCAGTATAAATTATTACTTCCACTTAGCGAACTTGTTGTATCCCAAAAAGCAACTTGAGTCGCCGCACCAGTACCTGTAACTGTGCCTGTTGTTGGAGTTGTCCAAGTTGGGCTTGCGTTTCCAGCAGAGGTTAATACCTGCCCTGAAGTCCCGTAAGCAGTTCCTGTAGATCCAAAGGATATTCCACCAGCGGAAGTAATACGCATTCTTTCATTGTTGCCATTAGTTCCAAATCTCATAGCATCAACATCGTGTAGATATTGAATCCAACCAGCTTGAACGCTTTGAGGATCAGCAAAGGCTATCGTAGCTGCTGCATCATTAGGTGTTGCAAACGTTAAACCTAAATTAGTATTATGTTCAAATACTATATCATCTGCGTTTGACCAAATAGAAGTAACACCTGAGTCATTACTACCAACTTGTAGTTTTGTAGCAGTGTCAATTTTTGGTTGACCACCTATTAAAACAGCACCAACTGAATCAATACGCATTCTTTCTACATAACTTGACTGTGTTCTTGCTAAAGTTGAAAAAGTTAAACTATGCCCAAGTTGATTGCCAGTTATACCTGTTTTCCATTTAAAAACTGTATTGTTATCTACTGCTGTACTATTTACTGCATAAGCGCTATACACAGCACTATCTGAAGCATAATTTATAGCTTTATATAAAACTAATTTTTCATCAGGATCAGTCGTCCCGATCCCAACGTTGCCAAGATTATCTATAACCATTCTATCAGTCATAGTCAGTGTGCTTCTTTGAGCAGTAGCAAATTTTAAAGGATTATTGAGACTAGTAGTTGCTCCATTAAGTAATTCAGTATAAATTTTTGCCACTTCAGTTTGACCTGCTACTATTTTTTGATCAAATATTAAACTATTTTTTTGAGCATACCCATCTGTTGTGCCCTGTATTTTAATTGAAGGGTTACTAGAAGAGGCTACTTCAAGTTTTACCCCAGGATTAGTCGTACCGATCCCGACGTTGCCTGAATTACTATTATATATATCGTTACCATTAGCTAGCCAAAGACCTGCTCCTGGAAGCGTGTTAGCGTCCGCCCAGTCAATACCTGTTGAAGTGGTTGAAAGAACTTGGCCTGCAACGCCAGAGCTATTATTACTGTCTAGTAAATATTTTGTTGAATATGTTTTTCCTAATCCCATTTAATATGTATTTCTTACTATGTTAACCCATTCGTATGTTGATGCCCCTGTTTGCATACACATGTCTGCGTAACTTGCGTCTTCTGCTGTTACTTCCATTATAGATAAATTATCTATAGACCCCACAAATGTAGCACTTGCTTGCATATAAAGAAGGTTGTTAGAGTTAGTGTTTGTAATATTTAAATACAACTCTTTTTCCCCATTACCGTTAGTTAAACTAACTTGATAACCGCCAATATTAGGACCAACATCACCGCTTGAATAATTTGAAATTGTAAAAACAATCTTATACCATTTTGGATAAGATGGGGATAATCCACCACTTTGGTACATAAAACTATTGCCTGTTTGCGAACCATCCGACGACGCTTTACCGCCACTAATAGACCATCCAACTCCTTTTGTCCAACCTGTGTCAGTTGTAAAATCCCCGTTTGTTACAAGTTCAGTTCCCGTAACCTCTACATACTCTGTACCAGTTCTATATCGCATTGTACCTACTTTAGCAGCTGAAGCTGCATCTGTATCATCAGCCATTTGAATACTACCAGCGGCTTCTATATTTCCAGTGTCTGCTTCTACTCTAAATGTATAACCTGAAGCATTCTCTGTTCTAAAAGCGTAACCAGTATCTTGTCTAATATCAAGTTTAGCAGATGCGCTAGTGTTACCAATCATTACATTACCTGAAGTATCAATACGCATAGCCTCAGACCTATTGGTAACAAATTGCATTGAGTTATTGCTATGTTGATATTTTATAATACCTGCATCATTATTGCTACTATCACCAAAATATATAGAACCAGTATAAGTAGGTCCAGTAACAATAGTTAAACCGTGATCTCCTGTGGTTGTTTTTCCTATAGTTAAATCCTGAGCCGCAACGTTAGCAGTGTAATTACTATTTATAAACACATCGCCATTTACATCTAATTTATTATTAGGTGAAGTCGTTCCAATTCCGACGTTGCCAGCATTTGGATTTAATAATAGACCTTTATAAGCAACACCAAAATCACCAGATTGAATAATCCCTTTATCTAAAGCAGTATCAAAACCAATATGTATTCCTTTTGATATGTCTGCGGCATCACAAACACGTAATGCTTGCGCAGAATCACTATTGTACGTTGTAGTCCCTGCAACTTGAAGTTTAGCCGTAGGACTAATCGTACCGATCCCTACGTTGCCTTGAACTATTAAGCCATTCGAGGGAGCAGCACTTGCTGCGTAACTAGAACCTATACTAGCGGCGCCGTGAACGTGTAATTTTTTACCTGATACATTGGATCCTCCGCCGCCAAGAGCAAATGTTCCATATGTTGCGTTATGCCATATTGTAGATGGTGCCGGTCCATCATCATCAAATTGTATACCACTCCAGGTATTTGTAGAGTGTAGCCTTAATTGATAATCACTAGTACTTGATATAGTTGCTATTGCTGAAGCAGACGTATTACTCTGCGTTATTATACTATCATCTAAAGTATTTGAAGTTCCAGATCCTGCCCACAAAGGTAATGTTAGCCCTGTACCAACTCCATCTAATACAGAGGAGTTGTCCACCTTCTGCCATCCATCTGTTCCAGCTCCATCTTCAACCCATATCGCCCAATCCCCAACTTTCCAATCAGTGATTCCGCTTAAGTTTGTAGAACCGTTCACAGAGACAATCCAGAACTGACCGTTATCTGGTGTTGCAATAGAAAGGTCAGGAACATCAGTAGAAGCGTTCCAAGTGCCCTCAAATTGTAAACCTGCAGGTATTTCACCTATTAGGTTCTTTACAAAAGCTGTAGTAGCTACTGTAGTGTCGTTTGTAGCGTTTGCTTTTGTTACAGCTGTGGTAACCGTGTTTATCGTACCGTTGAGGTCTCCTGAGAATGTTGTTGCGGTAACCGCAGAGGCTGTCACATTGTTAGAAAACGTAGCGTCGCCAGAAGAGCTATCTAAAACTAAAAACTGAGCAAATCCGCCACTCCATTTTGTTCCAAATATTATATCCCCTAAAGCATCTGCCCTAGTGGCTAAACCGCTTCCTCCAGAATAAAACTCCATTCTGCCATTGTAAGGATTAGCTGTGCCTCCTCTTGTTTCCCCAGATAACGATATGTAAGCTCCGTCTGTATTATTAGTACCACCCATCAAATCAAGATTATATCCTGTATTGTTACGGTTAATACCCCTAGTTCCTGTTGTGTCTGTTATAGTTATTGCACCAGAAACAGTAACACCTGTACTTGTAGTTTCAAACTTTTTAACGTTACCATACATCAATTCAACACTATTGGAAGCATTCATGTTAGCCATGATGTTTCCGCTACCGTCTTTAAACGTTAAGTCGTTATCTGCACTTATAATTAAATCTCCCGCTCCTACTTCAGAAATATAACTATTACTTCCGTCGTGGTATATTTGAAGGTCATTGCCATTACCAAATTGAGCTATTACACCATCATTGTGTCTTGTATTTTTTTCAAATTGGGTTCTAGCTCCATTACTAGGTCTAACAGAAAAATATGTATCGTTACCACCGGAGCCATTGTCACATTGAAAAAATATATTCTTACCATCGGCTTCTTGCCTAATGTACATGTCACCAACTTCATTATCTATAAAGCTACTAGTGCCACTTGATTGTAGTCTTAAACCAACTAGATTTCCTGATGTCAAAAACCTTAATTGTTTTTGGTTTGCTAAGAAAATATCACCAGTCATAGCTGTCGCAGTAGTGTTACCAGCTAGTGGTAAGTAAGGGCCACCTATAATACTTGACCCTGAACCGTCAACCCAATCAGTACCAGATACTGTAGATACTAATACTTGGTTTGCTGCACCTGGTGAGTTATTACTGTCATAGTATGCACCTGTAACTCTTGCGTTACCAGCTACGTGAAGTTTTTGGCTAGGGGTAATTGTACCAATACCAACGTTACCATCTTTTTTAAACGTTACTTTTTGTGAACCTTCAAAAAAGAAGCCTAAATCAGAATCATTTGCGCCTTGTCTTATGCTGGCTATATGAACATCTGCATCATTATTTCTAAAATGCAGCATAGCCATAGTATTAACAGTGTTGATTGTGTTTTCAATTCTTATACCTTCACTACCCCAATCTCCACCACTACCACCAGAAAATGATGTATCACTGTTAGCAAATTCTATCTGTAATTTAGCTGTAGGTGAAGTTGTGCCAATACCAACGTTGCCTGTATTGATATAATTACTTGTGCCATCTGTATATAGTGCTATTTTTGCAACATTAGCGTCAAGCATTTCAAGCCTACCACCATCAGTACCTCTTTCTCCTAATTTAATTATACTATTTGTATTTCCGTTTGCTTGTATAACTATGCCAGACTCACCTGAGCTTACTGAATTTGATTTTACAGTTAAAGGTGATACAGGACTAGTCGTCCCAATTCCAACGTTACCAGGTGCTCTTACGGTCATAGCTTCGACTAAAGCATCGCTTACAGCTCCGTTGCTACTTCCGCTTACAAAAAACCCTAAATCAGCAGATTGTCCAAAATATATACCACTATCAGGTCGAGCGGAAGATCTTGTTTTTATTGCCGCGGAAACTCCAGTACCGCCGCTTGTTGAATCTGATTGTTGAAATTCTATTGCTCCTGTAATTTGCCCTTCTGTTAAAGTGGTATCTGTATTAGATAATCTAAACGTAGAAGTTGAGCCTGATGAAACATCAAGCTTAGCACTAGGGCTAGTCGTCCCGATCCCGACGTTGCCATCAGATTTAATGATCATTTTTGTATCTGGAAATACAGCAGTTGCTACATGGGTGGTTAGGAAACGCATATCTGACGAACCATTGTCTAATGCGCTTCTAAGAACTTGTATTTTTGCGTTGTAGTTTACCGGAGTTGCAGAGGTAGATGATCCAAAAATAATTTCACTACCCCCACCAGGTGTATTTGATCCATTATTAAATAAAAATATACAATCCGAAGGTGAGCTTGCAAAAGGTGTAGTAATTTGCAGCTTTGCCGAGGGGCTTTGTTCTCCAATACCTACCGATCCGGCGAAATATCCGTTATTTAAAAATTTTAATGCCATGCATTATAAGTATTAGTTAATCTATACGTGCGAAAGAAGCACTTGGTAAGCGTCGTTTGCTATAGAGCCTGTAAATCCTACAGCTAAGCTAGCAGACCCACTTCTTGTAACGCAAGCATAAACAGTTTCATAAGGCGCTGCTCCTTCAGTTACTTCTACTTTAACATTTTCTGATAAAGCACCTGTTCCAAATAAACTAGCAGCTGCTAAGTCTATAGTGAATGTTGTTACGCCTCCAGACTCTGCTCTTGAAGATGGCGCAGTATTATTTAAAGATTGTTTAGCACCGTAAGGATTTCTTTGAGAATTTAATTGTACCCAACCAGAAGCTGTTACATCAAAGTTAGCTGAATCAAAACCAGCCACACCTTTTTGGGTAGCGCCATCTGTTGCACCAGCACCTGCTATATTAGCGTCTTGTATTACAGTTGTATAAACTGATTGAGCAGGGTTGCTATTAGCTGCAATGTCTACATTGGCAAATATCATATCCCCAACTTCAAGTGTTACACCATAAAAAGCAGTACCAGCTGTAGTTACCACAAAGTAATCACCTTTATCTAATTCAATATTACTAGCTCCATCTAAAGAACCGTTTGAAGAAAGATTTACTGTTAAACCAGTTGTAGCGTTATATCCACCTTGAAATAATCCAACACCAGCAATAGCATCTCTAACTTGCCCCCAGTTAACACCATCAGTGTCAGCTGAACCGGTTGCAACATTAAGCAATTTAGTGCTGTTCATATCTAACTGGCTAGCAAAACTATTTGTTTCACCTGCTTGTGTTTGTGTTATAATACCTCCAACAGTTAAATCATCTACTATTGTAACATCGTCTGTTAAATCAATAGTGATTGCTCCAGCGATACCCGTTGCAGATCCTGCCACGTCTATTCTACCGGTTGTACCAGTAAAAGTAACTGTAGATACTACTCCATCAGTACTTCCTGTTAAAGATATTATACCCGTGGTTGGTGCACCAGGTGCAACTACACCTGCTGTAGTTGGTAATGTGTATTTCTCATCAAGCTCAGGTGGTAACGTTACTGTTTTAGTATTTACCGCTGTAACGTGACCTGTTGTATTTGTAGTTATAGAATCAAGAGCTGTAAATGTAGCGCCAGAAGCAGGTGCCGCTGTCGATGTAGTGTCTGTTCTAGTAGTTAAGTCGTGATCAAGCTTTACTTCAAAGTTATTAGCGCTAGGTGAACTAGCTACAGCTGTTAAGTAAGTACCGCCAACAATATCAACAATGTCTCCATTTGCAATAGTTTGTTGATTTGCGCCATCTCCTTCTAACAACCATGTAGATGTGCTAATAATGTCAGCAACTGTTAATTTTTTGTTTGTAGCTGCGGTTGCATCATATACTACTAAACTGTCATTTGACGCGGGCACGCCTAAAGCAGACAAACCAACAATATCAAGTCCAACTATAGGTATAGGTCCAGTTGGATTAACAACATCAATTCCTAATCTATTATTAGCTGTGGACTCTTGTACCTCTGTTATGTCTCCTGATATTGAAACCCATAAACCACCCTCGCCTACTTTAATTACACTATCTGTTGTGTTGTAATATAATTGACCATCAACTGGAGTACCAGCTGCAGCGTCATTAACTTCATTTACGATTCTAGCTTTATCTAGTTCGTTTTGGTTAAAGTCTACCTTGTTTAAAAAATTTATTGCCATGTTTTGTTAGTTTAAATATGCTTTGCCAGTGAAGCCAGCAGAAAA
>PJEL010003603.1_pt1 | contig 13138 bp, 9 predicted proteins | sample 1853271 | NCBI WGS metagenome assembly PJEL01 (sample SAMN08108733, study PRJNA415343) | Invertebrate metagenome, whole genome shotgun sequencing project. | host: Globobulimina | place: Sweden: Gullmar Fjord | collected 2015-08 | reverse complement strand
GAATCCAGATTTGAAGTAATCCCAGAAACGACCCAGAAGGAGAACCGGTTCTCCGTATTATGTAGTCGTAGAGATATTCAACCTTTAGTTCCGTATCAACGTATGCATAATAGTGGACGATTGCATGGTTGATCTGGTTGCTGCTTTCTCCCATATATTTTCGAATCAGTTTAATCTTAAACTCCTTTTCATTCTTAGACAACCCAGAACCTTCAATGGAGGCAATCCTGTTTATCCAGTAAGTTGAATCCACATCGCCTGGAGCATCCGCAGCATCTGCCGCAGAAACAAAAACACCCGGCACTCCGGCTACAAACAACGCAATTACAAAAAAAATTAAAACTCTATTTTTCATTTGATTCCCCCCGATCATTTTTCATTTACCGGCTCTTCTCTTGAGCCCAACTTACTTAACATGAAGCAGAATTCACGCCACACAACAACAATTTCTCACAAAAGGCTAAAATTTTCACAAAAAATCATGACCTCAAGCCAACACGGTGATTTCACCTAAAAATAAAATTGGATCACATTCATTATTATTACAAAAAAGAAATTCTTGTGGCGGATCACATTGAATACCCATTCACTTTTTTCCACAAAAACGGAATTTTTTTCAGGAAACCGGAAAATTAATCGACCATTTTTTCTTCCTTTTTAGAGACACACACGGGCAGAAAGTATGTCATGGAAATTTTATAATTCATGTATTATTGTCTATTACTTGATACAGGTGAAAATTGAGCACGTTTTAAAATATTTTTTTTTGTGGGAAAACAGAAATCTCCCGCACATACAGGACTTTTTGGGGAGAAAGGTAATGGACTACCGCACAGGAACAATTGGCAGGGTTTTAACCATACGGTTCGACGATGGAGACGACTTTCTGGCAGAACTCGTCAATCTGGTCAAAAAAGAAAATATCCGCAATGGTTGGTTTCAGGTCATCGGCGGCATACGGGAGATCGATCTTGTCATTGGCCCCAAAAAACCTGTGATGCCCCCGGACCCGGTCTGGCAAGATGTACGTGATGCCCGGGAAACCCTGGGCAGCGGCAGTATTTTTTTTGACGAGAATGACGAACCAAAAATCCATCTGCATGCGGCCCTTGGCCACCATGGAGAAACCATTACCGGTTGCCTGCGCAAGGGCAGCAAAACCTATCTCATTCTGGAAGTTATCCTCTTTGAGATGAGCGGCTTTGAGGCAGACCGACCCTGGGATGCCGAAAAAGGGTTTAACATCCTCACTTTTCGTTAAGGAACTTTTATGAAGGTACGAATAGATGATGTGCTGGCCTATGAGATAAAAAAAGATATCGCCGACCGCTATTTTGGTTTTCGCAAACTCATCGAGGAAGACAAACTCGACCTGGCAAGTAAGATCAGACAGTACTCATTTATTCTGGAAAAACGAATCAGCTTTGACCTGGTGCGTCTCTACATTCTCCTGAAAGACGAAGAGCTTATTCTCTCCTTTCTTGATCTGACCCCTTTTGACGAAAATTTTTTCTACGACCCCTACCTGACAGAATCACAGACTATCAGGAAAAGGGTTTTTGAAGGCATAAAAATCAGGGGCCTATTCAGATCCGGCAGGTTTGAGAACCTGTTTTTTGATTGTTATGAGCGCCTGGAGGACAATACTGCCAGATACAGGAGCAATTTTGAGGAACTGGAAGAATTGAATGAAACAATTGCCGAGGAGATTAAGCTCTTCTACAAGAAAAACGATCTGGGCACCATCCTGGGCTTCTTGCGTTCACTTGGCAGTAAAAAGGCAGTCGGCCTGGAGGGTGGTACGGAAATCGGCATGGCCCAGGCTCTGGAGAAGAAAATGGTTATCGAAGATCCTCCACCGATAGAACACTATCTGCCGGTTATTGGCCCAATGCCTGCCATGGACAAAATTTCAAGGAAACTCAAAAAACTCATTGAGCAAGCCTACAATCTCCACGATGATATGAGTCTTGAATTTTTCACAAGCAAAAAAACACAATCTCCTAGACAATAACAACTAGCATCTAACAAAAAACTACTGTTCTCAGCACAACGCTCATGCAACCTTGAACCTCAACAAACGAGCCTGCCGATAAGCGAACCCATGAGACATCGAGACATCGAGACCTTAAACCCCCTTTACATGTTTACTTACCAAAAAACAAACAGATACTTTGCCCAGATAGCCCAGGGCCTGGAACAACTTGGCGCTGAGGAACTCGAAGCGCTGGGAGCGGAAGAAGTAAAAACGAGCTTTCGGGGAGTTTATTTTAATGCTGACCCGGCCACCCTCTATCGGGTCAACTATATGTCCCGGCTCTGCACCCGAGTTCTGGCTCCCATTTTAAGTTTTGACTGCCACAGCACAAAATACCTCTACAAAACAGCGAGGAAAATAAAATGGGAGCAACTGCTGGATAAGGACACCACCTTTGCCATCAAAGCCTCTGTGGCTGAAAGCAAAATCAGCCACTCCCAATACGCCTCTCTTTGCTTAAAGGATGCCATTGTTGACTACTTCCGTGATCGCGAGGGTAGCCGTCCAAGCATTGACAAAAAAGATCCTGACATCTGGTTTCACTTGCGAATCGACCGCAATAAGGCGATTATCAGCCTGGACACCTCCGGCGGCTCTCTGCACCGCCGAGGATACCGCTTGGAAAGCATTGAGGCTCCCATGCAGGAGACAGTGGCCGCAACCATTATCCGCCTGACAAACTGGGACGGCAACACACCGATCATTGACCCCATGTGCGGTTCCGGCACTCTGCTCTGCGAGGCGCTGATGCACCACTGTCATATCCCTGCCGGCTATCTTCGAAAAAAATTCGGCTTTGAAATGATGCCGGAATTTGACACTGCACTCTGGCAAACAGTTAAGACAGAGCAAAATAACAAAATAAAGCGACTCCCCAAAGGACTTCTTGCCGGTAGCGACATTTCCCCTGAGGCCGTTGCTGCAGCAAAAAAGAACAGTGCAGCATTGCCCCATGGTGACCGTATCACCTTTAAGATAAAGCGGTTCCAGGATATCAAGCGGGTCGAAAACAGCATTATTGTCACTAACCCCCCTTACGGCATCCGCTTAAAAAACAAAAACGAGATTGCCCCGTTTATTGCAGATTTTGGCAATTTCCTGAAGACTAGATGCAAAAGCTCAACCGCATTTGTTTACCTGGGTAAGCCTGATCTTGGCACCCATATTCACCTGAAGCCCCGGTGGGAAAAGCCCCTGAAGAACGGTGGTCTGGCTGGTGTGCTGATAAAATACAAAATATGAAGGCACCAACCACACCCATCTGGGCAGTCCACGGTCTGATGTTTCTCTCATCAGTCATTGTTTCCACCTCATTTACTGTTGGCAAGGCCATTGCCCATGGACTTGACCCGGCTGTTCTGACCCTGCTGCGCTTTATAGCCGCGGTGCTGATCTTTCTTCCCTATATCGTCAAAGTCCATGGGCTGAAGCTGCCGGCAGGCCGGGCGCTTATCCGCTACAGTATTATCAGTGCCTCAATCGTCGCCTTTTTCTGGTGCATGTTTGAGTCTCTTCGCTACACCACGGCCTTAAACACCAGCGCCCTTTTCACCCTGGTTCCCGGTATTGCCGGAATTTACGGCGTTATGCTTATCAGTGAAAAACTCGGCAAGGCACGGATTTGCGCCCTTATCTGCGGTATGGTTGGCGCACTGTGGATAATTTTCCGGGGCAATATGCAGGAATTTCTTTCTCTTAATCTCAACAGGGGCGATCTCATCTTTCTGGCAGGATGTTTTTCCATGGGCCTTTACACCCCACTGGTGAAAAAACTACACAGAAACGAACCAATGACCCTGATGACCTTCTGGGTACTTGCCACAGGGGTGGGCTGGCTCCTGCTGCTTTCCATCCCTGCCCTTCCTAACGTGCAGTGGCAGGCCGTGGACATGTCTGTCTGGGCCGGAATTTTATATCTTGCCGTGTTCAGCACCATTATCACCTTTTTTCTCACCCAATATGCGATTCTTTACATTGGCTCAACCCGGGTGATGGCCTACAGCTATTTTTATCCAGGTATGGTGCTGGTTATTGACTTTCTTCTGGGACATGGACTTCCTTCAGCCATGACACTGCCTGGTGTTATCGTTGTCCTGGCAGCCACTGTCTTTTTACAAAGTGGGACAAATTTGGCCCACCCTACAAAATAATGTTCATATTATGATTACAATCCCCGATAAAGAGATAACCTTTCGCTACATATGCGCATCCGGTCCTGGCGGACAACATGTTAACCGGGTTGCCACTGCGGTCCAGCTCCGTTTTGACGTCAAAAATTCCCCCAATCTCTCTGACGCCACTAAAAATCGACTTATCCACCTGGCCGGGCAGCGGATTAACAAGGCAGGTGTCCTGATCATTGAGGCCAAACGCTTCCGCAGTCAGGACAGAAACCGCCAGGATGCAAAGGACAGGCTGCACATGCTTATTAAACAGGCCGGCGTAAAACCTGTACTGCGCCGTAAAACAAAACCACCCAAGGCCAGCAAACTGCGAAGACTGACACAAAACAAGAGTAAAAGCAGCACCAAGAGGCTCCGCAAATACCGACCGGGGGCCGATGACTAGTGCAGTAAAAATCCTCACGGCCTCTGCATTTTTATGATATAAAAATGTACATTGCCGACTCTCCTGCAATCACAGGTAAAAAAAAACACCTCTATTCCACAATCACTTTTGGAGACTAGCCCCATGGGTGCTGAACCAAGCTACGAAGAACTACTGGAAAGAAATAAAAAATTAGAAAAGGAGGCCGCCCGGCGCATTGAGGCCCTGGTGGATCTGGATGAACGCCTGGAGCGGTACAGCACCCTGGTAGAAAATGCCAGTGATCTCATCCACAGTGTTACCCCGGACGGTTCGTTTCTCTATGTTAACCAGGCATGGCGTGATGCGTTGGGATACAACGAGGAAGACCTTTCTAAAATAAAACTCATGGACATTATCGATGAAAGCTGTCGCAGCAACTGCAGTAACATCTTTAACTGTCTGATTCAAGGTCAGGTTATCGACAGAAACGATACCACCTTTGTGGGCAAGAATGGGCAAAAAATATTGGTGGAAGGACGGTGCAGCACGAAATTTGACGGTGATGAACCGGTGGCCATGACCGGTATTTTTCGAGACATCAGTGTACGTGCTTCAAACGAAAAGGCCCTGCGGGAAAGCGAAGAAAAGTATCGCACCCTTTTTGAGAATGCCATTGATATTATCCAGGCAGTTCGTCCGGATGGTCGGCTGATGTATGTCAATAACGCCTGGATGAAAACCTTTGGCTACAACCAGGAGGATATCGATGCAGGACTCTCCATCTTTAACCTCATCTCCCCTGACTGCAGGGACCATTGCCTTGCCACCTTCCAACAGGTTATTTCCGCCGAAGAGGTTCAATATATCGACACCAGCTTTGTGGCCAAGGACGGCACCCATGTCATCATTGAAGGCAATGCCTGCTGCAAATTCCAGGATGGAGAGCCAGTGGTGACCCAGTGTATCTTTCGGGACGTCACTGAAAAAAAGAAAATGGAAGAGGAACTGCTCAAGGCCCAAAAGCTTGAAACCGTAGGTGTCTTTGCCGGCGGCATTGCCCATGATTTCAACAACCTGCTCACCGCTATCCTGGGTAATATCTCACTGGCCAAAGCAACTATCAATCCCCACGATGCGGTCCTCAGGAATCTGGAAAAAACAGAAAAAGCGGCCCTGCTGGCCAGGAATCTGACCCAGCAACTGCTCACCTTTTCCAAGGGTGGTGCACCGATAAAAAAAACCACCACCATCACGGAACTGATCAAAGACTCATGTAGCTTTACCTTGAGAGGCGCCAACGTCAAATGCGACTATCAGATGCCTGAAGACCTATGGCCCATTGAGGTCGATGAAGGCCAACTGAGCCAAGTGAGCCAAAATCTGGTCATCAATGCCTGCCAGGCCATGCCTGACGGAGGAGAACTGACCATCACCGCCGTCAACCAGGTCCTCTCTGAACACCAACTGCCCCCCCTGCCTGGAGGCCAATACGTCCATTTATCCTTTCATGACCAAGGAGACGGTATCTCCAAGGAAAATATTTTAAAAATTTTTGACCCATACTTTTCCAGCAAAGAAACCGGGAGCGGGCTTGGCCTGTCCATCGCCTATTCAATCATCAAAAACCATGACGGCTTGATCACCGTTGACTCGAAAATCGGTAAAGGATCAACCTTTTCCATTTACCTGCCTGCCACAGGCAACAATGTCAATGTGCCTGTGCAAGAAACAGTGGAGGAAATAAGCACGAGCAAAACAGGCAAAGTGCTGGTCATGGATGACGAAGAAATCATCAGGGAGGTAGCCACGGAAATGCTTCAATACCTTGGCTGCAAAGTGGATACCGCCCAGGACGGAGAACAAGCAATTGAACTGTATCAGAAGGCCAAAGAGGCAGGAATGCCATATGATGTTATTATAATGGATCTCACCATTCCCGGAGGCATGGGAGGCAAGGAGGCCATTGAAAAAATACGCGCCAGTGATCCAGACACAAAGGCCATTGTTTCAAGCGGCTACGCCACAAACCCAATCATGGCCAACTACAAAAAATACGGGTTTAACGGTGTTGTTCCCAAACCTTACAAAATCGAGGAACTAAGCAAGATACTTACCGAAGTTTTCAAACAAGCAGGATAATTTCAGCCAAACACACCTGAGACACTCCTCTCCTGCTGGAATGTTTCTGCAGGTAAACGGGCCACGTATACGTCTAAAAAATTACGCAGCCCGGTATCTCATCCTACTCTTTAATCCCTTCGAGTTTCCAATCTTTCTCACCGACACGGCGGGCAAAGGTCCATGTTTCCTGAAACTTCACAGGCTCAGTGGGGTTTCCGGAGAGAACCTCACTGGTGTTCTCGTCAACGGTATAATCAAGAAGGTTGGCGGTGAAGAAAACAGAAACAAACTCTTCATCATTGTCAATACCGGCATCAACAATCTGTACTTTACGTACCGCAATATTTTCTATACGATTAATCTCGCCCTTTTCTTTCATTTCGGCAAAATGGTTACCATACTCGGCAAGCAGCTGGGTGCCGAGCAGATGACCGAAAACACTTAAATCCCTGCGACACCATCCGGCCTGAATCTTAAAAAATACGTCCTGGGCAACCTCCTTAAACCATTCTGGATCAAACTCAGGATCTCTTGCGGCAATCAGACTCAAACCATCTTCCATGGTGTCCTGACTTGCCACTGTTTCCTGGGCGCCCAATCCGGCTCCCATAACCCCACCAGACTGACCAAAGCCCCCAGCCCCGGCAGGCGCAGGACGCTTAAAAAATGTCTTGTAAAGAAAATAGAGCAAGCCACCCAGCAGCAGGATTTCTATCAAACCAATACCACTGCCACCAAAGCCGCCACCCATACCGCCGGCACCGGCCAAACCACTAAAGAGCATGCTGCCCAAAAATCCTCCGGCAATTCCGCCGGCCATAGAACGCATGAAACCACCACTTCTGGTAGGAGAGGTGGTTTGCCTGGTAGGGCTGACGGTTTTCTTTGCTGGTGTCTTGGTCACCGTTCTGCTGCGGGAAAAACTGCGCCCTCCACCTCTGGAACGGGCATCAGCGTAGTCACAAAAATCAACAGCCACAAACAAAAATGCCAAAGGAAAAATAACAAGAGAGAGACGGGAGAGTGAGATAAAAATTTTAAACATTGTTTTCCTCTTTAATTTACAAAACTTGAAATAATGAAAAATTTTACAATTTATCACCCTACCAGACTTCTTTGCCCTTTGCGTCTGAAAAATAAAAAAGAAAGGGATTTCATGTCTCACATTGCCTTCCATCAAAAACACACATTTTATGTGTAACATGAAACCATTACAAAAAAATGAATCAACCCAAACAGACTGCATTTCATTTTTCAGATTTCACAAAAATCCCTATTCAAAAGTTTCAAAACACTCATCGCAGGATGAGTAATTATGCTGGACAAAGAAAAAATTTGATTGCATACAAGACTTTCAGTAAACTGATTAATAACGTTTGATAGAGAAATTCACTTAATTAAAGTGGACATTGGTCAGCTACCTTTTTGTCACTATTAAGCAAGGAGCCATTGCATGAATAACAACCTGCGACAATCGCCACTAGCATTCTTGTTGCTCGTTTTATTCTTCCTGTCTTTACACGCATTCCCGGTAACTGCTGCTGAAAAAAGCTATGTTCTTAGCTATAGCCCCGGTACTCTTTTCCACCAATTGGTAAGAGATCGAACCAAAGTTGTTTATGAGCGGGCAGGAGTTAAAGCAGAATTCATGGCTTTACCCCATAATCGGTCACTAGTAAGTGCCAATGACGGCACTGTTGACGGTGACGTTGGTCGAGTTCCATCTGCTGAAGAAAAATATCCCAATCTGCGACGCGTTAACGTCAAATTGATGGATTTGAATGGTGCGGTTTACACCCTTCGTAAAGACATTGAGTCCTACAATGATGACCTGCTAAAAAAGTATAGAGTAGGGATCGTGCTCGGGGTTCGTTGGACCCAAAAGAAAACAAAAGACCTTACAGTCACCACAGCACACGACTACCCGGCACTCCTCGAAATGCTCCTCCAAGACCGAATCGATATTGCATTAGCCACTGAAGCCAGTGCTGACTCGGTGATGCAAGACCTGGGCTCCAGGGCATCCACAATCCGCAAACTCCAGCCTTTTGTTTTTACTGCACCAATTTATCATTATGTAAATAAAAAGAACGAGGCGATAATACCTCTTCTTGAGAAAGCTTTAACAGAGCTTACAAAAGAAGGCTACTGGGACTCATCTGAGGAGAATACGTATGTTTTTTATACAGGAGTCAAATCCCCTCTCAAGGAAATTTTGAAAATGAGACTGCAAGAGGCCTTTCGGAGAATTGGCAAAAAAGTCAAATTAATCCCCACAGGATCTGCTCAAAGAGCTTTGCTGATGGCGAATGAAGCTGGTGATGGCGATGCTATGAGAGTTCCTGATATAAAAAAAATAGCTCCTGAGACCACTGGTAATCTGCTTCAGATTCCAGAATCCATAATTGACATAAAATTCTGCGTGTACACAAAGGGCCAGGTGTTTCCGGTAAATGGCTGGAACTCGCTAAGAAGCTATCGTAATGGTTTCAGGGTTGGAGTAAAAATATTGGAAAAAAATGTTCCAGGTGACAGGACGATATTGCCTGATTCAGAACGGTTGTTCCAGATGCTCAATCAGGGAAGGATCGATACGGTCACAGAGCATGCATTTATTGCTGACTACCTTTTACAGAAATCACACCTGACAAACATTAACAAGTTGTCACCGCCTCTGGTTACATTCCCGGGTTATAGCTTCATTCACAAAAAACATCAGGCATTAATTGCCGAAATCGCCAAAAGTCTTGGCGAGATGAAAGCCGATGGCAGTTTCGAAACAATAAGGCATGATGCCTTAAGACAAATGAATACTCAACAAAATTAAAGAATCTCCAATGCAAAACAGTATTAGCAAAACCCTGAATATACGAATAGGTCTGGTGATTCTTTGTGTAAACATTTTCATCAGTATCATCTTTTTTGTCTTTTCAGTTCATTTAGCTGAAAATGAATTCAATGAAAATATCGAAATACAGACAAAACATCTTTCCGACACCTTCACCCAGCAGCTTTGGCTCTTTGACCTCAGCACGACTGAAAAACTCAGCAATCTCGCACTAGACACACCAGATATCACCGGATTGCGTCTGCTTGACCACACCAAAAAAGTCATTATTGAAAAAGGCTCTTTCGACGAAAAATCAGTTGTCCGTATTAACAAAGAACTCCGTTATGGAGAGGGAACGCTGGTTGGTTATATCGAACTTTCTTGTGTGAATATTCCATGGGAAAAACAAAAAATTATTATTTTACTCACAGGCTTTTCCATGATCGGGGCCACTATTATTGCAACCTTTTGGTTCATCACTTTCCTGCTGGCTCGTCATCTTGGCAAACCGCTTGAAGATTTACAGCAAGATATGGCTACGCTGGCTGACGGTAAATTCAGACAATCAAATCTCAGTGGGCAAAAAACCGAAATTCAAAATATTATTAATGTCTTTAACAAAATGGCTTCTGCTTTAGCCCAACGTGAAAAAGACCAGCTAAATGTTGAACAAAAATTAAGGGAGAGTCAGCAGCGATCTTTATCCCTCTTTAATGGTTCAAAAGATTCCATTTTTACAACGACAACCCAAGGAACCTTTGTTGACATCAATCCTGCAATGCTCAACCTTTTGGGGTTCACGGAAAACGAAATTGATACCATCAAAGCAGCAGATATTTATCAGAACAAGAACGACCGAGTATCCTTACTTAAAGCAATTGAAGCTAAAGGCTCAGTCGACGACTACAAACTCAACTTGGTAACAAAAGATGGTAAAATTAAAAATTGTCTTTTATCTGGCTCTTTATGGACAAATGATGCTGGAGAGGTTCTTGGATATCAAGGAATTATTCGTGACATAACAGTACAAAAACGACTGGAAGATCAAGTTAAACAGGCCCAAAAAATGGAAGCGATCGGTACCCTGGCCGGTGGTATTGCCCATGATTTCAATAATATTCTGAGCATAATTCTCGGCTACACGGAAATGGCCAGAGATGATGCTCCGCCAGACTCCGTATTTACCGATGATCTGGACAATGTCCTCAAAGCAGGCAACCGAGCAAAAGATCTTGTTAAACAGATTCTTGCCTTTAGCAGGCAGACAGAAATCGAACGCATTCCAATTCAGCTCCAGTCGATTGTCAAGGAATTATTAAAAATGCTGCGCCCTTCTATCCCGACAACCATAGAAATCCTCGATGACATTGACTCAAGTTGCGGTGTTGTCCTTGCAGACCCAACTCAAATCCAGCAAATATTGATGAACCTCTGCACTAATGCCACCCATGCAATGGAACAAACCGGTGGCATTCTGAAAATCACTCTAAAAAAAGTCCATTTTGACAAGGACAGCCGTCAATCGGCATTGAATATTGCCCCTGGCGACTATGTCGAACTAGTTGTCACAGACACCGGTTCAGGTATTAGCCCTGATATGCTTGATAGAATTTTCGACCCCTATTTCACGAGCAAAGAAGTCGGTAAGGGTACAGGTATGGGCTTGGCTATCATTCACGGGATTATTGCCGATTACGGCGGGACCATCACCGTTGAAAGCGAACTTAACAAAGGAACGAATTTCCACGTTTACTTTCCTGTGGTTGACCAGCAAAGCTTGCCGGTGACCGAAGATCTCAAGGAAGTCCATTTAGGAAAAGAACGGGTACTCTTCATAGACGACGAACAATTGCTGGCCGAGATGGGCCAGCAAATGCTGGAACGACTTGGTTACAGAGTTACTGTCCGGCGCAACAGCCTTGAGGCACTGTCAACATTTCAGGACAGCCCTGATGCATTTGACGTCATTATTACCGACCAGACTATGCCAGGCATGACAGGTTCCGACCTTGCCAGACGAATGCTGCAAATACGACCCGAAATACCCATCATACTCTGCACCGGATACAGCAACCTCATTGACAAAGAAACAGCAAAATCATTGGGCATCAAAGAATTTGCCCTAAAGCCGTTGACAAAGGGCACACTTGCCAAATTGCTTCGCAAAGTGTTGGATACTGCTTGATGTGCGATGCAGCCAAAAAAAAGGGGCAAATATAGTTGAGAGTGAAGCGCATCTGCCTAAACGCTTACCTGAAGAATTGAAGCAAAGTATTTTAATCATCCAGCAAGCGTTTCTGTCCCTTACTCCAGAAAAAACCGGCAATGCCGCCGGCAAAAACAACTGAAAAAACAAACCAGCAGATAAGGATGGTAATGATCTCAATATTTATTTGCTGTCCCCGTATCCACTGCTTCATCAGATGATACATGGGCCAGGCTCCACTGAAACAGATGACGATCACCATGCTCATTGCCGAAAAAAGAAAGAGAATTGCCCCCATTCCACCCAGAGCAGCAGCCCGGTTCTCCACCTTGAAATCAGCATACATGGCCCCAAAGCCGATTGCCAGGGCCACAACAGCCCAGCAGAGCATAAGGCTTGTTACCACGGAAAACCACCACATCGGCCCGGTAATTTGCAAAAGATAGTCAGAGGTGACCACCAACACCAGGGTGAGCAGGGTAAAAGGAGTGAGGTAAAAAAGAAATTTGTAATACAAAAATTTACCCACTGACAGCGGCGAAGAAGTTATCAACCAGAAGGCGGCTGTTTCTCCTCCAACAGATGGATAGACAAAACGGGCAGCAAGGGAGGTGACAATAAAAGCCGTGAGACCGACATTAAGAAAAGAAATAATATTTGTCACGTACTCCGCCTGCACCGGTGAGCGTTCAAGTGGAAGCGCCTTGAAACTGTAGAGATAGACAATAACCAGGGCGGCAATCATAAAGAGTTGCGACCACTCGGCTGAATCCCGCAGGAATGTTTTTGATTCCTTTTTAAATATCCATCTGCCGGTGCCAAGCTTGTACCTGCCGAGTTTGGCAAATGAACGAAACCCACCAAAAGACTCCTGGGATTTGCTGTAGGCAGTAAGAAAAAAACGACGCATGGCCCACTCCCCCAGGAAAAAAAGAGAAGGAACACCGATAACGAGAAGTGCCAGTAAGAGAAAATCCACTTCACGGTCAAGAAGATACAATGACAGAAGATTTGCTGCCCAGGCTGCAGGCACATAGGGACCGGCCGGGCGTGAGATGGAAGACAGATATTCAACAAAATGGCCATACTGTTCCGGGTTTACCAAATCCTCCGGCCGCAGCATACGAAATATTATATAAATAAAAATACCGAAACAGAGGGACAGGTAAAAAATTATGTCCTTGGTTTGTCTGGCCGGAAAAAAGGTAACGAGAAGCACCGTCACCCCCATACCAAAACCAGATGCCATCAAGGCAGTGCAGACAACACAGGCTATCATTAGAGGCCAGTACAGCGCCCCGGCCCCAAATACTGTGCCGTAAGCCCCGAAGACCGGCACCGAAAAAACAACCATCATCCAGGAGGTGTAAACGCTGGTGGTGACATACCGCATGAAATACATTTCGGCAGGCGA
>PJEL010003602.1_pt1 | contig 13140 bp, 13 predicted proteins | sample 1853271 | NCBI WGS metagenome assembly PJEL01 (sample SAMN08108733, study PRJNA415343) | Invertebrate metagenome, whole genome shotgun sequencing project. | host: Globobulimina | place: Sweden: Gullmar Fjord | collected 2015-08 | reverse complement strand
AATTACAATTGCCAAAGAATATTACATATGTAGAAGATGAGGAATATATAAAGGCAAAAATGGATGTCTCGCCAGATAAACACATCCTTGTCGTAGATGATGAACCAATAAATCGCAAAGTGGTCACCGATATTCTTACTATGGATCAATTCAATGTACATGAGTGTGCTTCAGGAAAAGAAACGCTTGAATATTTGGAAACAAATATGCCAGATTTAATTTTGCTTGATGTCATGATGCCTGAAATAGATGGATTCACAGTATGTGAAAAAGTAAGAGAGCGTTTCAATCAATTCGAATTACCTATCATTTTCATTACTGCCAAAAACCAGGTAACTGACCTTGTCCAAGGATTTTCCTTGGGTGGAAATGACTATCTGACAAAACCTTTTTCAAAAAATGAACTTTTATCACGGGTTCGGTGCCAATTATCGATTTCTACAGCAAAAGAACGACTAACAAGTCTACGTGAATTTGCAAATAAAATTTGTTTGTTTAAAAATGTCGATGTGTTGGCCAAAGAGGTCTATAACTATGTGGTAAATGATCCAAAGGTTGAAAGTGCAGCCATTTTTCAAAATGACAAATTAGTACGTTGCACACACCCAAATAAAGAAGAATGCAAAGAGATATTCAATCTCTGGAAACGTACCGGCAAAGCGAGTGACGACTTGCTTTTTTTATCCTTAAAAGAAATTAAGGATTTTGTTCTGATCATTAAAGCTCAATTTGACAAATCGTCCATTGATCGAGAGTATTTTAAAAACCTTGAAGCTCAAGCAAATATTATAGTCAAAAATTATCAAAGGCTTGTTAGTGATACGTATTTTCTAGAAGATATGTACACAATAGCCCGGCACAAAAAGGATATTCGGTTTATAAAGAGTGAAAATAGACAATCCGCGCTATACGGTAGTGAAGAATATGAAAAAATCTATTTAAAATCATCTTTGAACACGATTGAATGTTTTTTCAACAAAAATCTTATCCGGGTAAATCGGTTTTGTTTGATTAATCCCAAAAAGATCCAACAGATTGAAAAAATACCAGGCACACGAAATAAAAAAGACAGCTATTTAGTCAATGTCGATGGTAAAAAAATAGAGGTTCCACATACTCATATTAACAATTTACCAGAAAAATTTAGGCCAGTGGTCGTACAGAGACAAACAGCATAGAGATAATTAGTAATCATAGTTCTTGTTCCATATTTTGCATTTAACAGCCTTTTAAACAGATTCGAGTAAAGTAGGGGCAGTTAAACGCAAACCACTAAAGCAAATAGAGAATTAATAATGTTATACTAATATTTGCTTGTCATATAAAATTCTATTTTCACACTACCCATGTAACTATTCCCTTCTCGGAAATTTTAATTTAATAAAATCTAATTGGGCTAGACCAATTGAAAAATTTCTTAAAAGACCACTCGTAAACGGGGTTTGGTTTTTGAGTTTTGCGGTATTTCGGCCAAAAAAAATAAAATCAACCAAACTACGAACTATTTGAAAATTAAAGACATATTATTTTTAATGCGGTGTTTCAGCAAAAAAAAATTAAAATTAGTGCAAATCTGACCTTGCTCTAAATCCGGTAAAAACTAATACATTACGATCAAATTTACTGATATTCGAACTTGGTTTGGATGGCGGAAATTCAGTAATTGAATTTCATTCAACGCGGTAATTTAGCGAAAAAACATATTGTCGGTTTTTATTTTAACTATCTAAAAATATTTAAAAAATAGTTTTTCTTGCGGTATTTCGTCCGAAGGTGTGTGGTATTTCAGCAACATATTTCCCCTAAAAATAAAATTCCTGTCTATAAAAAATTCATATTTAATCTTTACAAAGCATAATGCATACAATATTTATATAAAACATATAAAATTTATATAAAAAGTACTAAAAAAGGATATTGAATGAGCAAGCAAGCACCAACGCCATTGCCAACCGCAAAAACCCGAGAGGATAAAATTCTCAGTAAGCTCAAAAAAGAGCTTGGGTCTGATATCCTCAAAGCGCTTGATAATCCTTTTGTAACAGATATAAATGTAAACCCGGATGGTAGGGTCTTTGTTGAACGTTTAGACACACCAGAAATCAGACAAATCACAACCCTTTCTCACCTTGCAAGAGAATCAATAATTAAAACCGTGGCAACCTCTCTTGATCAAGTAGCAAATAAAGAGAATTCAACTATTGGTGGTGAATTACCACTCCTGGGGGCAAGATTTGAGGGCGTGTTACCACCAGTAGCAAAACCGGGTCCGGGCTTTTCCATCAGAAAAAAAGCCATAAAAATATTAACACTCAAAGATTACCTCGAAGCAGAAATCATAACTGTTCAAATGTATGCCATGTTAGATACTGCAATTCAAAATCGAGAAAACGTTCTTATTGCTGGTGGAACTGGAACCGGTAAGACAACATTTATTAATGCATTTGTTGATCATATATCAAAGAGGTTTCCCCATGATCGTATAGTTATTTGTGAAGATATAGACGAAATCCAATCAAGCGCACCCAATACGTTTAAAATGATCGCCAATAAGAACAATCCATTAGATAGCTGCATAGAAACATCTTTGAGATTGTCACCCAAAAGAATAATTATTGGAGAAATCAGAGCACCCCGACAAGCCGAGGCCGCTTTTCAGGCTTGGAATACAGGTCATAAGGGGGGCATTTTTTCATTGCATGCTAACTCTGCCCTGGATGCCCTGCAAAGGCTTGAAGATCTGTGCATTATTTCAAACGGTAATAAGTGCCAAAGGCGTATCGCTAGAACAGTTGACAAAGTTTTATTCATTAAAAAAGAGAATAACCAAAGAAAAGTTACTGAGTTCTATGAACTTAACGATTTTTCAGATGGTTTTTATAATGTGATCAACTTGATCACAAACAAAAAAAGTGAGTTTTAATTTATCTTTAGGAGAAAGAACTATGAAAAAACAAATGTTATTTAATTTCGCAATTTACTTTTTACTTTTATTTGCTGCATCTGCTGTTTTTGGTGCACAGGGTTTACCATGGGAAGCACCCATGACAGTTCTTAGAACATCCCTAACCGGTCCTATAGCATTTGGTATCGCCTTAATTGCCATCATGGTTACGGGCGGTATGCTCATCTTTGGAGGTGAGATTAACGAATTCGCTAAAAGAGGGGCGTATGTGGTTCTTGTCCTGGGCCTTCTTGTTACAGCGCAGAATGCACTTGCAGTATTGTTCCCTGGTGTTGCAGGAGCAGGAGCACTTATCTAATGCGAAGCATTAGAGTAGCCAGAGCACTAACGCGACCGGCTTTAATTGCAGGTTGTGAGCGCATCCCTTTGATCGCACTAGGAATGGTCTGCACCATAATGGCAATCACAGTGAATCGATATTTACTTGTCGGTTCCGTCTGTGTGGCTGTTATTGGTATTGGGGTGTTAAGGCGTATGGCAAAAATAGACCCCCATATGATCAAAATTTATTTAAGGCATATAAAATTCAAAAAGTTTTATGTCTCCAAACCTTCAATTTATAGGTTTTTATAATATGGACACTTTTTATATTTTTTTAACTGCTATTGTCCTGATCGTATTGGTGAATTTTTTTCAAAATTCCAGAGAAAAAGATTTCATTACACCAAAGAAAAAGGATATCGGCCAAAGTTTTTCGGAACTGTTAAATTATACTGCTCTTGTAGATGACGGTATTATTTTAACAACCGAAGGTACTTTAATTGCCGGATTTTTATTCCAAGGAGATGATATCCAAGCGTTCACCGAACAAGAATTGGAAGGGCGAAGTGCCATTCTAAACGATACAATAAAAAATCTTGGTGAAAATTGTATCGTTCAAGTGGATGCGATAAGGACACCGGCAACAGAATATCCTACACCGGAAAATCGTTATTTCCCTGATAAAATCACACAGAATATAGATAGTGTTCGACGAAAAATGTTTGAGGGTGGTGTTCATTCAGAAACCACATATGCATTTTTAATAACCTATATTCCACCAAAACTCAGGGAGAAAAGAGTAACCGACTTAATGTATGACAATCCTGCAAATCACGTTGAGGACACTCCGTTTACAAAAAATCTTAATGTTTTTAAAGAAAAGCTTTACGGACTTGAAAGCAGTCTTAGGAATGTACTCAAGCTGAGTCGAATGCATTCAATGTTTAATGAGAATGAATTCAATCAAATGAATCATACAGATGAGTTGGTAAATTACATTAATTATTGTTTAACCGGCCAATACATGGAGATCAAAATACCTTCAACCCCAATTCATATCACTTCATTATTTGGTGTTGAAAGCTTTGAACCGGGTTTAATTTCTGTCCTGGGTAACAAAAATATTATTACTGTTAGTATTAATGGTTATCCAATAGAAAGCACTCCTGCTATTTTAACTTCACTTGATAAATTGCCATGTGAATACAGACTTTCTCACAGGTTTATTACATTACCGAGAGAAACAGCCATAGGAATTGCGAAAAAACAGCAAAGAAAATGGCAACAAAAAATTCGTGGTATGCGGGATCAATTCAATAATACTGTAAAAGGACCAATTAACCAGGATGCCGTTTCTATGGTTGAAGAGGCGGGTATGGCGTACTCAGAAATTGAATCCGGTCTTGTTTCTTACGGGCTTCATACCTGCACAATTACACTGATTGGCAATAGCAGAGAAAAGCTTTTTGAAAATGCGACAATGGTACAGCGTGTACTATCGGAAACCGGCTTTACCTCTTGTGTTGAAGACATTAACACAACCGAGGCTTTTCTTGGTAGCTTACCAGGTAATCGAACAAGCAATTTAAGGCAAATGCCTCTATCTACGATGGTATTGGCCGATATCCTCCCTACAACAAGCATTTGGGCAGGATTAAGAAATTGTCCTCACCCGGAATTTCCAGACAACACGCCATCCTTAATGCATGCTTCCACTGAAGGCATTACACCATTCAGGTTTAATCTTCATGTGGGTGATGTAGGGCATACATTAATATTTGGACCTACCGGGGCAGGTAAATCAACCCTAATCGGTTTGATCCTGGCACAGTTCAGGGCGTTTAAGAATTCAAGGGTTTATGCGTTTGATAAAGATTATAGCCTTTATGCACTTACCAGGGGGATCGGTGGTGATCACTACGATTTAGCGGGTAAGTCTTCAAAATTACAGTTCAGCCCGATTCAAAATATCGAATCTGCCCATGATTTTCAATGGGCCGTAGATTGGATTTCTACTCTTGTTCAATTGCAACTTAAGCGTGATGTAACACCGCAGGAGACAGCCGACATTATTGAAGCAATGAAATTGCATAGAGAAGCGGATGCAAAAAGTCTGACTGATTTTAGAATCCTTTTACAGAACGAGGATCTTAGGAAAAGCATTGATGCTTATTCAAGTGATGGTGTTTTAGGGGAAATGCTTGATAATGATAAAGACAATCTATCCTTATCAAATTTCAGTGTATTCGAGCTTGAACACCTTATGAAACTGGATGAACGGTATATGCTTCCTGTTCTTCTTTATATTTTTCATCGCATAGAGAATAGCCTAGACGGTGATCCAACCGTATTAAGTCTTGATGAGGGTTGGATCGCGCTCGGTAATGACACATTTCGAGAGAAGCTAAAAGAATGGCTCAAGGTTTTGAGAAAAAAGAATTGTGCGGTTGTATTTGCTACTCAATCCATTAGTGACGCAGCAAACTCCGGCATCCTTGATATCCTTGATGAATCTTGTTTTACAAAGGTTTTCTTACCAAATAGCTCAGCTAAAAATCCAAGTTCGGCCAAGCATTATACCGCACTTGGATTAAACACCGCAGAATTGAATATCATTGCGACCGCTATTCGAAAACAGGATTACTACATCGTTCAAAAAGGGCAGGGCAAGCGGCTGATCAATTTTGACATTGACCCTTATACCTTGGCCTGGGTTGGAAAAGCAGGAGAGCATATCAAAATAGGTATGGATAAATTTATATCAAAGAACCCTGAAAATTGGAGAGAATTATGGCCAAATTCATAAAAACAATTCTTCCACTATTAATGATTTTTTTTATGTTTGTTAATAGTTACGCCGGGACGGTTGCGGGTTTTGGTGGGTCAACAGAGATCACTCAGATATTGAATAACGTACAGTTAATGCAGCAATACGGCCAGCAAGTGGTACAGGTTCAAAATCAGATTTCTCAAATCACAAATCAATTACAAATGTATCAAGCTATGATTACGAACATGCAGAGTCTTGCAACATCGCCATTTCAAAGCGCAATGCAAACACTCAATAACTTGAGGAATGTAATAAACCAGGCAACACAACTCAGTTATTCCATTGGCAGTGTTGATACCTACTTTGCCCAATTAAACCCCAATTATGCAACTTTGTTTCAGGGTACTAATTATGCAACGCGACAACAGGCCTGGAGAACTAATGTTAACGATAATCTTAAAGCAACGTTAAAGACTTCAAATTTCACTATTGGGAATCTACAAACTGAAGCTCAACTTATGAGGTCATTATCCACAGCATCCCAAAGTGCAGCCGGTCAAAAAGAAGCAGTTCAGGCAGGGAATAACATAGCTGTACAAATGGCGGCAATGATGGGTGAACTAAAATCTTTAACTGCCACTCAAGCTCGGTCCCAAAGTGTGTATTTAGCAACAAAACAAACAGAAGAAGAAGCGGAAGAAATGTCTGTTCGTGATTTGTATCAATATAACCCGGCAGCAACAAACCCCAATAACAATGCCACATTCTAAGGGAGAACTGATGAAAAAAAGTTTAATTATATTGCTAATAGTGATCTGCTTCTCAGGAATTTCGGGTTGCAAAGAAGAAGGTATGATTAATGAAAATATTAAACTCAAAGCGCAAGTTGCTGTTTTAGAGCAACAGCTTGAGCTTTGTAGCAAAGACCTAAGACATTTGAAGATACCAATAGATAACAATAAATATGATCCAAATGTAACCAACCCAAACAATAATGAAACTTTTTGAGAGGCTATCAATGAAAAAAAATTTAAATCTTAGTCTCTTTGTTTTGTTCGGTTTATTATTTTTTGCAATCGAGCCGGTTAACGCAAACGCACCAACAGATAATCTATCTCAAGGTATCGTCATCACATATCGTAATGCGTCTAACCTATGGCTTCCATTGATCAGGTCATATGCACAACGGCTATTCTGGATATTAGCTATTTTGGATTTTACCTGGATGGCTGCCATGTTGATTTTAAAAAATGGAGATCTCTATGACCTGGTTTTTAACCTGGTTAGGAAAATACTATTTTTCGGATTTTTCTATGCCTTGATCCTCAATGGCAATGCATGGATGACAGCTATTATTAATTCTTTTAGGGCCATTGCAGCCAACGTACCAGGTGGTGCGGGTGGAATTACACCAGGGACCATCTTAGAAACTTCTTTTGATGTCTTTATGGCCGCTGCTGATAAGGTTGGTGTAATGAGTCCTAAATCCTGGCTAATTGGTGTCATGGGGGTTGGTGTAGTAATTATCGGTGCTTTAATGACCGGAGTTCAGGTGATCGCTCTTATAGAAATGTATATCGGGCTTGTCATTGGTCAAATCGTTTTAGGATTTGGTGGTTCAGAATGGTCAAGTGATTACGCCATTTCTTATGTCAAATATATCATTTCTGTCGGCATGAAGCTAATGGCAATACAGCTTATAGCAGCCCTTGCGAACAACATGTTTACAGTTTGGGCCAATATACCACCAGCACAATTTGATCTGGCACAGGTCGCAGCCTTAGCCGTAGCTATGGTCCTTTTGTTTTTTGTTATGAAAACTGTTCCAGAAATCATTAGCGGCATTATATCCGGCGGGCAATTCGGTTCAAACCCTGTCAGTGTTTTAGGCACGGCTGCTGCTATGGGAGCGGGTATGGTCATGGGCGGTGTCGGGATGGCAGCCGGGGGCATGGGTGGTGCTGCTAAATCTTTGGCTGTCCTCCAAGAAGCAACAAAAGCCGAAGGTAGTAGTGGCGGAATAAGAGGGACTTTTAGTTCAATTGCCGGTGCCGGTGTTAGAACAGTTGCAGATAATATGGGAAGGGCAAAACCGTTCAGATCGCCAATAATTGGTGGAACCTTTGCAGAATTGTATAAAAGAAGAACTCAGCCACCTGACGAGTAAACAACACTAAACCCAGACAATAATTTAAAAAGATAATTCATAAAGGAGAATACGAAATGGCAGACCTAAATCGAGTGCAATTAATCGGACGATTAAGTGATGATCCAAAAGTTCAAAATCAAGATGAAAACAAAAAGATGACCAGATTTACACTTGCAACTAACAGCACATATAAGGATTCAGACGGTAACAAAAAAGAAAAAGTACAATGGCATAAAATTGTTGCCTTTGGCGGGTTAGCTGATGTGTGCGCAAAATATCCCAAAAAGGGTCTTGAGGTCTTTGTCGAAGGCCCCATAGAAACAAGGCAATATCAAAAAGAAGGCCAAACACATTTCATCACAGAAATTATAGTTAACAACATACAATTTCTTGGAAAAGGCAATTAAATAATGGAGAAAATTTTAACAACGAATGATGCCGATAAAAAAGGTTCTAATCCAGAATCATTTTTAAAAGCACAGGAAGCCTGGAACGAAATTTATGGCCGTGCCATTTCTGGTAAAAGAAATTGGCGTGCCATGTGTTTTGTTTTAACCCTCCTTTTATTATTTGCCATATCGGTAATTAGCTGGCAGGGATCACAAACTAAGGTGGTTCCTTATGTTGTGGTACTTGATAAAGCAGGACAGGAACTCCATACAGGTAAAGCCCAAAAAACAACAACGGTAGATGAAAAAATATTTAAGCAAGAGATAGGATCCTTTTTAAAGAAAACCCGCCTTGCTTCTCTTGACCGCCAATTGATGAAACAAAATGTTGATTGGATTTACGCACACATGCTGCCTAATACGTCAGCCTATAAAAAATTAAATAGTTTTTATCGAGAGAATAACCCATTCACACTTATCAAGAAACAAACCAGAATCGTTGATCAGATAAGCAGTATCTTGCCTGTTACCGAAAATACATGGTCGGTTGAATGGATAGAGACGTTACGGAATGTAGCAAGCGGTGATGTTGAAGAAACAGCCAGATTTAAGGCAATTTTAACACTTTCTAAAAAAAATCCGGAAACAAAAGAACAATGGGATCATAACCCCTTTGGAATTTGGATTGTAGATATTGAATGGGAGAAAAAATCATGATGAAAAAAGTAGTAATAGTAAGTTTAATCCTGGCCTTTTGTTTTGGTAACTCCTGGGCATTAGCCCCAGAGGTTCATAATCAAGCAGCGATAGAATTGGCTAAAGAATGGCAAAACAAAAGAATCAAACCGATTCTTAGCACCGAGGGCATGATTACTTACTTGTATGGTGTTACTGCTGTAACCGTGATCACCAAACTCTTTCACTCGACTGATATTCAATTACAGGCAGGAGAAACCATTGAGTTCATTGATGCGGGAGATACTGTGCGTTGGCAAATTGCACCCGCTTATCATGGTGAAGGACCAAATAAAACCCTTCATGTCTTTGTTAAGCCGACAGATGTAGGGTTAAAAACAAGTTTAACCGTTCTGACCAGTAAAAGAGCGTATCGCTTTAGTCTCGCAAGTTCAAAAAATCAACACATGGCAATTGTAGGTTTTCAATATCCACAACACTATCAAGATATTGTTGCAGATTTAAAAATTCAACACGCAATGGAAAAAGCAAAAACGGAAAAAGTGACAATACCTGACCCTGAAGCTAACGAAAAAAGAATGTCAATTGCAGACCTTGATTTTAAATATGAGATTGAGGGTGACGATCCAGATTGGAAACCGATAAGAGTTTACAATGATGGTGTTAAAACGATTATAGAATTACCTGAAAAAGCCAAATACACAAACGTTCCTGTTCTTTCGGTTATGGATGATTCAGACGAAAAAGCCATTGTGAATTACAGATTACTAAACAACCGATTTGTTGTTGATAAGCTGTTTGCCAAGGCGATTTTGGTATCTGGTGTTGGTAGGAATCAAACAAGAGTAACCATTGAATATAAGGAAAACTAATTATGAAATGGCTTCAATATATATCTTTATTTTTCCTTTGTCTGGTCTGTTTTAGTTGTGCCTCAAAACAAAAAGGTCCGGTATCCTTTGTTGATATCGAAAATGAACCTGAACTAATCAATAAAATTGCTGTTGAAACCGTTGATTTGATTAGTCAGGAAAAGAATGTCAACACGACCATAAATCTTGTTTATGACTTTGGTGATGCTCTGGGCGATAAAATCTTTGAAGAACTCAAAAGTAGGGGATACCCCTTATCTGAAACAGATGGACTACAAACCAATTTTGTAGTGAACAGTCTTGACGGAACCAGAATCTATCTTTCGATTACTATGGGTAAGATGATGTTATCCCGTATTTTTATTTATGAAGCTCAAACAGGGAATTTAAGACCTGGTTCGCCATTGAGCATCGGGGAGGTTTAAATGGCCGCAAAGGGAATACCAACACGACCCGCAGCAAAGCGATTAAATAAAAAGCCGTTAATTCTATTTTTAACACTTTTTATTATTATTATCATGGCTTGTTTTTATGTCGTAAACGATAGACAAAATCGGTTGAAAAATCCGGTAGCAACCGGACAGGTGATAGAAACCCCGCCGATCAATAATAACACGCCAACCCCTGAGTTTTTCCAAGAAGGTTTTCTAAATGAGTTAGATAGGCAAGATGAACTTGCAAAAACGCTTAAAAGTAAAGCACAAGAACCCAATCTTGAAGTGGCACAAGTCCCTCAAATAGAAGAATCGGTACAAATTAAAGAACAGATTCAACCCTCTATTAATCCACTTGAAGAAAAAAGGATACCGCAACCTTTTTACCAAGAAGCACCACCATTGGTAGTGCAGCCCGAAAAATCTCCCGCTGAGCTTCATAGGGAGAAAGTTGCACAGCAAAGAAGGGATGCAGCTTTACAGGCACAAAGAGCACCAACAGCGATTAGTATTGGTGCTGCAACAGCCAGTAATATACCGCAAATGGGCAATCAACCAGGAATGCTGCAAAATTCTCAATATCCCCAAGCACAAATGACGATTCCCGAAACTGAAAAACTGGATCAAACCTTAAAGCAGGACTTTTTAAATAGTGCAGCTGAAAATAAGGTGGTTTTAGCTGACGCATATCGCCCGGCAATAAGTCCTTTTGAGCTTAAACAAGGTCATCTTATACCCATGATGTTAATCACAAAGATTAATAGTGACTTACCCGGACGAATTAAGGCCCAAGTCACAGAAAATGTTTATGATACAGCCACAGGTAATTTTTTATTGATCCCCCAAGGAACAATGGTGAACGGTATCTATGATTCTCGCGTGGTGTTTGGTCAAAAAAGAGTCTTGATTGCATGGCAAAGACTCATTTTTCCAGATGGATCAAGTCTTAATGTGGGATCGATGCCGGGTTCTGATCAGGAAGGAACCTCAGGGCTTAAAGATCAGGTTGATAATCATTATTTTCAAATTTTTGGTGCAGCTATCTTAATGTCAGTTGTTAATGCTGGATTCTCAATGGCTACCGAGACAGATACCGATGCAAACGATACTGAAACGGTTCAAGATACGTTAGCAAAATCAGCAGCACAGCAAATGCAGCAAACATTTGCAAGATTGATTGATAAGATTATGTCTATCCAGCCGGAATTGGTTATCAGACAGGGTAAGCAAGGTCATATCCTTTTAACTAAAGATATTCTTGGGCTTAAACCTTACAATCCTGCCCAAAAACCAACCTATTATATTAATACAGTTCAAGCAAACTGAACCAGGGAGGATAGATGAAACAGATATTTTTAACAATCGGATTAACGTTACTACTGCTTACAGGTATTGTGTTTAATACATTTGCTGACAGTACAACTGTTAGCACTCGTACTTTTGGTATCCCTGGTACTCCATTTACCATGACTGAAAAATCAATCGTCAAGAAAACGGGAGAACGCCGCGATTGGAGTTACAGCTATGAATATCAATATGCAGTTAATGTGCGTCCGAGGGGCGAACATGCATGGTTGCAGCGTATAGAATATGTTGGGTTTCGTGTAACCTATGCGAATACAGTTGCCTACTATCAGCTTTTTCCCAATGGTAGCCTCAAACGTTTAGCAAATCTAAATCAAGCCCTTTATGCACCATCAAGAATTGTAACAAATCCTGGATCAGTTGGACAATATCAATTGTTTCAAAAGCCACTCACAAGCAAAATGACTGGATTAAATGTGAATATGTGTTTAAAAAGCAATGATTTTTTTAACTGGCCGAACTCTCAATCAATTCGGGCGGTGCATTTTATGGCAGGGTACGGATTCTTAACACAAAGAGATATTGATGTAATCAATCTGCAAAAAAAATTAGAAAACGATCCTGTTATAAAAGCACAAATGATCAAAGCACAAACATATGACATCCAAACTATGAAATGGGCTTTAGCACAAGGAAATATGTTTCAGAAGACTTCCTATTATAAAATCTTGGATTTAAACAATAGCTGCTACGGTTGGAGTCCTGGGAGAGATAGAGACAGATGAAAATTATAAAATCTTTTAGAGATCCAAGAATGCAAAGACGTGTTTTAATACGATTGTGCGTTGCATTTAGCCTTTTTTTGCTTTTATTGTCTTTTTTCACTCAAGTTCTTGCATATAAACTCGGGTGTAATGAGGCTTTAGGCACACCTTTATATAGCAAGTTTTACAATCCAATAAGTGGTATATTCTGGTATTTTAATTTCTATGATTTCTACCCTAAAACATTTTATGCAGCATTTGTACTGACCGCTTTCCTAATGGGAGTAATGGTTTTGGTCACGTTTGTAGTTGTGGTTAGACTACAACGGCGAATAAAATTCATAAGTGATTTGCATGGTAGTGCTAAATTCGCCAATTTAACTGAAATCAAACAAATGGGCATTATTCAGGACGATGATAACCACAATGGTGTTATCATCGGAGGGTATCAAGAGAAAAGATTTAAATATTATCTTCAAACCAATAACCCTGATCATGCCATTATGATTGCCCGGCCCAGATCTGGTAAGGGGGT
>PJEL010003601.1_pt1 | contig 13146 bp, 13 predicted proteins | sample 1853271 | NCBI WGS metagenome assembly PJEL01 (sample SAMN08108733, study PRJNA415343) | Invertebrate metagenome, whole genome shotgun sequencing project. | host: Globobulimina | place: Sweden: Gullmar Fjord | collected 2015-08 | reverse complement strand
CAGTATTTCCCCCCTCCCTCAATAAACAACGGCCACGGGACGGAATTACGTGTCAATTTAATAGATCTGTAGCCAGCGACTTGTGCTCTAGCTACAAACTAAGGATGTCAGCAATCCCTACCCCCGTGATACGGGGGAGGCCAAAATTTGTTCAGTGGTTGGGAACGGAACAGTCTTACCATGTGCATGCACAGCTTAGCCAACTAAAAAAAATATCGCCGACATATAAGTGATGCATCGTCTACAGTTATATCATACCATGAGTTAATGCCTTGCTTGTGGGGTAGGGCAACGCAATAAGCTGCAAATTGTAGACGTAACGAGGATTATGCCCTTTGGGGGCGGGAAAAGCTACATTTATACGTTACATGCGTTCCTATATGGACTTAGAATGCAAGTAGTGTGGACCTCCATCGACATATAAGTAATGCACCATTGTGCATTACACCACAGAAGAGAAAAGTAAATACTGACAGCTCTTATTGGGTGAAAATCGATGTTAAGGTGTTAATTAGTGCAATTGGAGTACGTATACAGGAGTCCATACATCACTCCCATGATATTTGATGTTTCTAATCTATTACTATTGCATTAACCCACAATTATACACTAACTAGGACGTAACCGTTACACTATTGGCTGCTGATCATCCCTTGTTATTATGCCAACCACCACACTGTTGTGGCGTTTGCTGTAGTGTTCGATGTGAAGGGAATTTTGTGTTATATTGCGCCAACGTAATTTGATTCGGTAAGACCCTTACCCGGCATTTTGTAACTCATCGTTGTAATGGGGGTAAATGTTTGAGGCTTCGTTTCATGATTAGTCTGGCTTGGATTATCATTGGCCCAGCGCCGAAGTCTCTTTGACAAATATCCCGTTAGTTTGAATGACCGTCCTGGCTTCTTATCCCTCGCCTTCCTAGTGTGTTGTGGAGGCATTCTCTAGAGCTGGATAGTCTTTCGAGATGCCCCCAGAAGTGAAACCTCGTGTTGGAAACGGTGTGAAATTCAAGCAGGCGGTGCGGAACTCTTTATATTCTGTCATCGTTTTGATCAGTACTTATGTAGTGCTTGTGAATCCGAAAGAGGTGGTGTTTCAATAGGGTATTATTTTTGAAAAACTGCTTATAACCACAACAACAGATCATATAGTGGTTGGCTCGAGCGATCGTTATTGCTATTGCTCATAGTACTCATAATCCTAACACGAACACTGACCCTAAACCCTAAAATCCTAAACCGTAAACCCTAAACTTTAAACCCCTAACCCTAATCCTAATATTGTAGCGCCATCCACAAGCCACAGGCGTCTATGCCCTCTGTTATCCTCTTTGGGAACCTCTTAGATATGACTGCAGAATTGCAAAGCAAAAAAATTGAAGAAATGAAGTAACAGAACGGAAGTACGTACATGTTAGTTCTAACCCTTACTCGAATTGTAACTGTGTAACCCTAACTCTATGTGTGATTCTAACTACCTGCAACCATGACTCGAACCCTAACTCTGACTGTACTGCAACTATAACTCTAACTCTGATTCTAACCCTAATTCTAACACTAACCAAAGAGAGAGAGAGAGAGAGAGAGAGAGAGAAGTACTAGGTACATCGGCATTACTGTCATGAAAAGTATAAAATCAGGTTGCTCTCGTTTCTGGAAAGAGCCTCGGAGCGGATTTGATGAGTAGGAGAAGGTAAAAGTAAAAGGTCCTATAAACAAGGTATGCCAAGTGAAAATAAAGGGTTCTGGAGGGTGTACAAGTCTACTTTCAACGGAAGAAGAAGTGTAACGGCAACAGGCCGCAGCTTGGTATCATTGCATTTACAACCGTTGCTGCTTCTTCTGCTGCTGGTGGTCATTTTCTACTGCTCTGATGGAGCTAAGGGGTTGACATTTTTACTGAACCCAACCCAGCTGAAGTACAGTCAACGAAAACCCATGTTTATAGAGGTAGCTATGTTCCAGCTCCTGCTGTAACTGGAGCTATTGTTGTTGTCTTTGTTGTAAGATGGAGAAAAGAATAGGGTTGAGATGCTGTTTCCAACACAACTCTGAGCATTTGTTCATGTTTTTTGTCCCTCTGATGTATAATATGTGCTGTTGCAAATGTTATTCATTGCTTGGTTACCAGTAATTGTTTGCTGTTAGTGCATTATATCTATTGCTCTAATAGTCATAGAAACCTGTATATATATTGTATGTGTGGTTTGTTGACCTTATACCTCTTTCCCTATCCCGTGGGATTGCTATTCAGACACATGACATGAAGCAAGAAGGACTGCATCCCGGTAATCATGTAAAGCAGCACAAAGACAAAAAACTTCGGATACCTCGAAAGCTTCAAGGGATTCCTGGAGCAGAGGAATGGACACACCTTCATAATGAGCTCATAAATAGTTTCAAGAAACGGGACTGTTCTTCAGTTCTTGAAATTTTTGCATCAGTGAAACTGAATGGATTTCATCTGGTCCGCAGTTTCATGAGTAGGAACATGTATGATGGCATACTGCATCTCTGTGCATCTTACAATAGGATGGCAGAGGGGATGGAAGTACTGCGTGTCATGCAAGGTATATTGTTATTTTCAGCCAGTTATGTTAAATATCTGTGTGTGTTTATCCACACTGCTTGTTCACCATCTAACGATTTATGATTGACTTTCATTTACTATGCTGCAGCTGTGGGGTATGAGCCATTGGAGAATACTTACTATTTCATTATTCGCGAATGTCTGGCAAGGAGTGCAGTACAAGAGGCGCAATCAGTTATTGAATCCATGGCAGAACAGAATCTTAAACTTAAGCTTCGCATATATGAGCCACTCTTTCGTCAGCTTCTTGACAAAAGCAATGTACCTTTACTCAATCGAGTCTGGAAGCATATGAGACGAAATGGAGTTTTACCACCGTCAGATTTCTTTGTTGCTATGCTCACTATTTGGAGGGAGACAGGAGAGGTTAGCTAGCTTTCGTTTTTTGCATCTATCCCTCCTATTCTCTCTCACGCTTTATTGTTACTCTCTGGTATAGTATGATTTGGAAACTGTGAATCAGGTTCTGCCTGACATGGCAGACAATGCAATGTTTATTCCCGTGGAGATGGCCAATGAATTGGACAGTCATTGTAGTGGTATGACAAGAGTTAATGTGAGAGAAGATGGAATCTGTCCTTCCTGTGGCTCTAGGCTACGAGCCGTGGGACTCGATTCGGCCGAGAGGATGCAACTCAGGGAAAATCTTCGATCATTGTAAGTCAAGTGAATATATTTAGATTAGATACGCCAGGATGTGCTGCACCATCCATTTTTGGTGTTGTTTCTTAAATGTTGCACCATCGTTGAAGGGGTGGCAAGGACATCAATGACTTTGAGCGATGGCTGAACATTCAACGAGAAAAGGGAATTGTCTACACATGTGTTGTGGATGTGCCTAATGTAGCTTATGCAGAGCAAAATTATCCTGGGGGCAGTTTTCAGGTAGACCATATCAAAGCCACTGTGGATCTGCTTGAGAATCATGGGGAAACTGTACTATTAGTGTGGCCACATCGATACATGAAACCCTCTGTGCCAAATCGCACTCGCTATGGCTATTTGACTCATTACAAGACAACGCTCTCTGAAGATAGCCTTTCCTGGATAGCGGGCTTACATTCCCGGGGGATGTTGTATAGTTGTCTTGATACAATAAATGATGACTTGCTATGGATATTTGCCACTGTGGCCCAGGTTGGTAGATTACTAACCCCCACAACCCTCTGCATGTGTATATCGCTACCGCCATATTGAACTGACCGCGCATGTGTTATGTTTATTCCTTCCCTTTTGTCATGAGATGCATTGCGGCAATCACCGTCAAATACAGTGACTGACTCATCCTCCTCCTCCTCCATTTTCTCTGAATGCATGTACACCACCACCTAGGACGATACACCTATGAAGGTAGTTACCAATGACATGATGAGAGACCATCGCTTAGCCCTTTTGGCTTCTGTTCCATTCTATAGGTGGCAGCGTACCCAGGTGTTGCACTACAAGGTTCAATTGGTGGCTTCCACAGATGAAAGTGGTGTAGATGCGGCATTACCACCACCAATGCAACTGTTGGACATGGACATACAGCAAACACCTTCATTTACATGTGATATGCAGAATGTTGACCTTGACCCTAACAGATGGCATATCCCAATTAGTTTCCAAGAAGCCGCGGAGGAAATCAGAGCCACCACCAATGAGAGGAGGGGTGAAGAGGGCGGCAGAACGGGGAAAGAAGAAGTAGTAGAATCGTCAGAATTGGTGTTTGTTGAAGATGCCTTACATAGGAATGATGGTGTAGCAAATACTCTATGTGATCGAGGCAATATTGGAGCTGTTGCTAAAGAGCAGCATGAAGAAAAATTCGGGGAGATAGAAGGGAAGTTCCACCTAACCTCATTTCTATGTCTATATGTCCCAGATTTTCTTGGGCGATGACCAGAGCACCATCATTCAGCACTTTCTACATCATAAGGCTGTTCCACCCATCACTAATGGAATAATTTGTCAATATAACAACAAGTGTATTATACATACAAGCAAACAAGTAGAGTAGTCTCTTCTCACATTGCGCATCAGCCTGGTGTTATAATTCGTCATTTGATATGTGGGGCACATAACATCCACTCTTTTGCCACTGCAGGCCAATCAAACACTCTTTAACCCATTCATATTTCATGCTATTATCCGCTTTCGTCATCACGCCCCCCCCTCTTCGTCCTCATTTTCAGCAGCTCATCGCTTGTTGGCAAACCTTCACGCACTTGTTTCTGGTCAAACATGATCTTTTGTATAGCCGCCTGTGTCGCATCATCAAAGTCACCAACATTTTTTGTACTGTCCACAAGAGTTGTATCTATCTCCGGGCCACCCTCAACGATGCATGACCACCAATTTTGGCGTAACTTCTCGAGTGTCACCACTATTGTATCACCATCAACTTGCCACATACTCCCTTCAGATGCAACTGCTTCTGGCAAGACACCCTCGATGATGGGTTTGGGAAAACCCTTTAAACCAACCCGAATCGCCGTCCTTCCAATGGCACAGTCCACATCTTTTCCTCGCGTTGAGGAAGGAACAGCAATGTACAAGGTGGCTTCTTCCATTGTTTGAGTCCAATAGTACCCATCACCAACACCACCATTTCCACGAGGCACCTGCTTCCCTCTCTCAGACATAAGGGGTCGCCCTAGGTTACCACCACTGCATTGTTCTGTTGCTGCGTCCTTCGACTCGTCACTTGGATTCTTCCCTTCTAGCTGCTGTGTTGCATGTTTTTGCCTTGTACTTATTGGTTTCACATTTTCATGTTGTCGTTGCTGGTCAACAACCATCCCGTGACTACCGTCATCATAATACTCACTAAAAGAAAACGATCGGAATGCTCTGACCACCATTTCCTCTGCTACGCCTTTGGGAAACCCCGATTTGGGGGGATTCTTTGCAACCATGGGGTCAGATGGATCGAACACGGTGTAAAGATCTGTCCATCTGTTCAGAAACCCAAAGAAACTTCTCAGAAGCGGGTCCAACCCTCCTGATCTGCCGGCTATTTCCATGAATATACTATCGTACGCCTTTTCGTCTCCCATTCCTAGCACTTGTTGAATAGAGAGAATTATAAAAACATCACAATCGAGATAGTAACCAGAACCATGGAGCAATTCGTTTATTTCAGTAGTGCCTGCATTAGCTCCGGCGTAGAGTTCAAAGTACAGTTCAGGGATAAGGTAACCCTAGCCTCCAACGCTGGGATTGCATCGATCGTCCTAGTAGACGTCGCTTGCACCTGCATATTTGGTTTGTTTCTATATATCTCCCCCCTTACGCTATTCGGGCAGTAGCGCGAGCTAGAGCTCCGTTGAGAACCAATGTAATGTTGTGGTGGGTTTCAGGACGAGGGTTCTGGCCTGTACTACTTTTTTTCATGTGATTTTGACCACTATGTGTCTAGAACTCATTGGGTGTTTACCTTGGTGATAGGTCAGATGGCTTAAGGGAGTTAGTAGATGGGTGTGGGCTTGAATAATTAAGAAGAACGGTGAAATATAAGCATAATGGGAACTCGTGACGCGTTTGAGGCATCCAAGCGGTTGATATTGTTGGGAATAATGTCTTCATCATGTGACAGGAGCCCTAAAGGCAGTATTGATGAGCCTATTAGAGGGCTATTGAGACTTATCAATGGAGAAGAGACAGGCTATGTGTCTACGTCATCGTGCAGTGGGCGTATCGTGCTGTTTTTATCCGGGGTGAAGCATCCAACGTGGCTCTTAGTCGAACACAAGCCCGTGATGGCTTGGCAAGTACACGAATCTTTAGACAAGTGGATTGCCGCCGCCACCACGAGAAGCACGAATAATAATAATAATAATAATTTAGAGGTGGAGGATTGCCGGATAGAAATGAAATTTGAACCTCTGATCTTGCACCTTCAAGCACATAACATGAATGCTGCACAGGCCCTCTTGAGGGCAGCATTGCAGGCAGGCTTCCGAGAGAGCGGAATCATTTGTGGTAACCGGAGTGGGAGAATTATGGTGGCAGTGAGGACTTTGTCTCCATTACTTAGCGCTCCAGTGGTGGTGGGTGGAGAGCTCATTGCTAGTAGGGATTACCTGGAAAGATTAACCGATGAGTGCAATGAAGCATTTCATAAGAATGTCGAGAAAACTCGTCGGCTTGAGGCGAGCTTCCATAAACTTTTGGCACGACCTTGCAATGAGCAACAACCAAAGGGTGCTGCTGTGTCACCATTTACAAAGCCATGGAAGAGAGATCTTGCTATACCCCCACTCCGTCGTTATGGCCATTGCACTCTACACATGGGCGGTGGCATCGATTCCATCATTGTGCTGTGTGGTTACGGGGCTAGTGCTGACGGAGTAGACCAGTTGGTACGGAGACGCTCCGATATTGTGGCATTGAGGAACAACAATTGGGCTACCCTTGCACCTACTGATATAGGTTTAAAGGTACCCCTAGCTAGAGAATCTGCTGCCGCAGTGGCCTTGGGAGATAATGTGTGTTTAATATTTGGGGGGAGGGCATCACCGTCTCGTCCATTTGGGGATGCGTGGAGGTGTAGAATTAGTGAAAGTGGTGTTGAATGGAACTTTCTCACCTCGGACTCTCCTGAAGATGAGCGTCCCTCTCCACGATGGGGACATTCCATGCATGTGCTGAGTCCTGACAAGGTCCTCGTTGTTGGTGGGAGGGACAATGAGAAAGTTTTTGATGATTTGCACCTCCTATCCTTGGGAGAGGGAGGCGGAGTTCATTGCAAAATGATCGTTTGGTCAAGATTGAAACAGACTCTGCCGAGACCTTCATTTTATCATGCTGGCTCCTGCATTCAGAAATGGGGAGGGCCAGTTGCCATTCATGGAGGACTGTCGGGTTTGGATGAGTCCTCTGCCTCAGGAACTGCAGTGATAATAGACGCGGTTACTTACGAGGATGTCAGAGTATATGCTCCCAAGGTTCAATTTATGGAAGTCGACCAGGATCAGCAATTAGATCCCAAAAGAAGCTGTTGGCCCCCGTTGACTTCCTGTTTTGCACATGCTGCAACAGTACTTGCGCCAAACACCATTGTGTTTGTCGGCGGAGTGGTTGGGGGGGGGGCTGAGAGTCAGGGTCTTCATTCAGCTGCAGCAAGGATACAGCGGGGTGTTGACGGTTGTGGAGACTATAGTTGGGAATGGGTGAACTATCAAACAAATTTCAACATGGAATGTGATGCAGGATTGATGGCACATGGAGGAGTGGTAACAGTGGATGGTGAGTATGTGTTGAGCATTGGTGGAGGCATGTTACTTGGTGGTTTTGGTCCGCGTTTTTGCTCTTGTTGGAAAGCTGATATTGACGGATTACCTGTTCATTGCTTAATGGCTGCCAGATCTGACGTTAAACTCATCAAGGTATTTAAAAACTGATATTAGGGTTAGGGTTAGGGAAATGGTTTGACTGAAGTTTTCCTTATTCTCTTTGATTCTGTAAGATGGCACTTGAACGTGGCAAAATGCTTGACAAGACCAGGCGAATCTCACATATGGAGAACACACACATGCCGTACATACTTCCATTGGTGCAGTTAACAACGATTGCGAAGCTAAAGGCTGATGACTGCCTCCATTCCCTCATTTCCGAGAGAAGAGCTCTTCCCGTAACCGACAGTGATCACGAGAGCATGTCTGTGTTAGCTGCTTCTTCATCTCAAGAGAGTCCATTATGTAAATTGAAGAAGCGCCTCCACCATTTACTTAAGGTTATGATGATGATGCGTAAACATGCCCATGTGGAGTTTCTACTTTATCTAACAATAATTGTTTTGTGTAAGTATAGGGTGCGGGTGCAACTTCCTCCGAGGCATCTCAACTTACGGCTATTGCGGTTCGCAAGCGGCCGGAAATGTTGGGAGACGTAGCAGTTGTTGATGAATCGCTTTTTAAGGGTGAAACGTGGAGTGCTGTCCCTCCTGATGATTTATGGGGTGCTATTGCAACGTTCTGCCAAGCGAGTCGAGTTGCATTATGGGCTGAGGTAGTACTACGTACATTGAGGGGTTGTAATAACAACTTGCTACTGCTATAGCAACAGATATGTATTTAACAACACACAATTTTTTTATAGGTTGATTCAGGTCCCATGCGACAATCACAGCACCGAATGATTTGGCCTAAAATGTGCCGTGAGGCTTCATCAGTTCAAAAGCGCAATAAAGCCCAAGCTTGTTGTCCAGGAGGGCCTGGATGGGTGGAAGTTGTTGAATATGGAGTGACACAGGTAAAGTGGAAATTGTTATCCCACCGACCACTTCTCATGCGTTTTGCGTTCAGATGATCTGATCTGACCACCCCCCTTAACGCAATTGTACACTCCTACTAAGGGTTTCGACCTTACAGCAACCATGTTTTCACGAAATAATATAAGAGAGAAGAAAAGAATGGGGGACTTGAACCTGGCTGGGGAAATTGTGGTTGATCTTTTTGCTGGAATTGGATACTGGACTTTGCATCTTCTCAAGAGATCGAAAGCTTCATTTGTCCATGGTACGAGTTAGTTTTTATATTTCCCAACCCTCCAATTGGAGTTGAACCTCAATACTACTACACCTATCATTGGTTGGCTACGCACTGAGCCCCCATCAAATTCTCCCTCCCCAGCATGTGACATTAATCCAGATAGCGTGGCTGCACTTCGTTACAACCTTGTAAAAAATGGAGTGGATAATCATTGCATGGTTCACTTTGGTGATAATAGAACGACTGCTCCACCCCTCGGCCGAATTGCAGATCGTGTTATTCTTGGTCTACTTCCTTCAAGCCGAGAAGCATGGCCAGTGGCATGCGCAGTGTTGAGTGATAAGGGTGGTTGGCTTCATGTTCATGGGAATTGCAGGTAGTAATACTACTAACTAACCCTAACTCAATGCTGCAATTATTCGTGTACTGTTATCTGGAAAGAAACATGGGGCTATTATTTAATATCACTGCTCTGTACAGGAGAGGAGAGGAGGCTAGCTGGTCCAAGGACTGTTTAGCTGAAATATTATGCCTCCTACTGCAAAGGCCTCTTCCGCAAGATCAAAAGCAGGGGAAGTGGCAGGTTCACTGTACTCATATAGAGCGAGTAAAGTCTTATTCGCCTCACGTATACCACTTGGTAGCAGATATTTCCTGTTCTTATACTGTCTCAGAGCTGCCAGAGGTAGCAGAAGGATGTACATACATAGATAGCCTGGATAAAAAAAAGCAATAACAATAATACTCCTGGAATAACATCTATTAAAACCCATTAAGATCATGTACCAGCAGTACGCGGCGGTGTCCAACATACAGGGTGTTGCACAGGTTGATGACTCGTCGTCGGGGGTGTTGTCATAGCTGAATGACTGGCTGCTCCTACTCTACCTGCTCCAAATGCCTGAATTGGTGGAGGAGCCATGAGGGCTGCCAATGCATCTGGAATACTCGCTGCTTCTTCTGGTCCCTGCTTGATCGCACCCCCTTCCGAAGAATTTCCTTCTGTAGCACTTGGAAATACCCATTTATTTGTGTTCTCATCCCAGTACGCTTGCATGTCCCCACCAAGATCTGCAACCGTGGCTTCTGGATGAACAACCTTTGTTACTTTCTGAACCAGACCCCTAAGGAACCCAGTGCTTTTCACTTTTTGACTGCTTCCAGGCTTCGTTGTAGCTTTGGATGATGGAGTATTGCATTCACTCCGAGTGTCATCACTCACAGGAAGTTTTTTGCCCTGAACTACAGGAGTCGTATTTGCAGACACTGGTGCTGATTTAATCATTCCTTTATTTTTATCTCTGCTATTTGAATGTTCAAAAGTGTTGGACTGGTTGGTAGTAATCGTATTCTTCTCTTTAGGCCGACCGCCCACCTGGGCCTTATCTGGTCGTAGCGCTTCTTGGCTTTGGCCACCATCATGGTGGTCTTTCTGTTGCAATATTGTTGGGGTGTACATATTAGAGTTGAATGCCGTTGGATGAGGCGATGGATGCTGCTGCTGCTGGTGTTCTACGGGCTGTTCTGGGTACGGGGGGGCTGTTTGATCTTGCTCATGCATCGCTGGATTTTGTGCAAAAGTACGAAACATTGTTGCTGGGTACTGCTGCGATTGAGATTGTGGCAATGAAGGCTCTTCCGACTGGGAGGCTACTGAACTCCCCGCTGCAGCATTGTACTGTCCCTGCTGTTGACTCAGCGGCATTGAGTTTGGGGCATAGGGATGGAACAGCACTTGTGGTGGAGATGTAGTGCTCTGCTGCATTTTTGCAAAGGGCAAACCATGTTGCTGTTGCATCGGTTGAGCTGCTTCTGAAGTCACTGCCGCACCCTTATCACTCGGCGGCTGATAAGATGATCCACCATGACAGAAAGGTTGCTGGAGGGTAGGAGTAGTGCAATTACTTTGATGATGTGCCACAGCTGCTGCAGAACTAGGGAGATTAACAGCAGCACACAAATCTACATCTGTCGCCTGCTGCCCAACAGGCGGCTGTAGCTGTTTAGAATCAGGTTCAGGAGGAGAGGCTGAAGACTTTACCATATCCGTCATCTTCTTCAATAACCATCTTCCAGCCCCCCTTTCTCCAAGCGCTGGTGGTGGTGACTTTCCTAACACAAGGGCAACTCTTTCCTCAAAATTCGACAGAGCTTCCACAAACTTGTCCGTGTATGGAATATTCTTCACATTTCCTCTTTCCTTCTTGCTCTTCGCAAGGCTGTTCACTGTCCGTCTCACCTGATTTGCATATGCTTCTGCCAACTCAAGCCACCCAATATCAGCAAGTGCCATGGCCAGACGCAGTTTATGTCCCTACAGTAGTTTGACAGAGAGCAAGAAATGGGTTTTGCATTTGCAGCATTCAGTGTATTGAGAGGGCAGAGCAGTGTCAGGGTAGTTGATGATGATATATTTCACGTACGTACCAGCACAACAGGTGTCAAATCTGAACCGTGAATAATCTCCAGCACCTCAAGAACGTGCATTGCATCCCACGATTCTGGGGATCGAAACGAACGTAGCGCAGGGTCTGAGAAATCCACACCAGGAAGTACCATGCGGGACTGTTTGCCAGGTTTCTGAGGTGCAAGTCCAGCCATGATGTACAGGGTGTGTGCTGCCTGAGTGAATGCCTTGCAGTACCCACGTTGCTGTTCACCTGAGCCACCCGATTCCTTTTCAATTAATGTACGCATCAGTAGATCATCTCCAAGCTTCACTAGCTTTCCTTGGCAACTATTCACGTCAGATGATGTAAGATATGAAGAAGCAACAAGTTTCCAGCTGTTCAGCAGATCCTGCGGCCCTGTCGCTCCTCCCTCATTCATATCTAGACCAGCAAGGGTAAGCACTAAAGTTCTCAAAGAAGAGTACCCAGGGGGTATGCAATTCGATATACACTCCCGTGCAGCAGACTTGAATGACCTAGATTCCCTATCCTGAAGTGCAATGAGTAGGCCCAACCCCCATTGCCGTTGAGAGTATGCCAGTTGAACGGCTGCTTCACATTGTCCCTCAATAAGGAGGCTCTCCAATGCCTGGAAGACATCCCCATTGATTTCTCCCCCCCATTCGTTGGTCGTCGTCTTGGGATGTTGTTTTGCCTTTATCACTTCACTTTTGGGAATGGTGGGTGCGGCACCACCACCACTTGAGAATGCCTGCATTCCAGCAGTAGAACGCAGCTGGCTCTCCTTAAGCAATTCTGCCAACTCTTTCCACCTTGAGGCATTACCACCATCACCATTTACTTGACTAGCTGCAACTGCAACTCGCTGCTGTCCTTCTGAGCTATGCTTCAAACTGACAAGCACAGAGCCCCATATCAAGCGTTCTGATTCTCCCTCGCCGTTCCGGCCAACAGCCTTCATTTCACAGAAACACGTAATATCAGCAAATTTGCTCATCTCAGCAGGGCCAGGAAACTCTTCCACGTCTCGAGCAATGTCACGCGACAAGGTTGCTACGTCTCTCACATTCCATACCTCAGCAGTACGACTGTATGGCTGAACAATCACCAGTCTGCCACCAAAGCCCAATGAAACAACGGCATGGGAAGGTCGTCCACGCTGGTGATGACGACCCTGAGCTTTCGCTTTCTCCATCGTCGTTGGTACTGAAGCAGCAGCAGCAGTAGTAGTAGTAGCAGCAGCAGCAGCAGTAGTAGTAGTAGCAGCAGCACCACCACCAAACATTATTTTGGGCTGAGAAATGGGAACCTCTGAAGTAGTCGTATCAGGAGCTCCTCGAAGAATAGGGGGGGGGCCAGAATCGTCTGCTGCTGGTACATGATGAGGAGGATAAAAGGTGGTATTTGGATATGGTGGTGGTACAGGATGGTTTTGAGCAGCTTGAACCTGAGCAGCTTGGGGATGAGAAGCACACGAAGGATCCAGGTTATGAGGGGGTGGGTTTGGAGAGTGCCCAGCTGATGCTGATTGATAGAAGAAGGCATTCTGTGCCCCACCATGTCCTTCAGCAGCTGGAGTATCAGCTGCTGAAGGACATGGTGGGGCTTGAAACATACTCGGACCTGGCGGATGTCCTCCAAACTGAGGGACCACCCCCTCTTGGTGCGCA
>PJEL010003600.1_pt1 | contig 13146 bp, 10 predicted proteins | sample 1853271 | NCBI WGS metagenome assembly PJEL01 (sample SAMN08108733, study PRJNA415343) | Invertebrate metagenome, whole genome shotgun sequencing project. | host: Globobulimina | place: Sweden: Gullmar Fjord | collected 2015-08 | reverse complement strand
AAGATTTCCCGCCACCAGGCGGTATCGCGCTTCAGACGACTATACAACGCTTCTACCGGCTCCTCGGGCAGCCGAACGGCACTGGTGTCGGCAGGGTCGATCCTCGTCCAAGTCGACCAGAGTCGTAGACGTCACCCTGTAATGTCCAGCTTCCGCCGGAGTCATCCCCCCCATCCATTCGAAAGCCACCTTGCGCCATATCCCAATCATCCGGCCTCGAGTCACCATCTATATCAGCTGTGCCATCGCGATTAGCATATTTGCCATACACACGAAAGAATGTAGTATCATCAACTTGGCCACCGTATCGAACAGTCCCGAATCCGCGCTCTTCTGTCCCTGTTCCAGCTGTCAAGTACAATCCTTGAGTGTCCTTGGCACCCTTGGTTACGATGTTGATCACACCGTTGACTGCGTTTGCTCCCCACAGTGTTGCGCCTGGACCACGTATGACTTCGATTCGATCAAGATCCTCTAGCACAACATCCTGAGTATCCCAAAAAACGCCAGCAAAAGACGGTGTATAGACCGTTCGTCCATCCACCATGACAAGCAATTTGTTCGCATAAGTTCCATTGAATCCACGGGAGGAAATCGCCCAAGTGCTCGCGTTGAGTTGTATCACATCCATGCCGGGTACCAGCCGTATTGCCTCAGCAATGGACTGGACACCAGTTCGGCGAACGTCTTCCGCATCAAGCACATACACTGCAGATGGTGTTTCGAGCAGGGATTGCTCCACGCCCGCCACGGATGATATTTCGACCACCTGAATCTCCATCAAGTCTTCCAGATCCAGATCGGCAAACTCATCATCGTCGAATTCATCTTCAACCATATCATTATCGAGGTCGGCAGAAGGGCTGGTGTCGTTAGCAGGCGGCGTATCTTGAAAGGCCAAAACAGTTGACAATGGAATAGCAACAACCACCAAGCCAATTGCAACCTGCTTCACAAGGGTCGATTTCACAAATCTGAATATTCTCATAACCTGATCCACCCAGTAAGACTTCCATCTTCGCCGGAGCAATTTGATCCGTTACATCTTGAGCTCGTAGATTCGCCTAACGACTTTCCGAATCTCAACGCTAGCAAGCCTCAAGTACTCTTGATCAACATCGCGATCCCCCATCTGGATAGCTTGGTGCTATGAACGGATGGGCACACGTTGAATAACCAAATACAAGTACTCGCAAACTTATTAGCCGACTCTCCTCAGTCCTGACTAACTCGGGGCAATGACCCCCTAGATAACTAATCCACTCAACTTGGATCGGAGAACCAATTGCACTTCCTGGTTCATAAGCACCAAGTGAAGTCGCTCCCCGCTGTGTTCATCCGTAGCGTGCGAGAGCGCAGCCACAGGCAGATGGTTACAACTTCGACCTGTCGACCTATGGCCTTAATGCATACCGTTTGAATGCTGGGAACTTTGAATGGCAAGGGCATGACTTTGCAGTTTAGTCGCCATTTGTTTGCGTACACTCGACCCGTCAACCGCAAGGAATGCCTCATGCGTAGAGGTCTTCTCAATTGGCCGACTTCATGAAGTATCGAAGAACGGACGTAGTTCCGATCTCTGCTCATTTTGACTTGCAATTCGAAGCCAGGATTGCTTCAGAAGATCGTCCGGTAATCCTCACCGTTGAGATGGACATTACAATAGTGAATGACCAGCCATGTGCATCGCAATCACGATTATGCGGACTCAAACATACCCGCAAAAAGAAACACGACCCACTCAAACTGAGCGGGTCGTGCAACCAATCTAATTCATCGCAACTATCTGAGAGTCATGAGGCGGCCAAAGAAACGTCGAGGCAATTAGCTCACCCAATTTACTCGGTTTAGTCGCTATTCTTCTCGTCATCGCCTTCCTTAGCCTCTGCCGGTGCTTTGGCTTTCCTCTCAATGATCTCTCCATCATCATCAAACTCGATATTGTTCTCTGCATCCTCAAATACCAATTCTCGGTCTGCAACAACCCACAGTTTGACTTCCGTTTTCAAGTCTTGATCAACCTGAATCGGAATCGAATACGAATCAATACGTTTAATAGCAGTACCAAGTCGAACATGTCGATCCGTAATCTGATCGAATCCTGCCTCGACGAGAGCCTCAGCAATATCATGCTGCGAAACGGATCCGTAAAGGAATCCATGATCGTTGCAAGACTGTTGAATCGTAATCTCGTGACCCTCGATTTTTTCAATCAAGGCTTCCATCTCGCCACGAACACGAGCGAGCTCTGATTGCACTGCAGCACGGCGCTCAGCAAGTTTTGCTTTAGCACGGTCGGTGGGAATCGTCGCATACCCGTGAGGTAACAGATAATTCCGGGCGAACCCTGCTTTCACAGTCACGACATCGCCCACGATGCCCAGGCAATCGACATTTTCAGTAAGTAACAATTCTGCGGTTTTATTGGAAGCCATAGCTTCTGCTGTCCTTCCCGGCCAAGTACTCTATTCAAGTGGCCGAATATGGTTGGAAGTTAGCGGTAATTGCTGACCAACTCGAACGTCAAGTCGTCGAAACCACCGCAACACTTGTAGTAGTATGATAAATCATTATCGCCAATTTTGAACCCACTCTAGTTCAAATCAACGCCCGCGATAGTAGGCCATTCCGTAATACCTCGCCACGAATCAAGGCGTCGTTTTTTTACCCTTAGAACGGGATATCGTCTTCATCAATCGCCTGATGCGATCCTCCCCCACCAGCACCACCTCCACTTGGAGCATCGCCTCCCGGCGCTGCTGCATAGGAATCACTTTGCGGCTGCTGTTGGTGGCTTCCGCCGCCTCCGCCACCGCCACCATCACTGCCACGAGAGTCAATAAACTGGAAATTCTCAATCACGACGACATGCCGAGATCGCTTTTGGCCGTTCTGGTCAGTCCATTGGTCCAACTTCAGTCGACCTTCAATAAAGATTGGGCGTCCCTTCGACAGATACTGATTAATCACCTCGCCCGTTCTGCCCCACGCTTCGCAATCGACGAACGTCACTTCTTCGCGCTTTTCGCCGTTCGCCGCGCTGTATTTCCGGTTACATGCTAGCGAAATTTTTGCAATCGCCGTGTTGTTCGATGTATACCGCAGTTCGGGGTCTCGCGTCAGGTTGCCCATCAGCATTACATTGTTGAATGAAGCCATCAGCCTGCCCACTCTCTTTCTCGAAGATAGACGGTCATTTCCAGAATCCATCTCAACCCGCACCCGCAGGCATGAGATGGAACCAAGAACATTCTAGCCCTCTCATGCATTGAGAAGTGCGACAAAACAAGCGGAAAATCAATTTCCAATCGGGATTACCCGTCGGCGTTCGACATCTCGGCCGCCTCAGAGGACTCCTCAGAGGATTCCTCAGCAGGAGCTGATGACTCATCATCATTCTGAGGCGCATCTGCTTCAGTGCTGGCCTCATTGCTTTCGTCAGCTCGTACTTTTGCCTCGACCATCATGTCCTGCGCCTGATCAAATGCTTGCATTTCCTCAAGGGTCAAGTGATCTGCACGAGTGACCAGCATGCGAAGCAGTACTTCGGAAAGATTGCAGTCACGTTCCAAACCAGCCAATTTGCTGCGGTCACACTTGAAGTAAATCAAGATATAAATGCCGCGTCGGCTCTTGTTGATCGGGTAGGCCAAGGCACGTTCGCCCCACTTCTGCATTGCCACCACTTCCGCGCCTGCTCGGCCAAGAATGGTATTAATGTGATCAATGGCCTCTTGCAAACGTGTTGCCATCGTTTGGGGGAAAAGGAACATACCTTCATAATATGAGAATCGTTGTGTTAACATGAGACTTATTCCTGTCGTCTGTACCACATACCCCGGGCCAGCGGTGGTCATGGTTCTTAGTGTTTCTTATACCGGATTATCCGAACGCGGAGATTGATGATCCCCAGTTGTCGTTGGGTTGGCCTCGGTGGTATCAGTTGCTTTCTTCGCTACGCCATTTTCAATTTCATTTGACCGGCTGACATTCTTTTCACATTCTTTGACATCGTCAGCCGGTGTCGCTCTTGCTTTGTCCTCGGTCTTAATCTTGGCCTTGGATTTTGTCTTACGTTCCGGCCGAACCTTCGGAGTGTTGAATCGATTCATGGCCGTCGTCGTACCATCTTCCGACCAACACCGACACGCATCGACTGCCTTCTGAACGGCCGAATCGACGATCGGCCTTTCCTCTTCAGTAAATCGCCCGAGCACAAAATTCACTCGAGCAATTCGACCAGGCTCATCGATACCGATTCGAAGCCTGGGATACTTAGCCGACCCAAGCCGTTGCTGAATGTCGCGCAAACCATTGTGCGAGCCGGCGGAGCCCGTGGGCCTTAACCGCAAGTCACCCAACGGAAGCGCTACATCATCAACAATCACCAACAAATCGTCTTCGACATCCATCTGGTAAAAGCGAGCAATCTCGCCAATCGTTTGCCCCGACCTATTCATAAAGGTCATGGGTTTCACCAGTAATACTTTGTCATACCCGAGCATGGCTTCGACGACGAGGGCGTTAAATTTGGCCTTCGGCGTATCACCGGGCGCGAGCCGAGCAATAAGGGAATCGATTACCATAAACCCGATATTGTGTCGAGTTCTTTCGTATTCAAGTCCAGGATTGCCCAATCCGACGATTGCTTTCATCGCACATCCAAACAGTTATGGAGATTAAGCATCGTCATCTGAGCCAGCGGCCGGAGCGTCAGCACCATCTGCCGGTGCTTCACCATCGATCAGCAGGTCAGCAGCATCTGCTTCAGTCTCATCGCTGACTTCCTTGACCACCGGAATGCGACAGATAACGGCATTGGGATTTCCTGATAGTTCCACACCATCGGGCAACACAATATCTTTCGCAGCAAGGTGATTGCCAACATCGAGGTCCGTTACATCGACCACGATCTCACTGGGAATGTCAGACACTTTGCAGTGAATCTCAAGCGCATCTCGAACCGTACGGAAAATGGAGCCAACGGTTTTCAGGCCAACTGCATCGCCATGGAAATTCAAAGACACTTGCGTATCGACTTCTTCATTGAGATCAACACGCGTCAGGTCAATGTGTACCACATCGTCACCCAAGAAACCAAATTGGAGATCCTTGATGAGGCAAGTTTGATCCTTGCCGTCACACTCGACGCTGAACAATCGAATGCCGTGGTGCAAATGCCTCAACATTTCACGCTCATCAACTGAGATAGAAACGGGGTCTTCTTTATGTCCGTAAATGACGCCCGGCATTCGCCCGGCGGCTCGAAGGCGACGAGCATATCGAGTGCCCGTCCGCTCACGTTGTTCTGCGATAATGGTTATTTTGTCCATAATCCTTCCCACTTATCTGTTTATCATTAAACTCAAATTGGTTTGTTTGTCGGAACTCATACACATATGTTGGCCATCGCGATTCATAAACATCGCACACGACGTCAACGCTTTCCACCATGCCACTTACGGAACAAGGCAGAGATGGACTGATCCAAATGGATGCGACCGATCGCTTCTCCCATCAGCTCAGCCACGGATAATTCAAATAATTTAGATGCAATCGGTTCACACCGACTTCCCAACGGAATTGAATCACTAAGCACAATCTGCTCAATCGGAGCATCCGCTAACCGCTCCATGGCCAGCCCCACCAAAATGCCATGGGTTGCACTCGCAATGACGCGGGTTGCTCCGCGATCCATGACAAGATTGGCTGCTTCACAAATGGTGCCTGCAGTTGAAATCATATCATCAAACATCAAAACCGTTCGCCCTTTGACGTCACCTACGATGTTTGTCAATTCAACTTCGCTCCCGGATTTTCGTCGCTTGTCGATGATCGCAAGATCACCACCCAGAATATCCGCATAGATACTCGCAACTTTGACGTTACCGACATCAGGTGATACCAAGACAATGTCGCCGAACTCGTCACGCCGTTGCTCGAAATAGCTGGAGAACACAGGCATCGCTGACAAGTGATCCACCGGGATGTCAAAAAACCCTTGAATCTGAGCTGCATGTAGATCCAATGCCAGAACTCGATCTGCACCCGCTTCAGTAATCAAATTAGCAACGAGTTTGGCCGTAATCGGTGTACGTCCTGCATCCTTGCGATCCTGACGTGCATAACCGTAATACGGAATGACCGCCGTGATTCGTTTGGCGGACGCGCGACGCAGAGAATCCATTGTAATGAGCAGTTCCATCAAATTGTCGTTGACAGGTGAGCACACGGATTGCACCACAAAACAATCGCGACCACGCACATCCTCGTCAATCTTGACCATCAATTCACCATCGGGAAATGGCTCAGTGGTACATCGACCAAGCGGAATATCCAAGTGATCGCAAATCTTGGTCGTAAATGCTTTATTATTACGACCAGAAAAAATTCGGAGCTGTGTGTTTTCAGGATGGCTCATGTTCTCGCCTCCTGCATATGTCCCAAACGATCCGTTAGGATGCGCTGCACTTCTTTCAATTGCTCTCCCGTATTCACAGAGAGAACATCCTCAGCTGGTACTGCATCTACAATGGACACCGTCAACCCATTGGATTTCTGAATGCCCAACACATCAGTAATGTAATATTCACCACTGGCGTTTTGATTGGTGATGTCCTTCAACGAGGCCCACAACGCTTGTGCATCGAAACAATAATAACTAGGATTGATTTCGCAGATTGCAAGCTGAGTTTCAGTAGCATCCTTTTGTTCGACGATCGCTTCAAACGTGTTGTCGTCGTTGCGGACAATGCGACCATACCCGTCGGGATTATCGATGATCGACGTTGCCATGCTTGATGATGCATTCGTTTGCCGATGCACATCAACCAATCGCTGAAGCGTTGCAGCTCGAATCAACGGACCATCGCCCGCAAGGACAATGACATCGCCTGCAAAACCAGCTAAGGCTGATTCCGCTTGCTGGACGGCATGCCCGGTTCCCAATCGTTCGTGCTGTTCGACAAATCGAACCACACTATCATTTGCAAATGCCTCACGAACCTGCTCGCCTTGGTGGCCGATGACGACATAAATCGATTCACACCCGACCGCTTTGCACGCATCAATCACCCAGGCCAACATTGGCCGGCCACATACATCGTGCAGTACTTTAACGAGATCAGACTGCATCCTTTTGGATTGACCTGCGGCCAGCAAAATTGCTGTCAGCGGCCGAGCCGATGCGGATGCATTCTCATTACTTTCCGGAGTTGTCGTCGTGTTCTGATCGGTCATCAATGCCTATTCAGTGAACTACCCGCTCTACCAATATTCCACATGCACCTCGACGCCATAAGCAAGCGCGAAGGGATGCGAAGGGATGCGAAGTTACAGAAAGCGTTTTGTAACGTCGTCTTGACAAGGAGAGGCAACTGGTCCGCCCGGACTTGAACCGGGAATGCCAGGATCAAAACCTGGTGTGTTACCTATTACACCACGGACCAATGCAAATCTTGCAAAGTACATCAAACTCGAATTGTCGTAGGTTGATGAATCCGGAATCGGATTGGGATCGAGAAACAATGTTCTCAAGACCGCCGACGCCTCATCGCCCGTACGTTGTAAAAGTCCTACCTACTACATCGCGGGCTGACAAGGAATCATGTGAATGAGAGATCTTCTAGTGGGCTACCAAGTTGGTAACCAATCAACTCATACGCACGACGCGGGGTCATTCCGCGGCCAACTCTTCTGGAGCGGAGACATCAGCCAGCCGCGGCGGCAATGCCTCATGTGATGCCAGTCGTCCCAAATCCTCGATCGGCCGAAACCGACTTTGTGAGAAATCTGAGGCAACCGTCAACAGCGGCTCTTCGTTCAGTGAAGAGGGGCCAATCGTAGCCACATGATCAGTTTCGTCAAACAAACCCCTTGCTCAAGGGATCAAAAAGACAAGGCTGCGCCCAAAGTGGACGCAGCCTCAAAAATACTGCCCTATCGCGAAAGAACTAGGTTTTCCCGCGTTGAAAGTCGCTACTGCACCACCATATCAATCACATGGGACATGCAAACATCCGGACAAGTGCCATGCTTGGCGGCTTGGAACAGAATCGTCATTCCTGCTACTCCAGAAGGAACGGAACGCTGGGTCACAAAGGTCTCATCAATCCCCACATAGCCCTGATCGATGACGCGGCCAGAGGGGTTTCCAGCGGGAAGATCAAATCCGAATTCGGCACAATAACCGGCGACATTATTGAATGTCGTTCCGCTTCCACCAAGCCCCCAGACCACAGCCACTTTCTCACCCCGGACGACATTCTTCGACACTGTAAATGTAGCAGTTTGGCCGGCGACAAGGTTCTCAACTTGCAAATCCAAGCAGGATGGTGAAACGCCCGTCGCAGCAAGAACCGCCGCATATGCGTCTACTCGCCCTGCTCCATATTCATTGTCATGACCAACTGAGCCCAGATCGACGGATGTATCCTTGAGCATCTGTTTGATATCAAAGTGATCCAATGCAGGATTTGCTTCGAGCATCAATGCAACTGCACCCGCAGCGTGGGGCGTAGCCATTGATGTTCCACTCATATTCGTATAGCCTGAGCACCATTTATGTGATTTCGTACCGTCGCCTGGCGCAGAGATCGTGGGCTTCATCTTGCCGGGTGGGTACGGAAAATCGTTGTAACCTGAGACAAACTCCCATTCGACCGGACCACAACTGCTAAATCCTGCTTTTCTGTCATTGCAATTGGTTGCCCCAACTGTAATCATGTCCGGCACATCGCCGGGGGTTCGAATATTGTCAAATGTCGTGCCACAGCCTTCGTTGCCGCCAGCAAACAAGGTGACCACACCAGCCGCCATGGCGTTTTCCGAGAGTGATCGCCAAGTCGCCCGATCTGGGCCCCAGTCATGTGCCCAGCCCATGCTGCAGGTAATCAAATCAGCGCCATTGTCCACCGCATACTGCATCGCTTCCCAGACAAGATGCTCCTGCGAAAGTGAGCCTGAGACTCGAAGCACCATAATCTCAGCATTTGGAGCGACACCACTTTCCGTTCCCTGCGTGCCGTCACCCGCCACTGTGCCTGCGGTATGCGAACCATGGCCAACAAAGTCCTCAGGCTGATTGCTATTAATATCAAACGCCCAGCCCCAAGTATCATCAACAAACCCGTTACCATCGTCGTCCTGCCCGTTGTTTGCGATCTCACCGGGATTGGACCAGAGTTGATTCACAATATCAGGATGCGTGGAACAGACGCCAGAATCGATATGGCCTACGACCACACCTTGGCCGGTAAAGCCGAAATCTGCCCAGACTTCGTCCGCCCCCATCAGATCAGTCCCGCATTCGAGCTCTTCAATGCCAGGTCCACCATCTCCGGGTATAGCTGGAAACAGGTCCTCCGACGGGATTGGGCGGTTGTAGTTGATGTATGCAATATCCTGTCGATTCGCGATCCGGAAGATCGCATCCCGAGTTGCCTGAACGCCAACGACGTTGTGCAACCAGATAGGACGAACATTGACCGCTTCACCGTTCGCTTCTTCCAAACGGAGCTGATCGAGCAGGCCCGCTTGCGCATCCATTGCGATCGCTTTGAGCGACTGGGTGATACGATCTCGACGCACTACTTTGGTCTTGCCATCACCGATGAACTGCCGATACGCTGGATTCAGCTGACTTCGCATCACCACGGTGACCGGGATCAAAGCACCGGCCTCAGTGTTCTGCAGCACATCGTTGAGTTCAACGCGGATCGGCGTGCCGACCAATTCGGGCGTCGTCCATTCAACAATCTGAGATGGCACACTCGGCTGCGATTGCCCAATTGCTATCGTCGACATCGCCAAAGCAACGGTCGCCGTTGCCAGGTGTGACATTCGGCGAACTGAGGTCGGTTGAGCACTGGATCCTAAACAACGATGCTGCATATCAAATCTCCGGAATCATCTAGAATTTGGAAGATAGTTGAGCGCATACCTCGCCATTGAGGCCTGTCACCAACTCTATCATCATACCTCATGATACTGACGAACCCTCTAGAAACTAAGTCTGTTCCGCAAAATGGCCGAGATCTCAAAACAGGCTCTTCCCTATCTTCTCAGTAGACCAGCGCTGGTGCGCTGAACCATAATCGGAATCACTGGGATTTTGCCCTTCTCAGTTGGGAGTGCGAGGGGGATTCTATCGGCCCCCACAGGTGGTCAACGTAGCCATACCCTCGTCCCTAGAGTACAGATCTTCTGATGCTGCGAAGTGCGTACAAGGGTGGGCGGAGAGCCAGATTCAATCCTGTCCTCCGAGCTCGCAATGTATCGCCTTCTCCCAATCTATTCTACTCGATCGAATTTGTAATCGGGAACGGATTCTCGATTTTCAATGCTCTTTTCTGGAATCGATGGGGCAGGCCGGTTCGTTCACGCGGTTGATGCGAACATCTGTATCACAAGGGCGTAGCACATCCTTCATTGCACCACCATCTTGACCAGATTGGACATGCATTCATTTGGACAGGTATCGTGTTGAGCACTTTGGAAGAGAACATTCATGCCGGAGGCGTTAGCCGGTATCCCAACGTTGAATGTCACTTCGCCATTCTCATCAAACCGACGATTGTACCCGCCGAGCACATTGCCCTTGGTCACACCTTGGATGCTGAAAGTGGCGCAGTAGCCTGCAAAGTCATTGAAGGATACACGTCCGGGCTTGGTGCCGTACACCGTGACCACTCTTGCACCTCGCGTTCCACCTGAAATGTCAAAGACTGCATTATCCCCTGCGACGAGGTTCTCAACAACGAGACTAAGACAATGGGGACAACCTTCGAGATCAAAAACATATGCTGACCCTTTGTCTTCGTTGGCGTATGCCCCAACCAAGGCCGTGGTTCCGCTTATGGAGACTGACCATCCGAAAAGGTCGTCCTCCTTGCCGTCAATTGGCACGACTTTGGCGGCCTGTTGACCATTGGTCGTGTTGAAAATGTATGCCGACCCTGAGTGGTGGCCGCGATCATCGTCTCCTTCTGCCCCAACTATGGCCGTGATTCCGTTGATCGCGACGGACACTCCAAAATAGTCGTTCTTCCTGCCGTCGTTGGGCCGGAGTTTTGCCACTTGCTGGCCGGTGGTTGTGTCGAAGAGGTATGCAGATCCGGTTTCTCTACCTTTGCTCTCGCTCAATGGAGCCCCAACAATGGCTGTGGTACCGCTGATTGAGACAGACCAGCCGAACTGATCGAACGATCCGCCGTCATTGGGCAGGAGTTTGAAGAGTTGTTCGCCGGTGATCGTGTCGAAGAGATACGCCGACCCAGACCAGTAGCCGTTGTCGTCGTCAGAGGAAGCTCCAACAATAGCGGTGGTACCGCTGATCGCGACTGAGCTACCAAAGTAGTCGCCCCCTGCGCCATCGTTGGGCAGGAGTTTGTGGAGCTGTAATCCAGTCGTCGTATCAAAGAGGTACGCCGACCCAGACGCGCCGCCGTTATCATCATCATAGATAGCCGCAACAATGGCGGTTGTTCCGCTGATCGCTACGGCGTGGCCGAACTGATCGTTCGCTGCGCCATCATCGGGCAGAAGTTTGAAGAGTTGCAGTCCAGTCGTTGTATCAAAGAGGTATGCCGACCCGGAGTTCTCACCATTGTCGTCGTCCTTGTAGGCATCGACAACGGCCGTGGTGCCGCTCATAGCGACAGAGGTGCCGAACCAATCCTCCTCCGCGCCATCGCTGGGCAGAAGTTTGAAGAGTTGCTCGCCGGTGATCGTATCGAAGAGATAGGCCGACCCGGAATACGTTCCGTTGTCATCGTCATCACGAGCTCCAACAACAGCAATGGTTCCGCTGATCGCGACGGAGTAGGCGAACTGGTCGTCGCCCGCGCCGTCTGTAGGCCAAAGTTTGTATATCTCACCAGGATCGCATTGTGCGTGGGCGCGTGGTGTGGCGGCGCTAAGGACCATCCCTGCGGTGATGAGCGTAAACGTCATACGGAAGGCGATTGCGCGGCCGGTCGTTGATCTGGATTGCATCTCTCAATCTCCTTTGTCTTTGTGAAATGTCCTATGTTGCTGGCGGTGTGTTGTAAAGTTCCACTACAGTACAATATAACACCAGACTTGCACTATTCAACCCTTGTTTCCTCGATCTCAGACTGAATCTGCGTCAAAAAGGCTGCAATGCGGGCGAAAAAAGCGTTTCAGTGCAAACTGGCATCAAAGATAAACGCTGACCGGGAATCGTTGGGGGTGACCTTCGTAGCTCTGCATGGTGACCGCGCCTTGTTGCATCCGTTTCCTTACTCTACTCGATGAAAGGGCTAATCGGGAATGGATTTGCTGTTTATTCAATGGACTTTGTGAAACTGTATTGAAATGCGCAACGGTGTGCGCGCGCCCGCGTTTCACGTTGATTCTAAGGCTTTGTCGATAGACTTGTGTATGACGATCATTCACCACGTTCATCGATCTTTGTTAAGTTTAACCGCTGTCACCGTCACCTCAATCATTGGGGCGACGGCGGCGGCGCAGACTATTGTCTATGTTGATGATGATGCGCCCATTGGTGGCGACGGTTTGTCTTGGCCTTTTGCCTTTGATGACCTTCAGGATGCCCTCGACCTGGCCCGCGCAAATACTGATATCGAAGAAATCTGGGTCGCGGGCGGAATGTACTTTCCAGACCGGGGAACAGGCGATCGGGGTGCAACCTTTGCACTCGTGAGCAATGTCGGCGTGTATGGAGGGTTTGATGGAGACGAAACTTCCCGCCCTCCACGGGTGGATCGCATATCCGAGACGATTCTCAGCGGCGATATAGGAATCCCAGATGATTCGAGTGACAATTCGAGAGCCGTCGTCAAGTCACTGCCGGAAACCAGCAATGTAGAAATAGAGAACATGACAGTCATTCGTGGGAATGGCACTTGGGGATCAGGCATAGATGTTACAGCGCATTCGGTCGCGATTCGAATCGCTGGCTGTCGGCTCCGCGAGAACAACAGTGTTTGGGGTGGCGCGATTCTCATCAGCACATCGAATGACTGTGAGATTCTGGACTGTGATTTGTATTCGAATACCGCCAGTCACGGCGGCGCGATCTATCTCGCAAACATCGACAGCACCACAGAGATTGTTAACTGTCGATTCTACGACAACCATGCATTCGGTTTCGGCGGAGCGGTG
>PJEL010003599.1_pt1 | contig 13147 bp, 14 predicted proteins | sample 1853271 | NCBI WGS metagenome assembly PJEL01 (sample SAMN08108733, study PRJNA415343) | Invertebrate metagenome, whole genome shotgun sequencing project. | host: Globobulimina | place: Sweden: Gullmar Fjord | collected 2015-08 | reverse complement strand
CACAATCAGCTCCATGAGATAAAGAGTTGCCAATGGCAGTATCCCCTGGACAACCTGTAAAAAAAGGTTAGCCAGGGTCCAGCCGGGCGCCGCCTGCCAGACAAGCTGGATGGCCCGGTTAACTCTTACGGCTTGCTGAATTTTTTCTTTAATTGGCTTTTGCATGGAATTTCAGGGTTGAATGTATCCCTGAAAAATACTGTAACTATGGAATTCCGTAAAGAATATTCCCCAAAGACAAAAAGATAGGGCTAAAGATGAATTGGACGGCAGGGATTATCGCGGCTTGGGCAGGGAGGCTTCATCGACAAACAGGCGGTAGGGGCGCCTGATCTGCCATTGGAGAAGGGATTCATCATAGGAGCCGATGATGCGTCTGCCAAGCAGCAGCTTGTGGGATGCATTTACGTCTGATTGGAATGTGGCAACCTGGGGAGTTAATCGTACAGGAATGAGCCAGTGTAAAAGACCGCCTGTACAAAAAGACCGGTAAACAGGCCTGAGAAGTTTAACCGCCAGCCGATAAGTTTTCCTTCGCACGACACAGGATAAACCTGTCAACCTGCCAATAAAACCACCGGCAATTTTTCTTCGTTTGTCACCCTGATGGGCAGCAATAATCCGGCCGCAAATTTTGTTTTCACTCAGGACCCAGGGATCAGTTTCGGTATTATTGTCGCCTCTGGTAAGGAAACCTTTTGGTCCTGCACTGACAATGCGATGCACAAAATAGTTGTCCTCCATGGGGGGCTTTAAAAAAACGACATCACCAACCTTCGGTTCTTTTGTGTCATATGGTGCTATTTCCAGCATATCCAGTTTAGTCAGGGTTGGATTCATGCTTGTACCAATATGGGCGCAGTAGTATTTTTCAGCTGATTTTGTGGGGGGAAGCTGCCTTTTGACTTTATCCCCGGTTATCAAAAAATAATTGCGGCCTAACTTTTCGGCATTGTTTTTCATCACTGGATCCTAAAAAATCAAATCTAAAGGGACAGTATTTTTTCAATTTCTTTCCAGAACTTGCCTTTTTTAGTGAAATGAAGAAGATAAGAGGGAACTTTCTTTGAAAGTTCGCATATATTATTAAAACGTTGGAGATTCATTGCTCTCCTATTTTTGTCATCATGGATATCTGATAATAACCAAGAGGCCTGCTCTGCTGATTCATTGAGCAAACATACTGCCTGTCCTTTGCCAAGAGGTTCTACTTGATCTAAGTCGCTATGTGCGAGTATGAAGATTGCTTTCAGGGGAACGCTATGCTGTACATCCCAACTGCCACCGGTCCCACCGAACAAGAAGGAGGACCAGGTTGGCCAGGGATGGGCATGGTAAAAACCTTGTTTGTCCTTAATGATAAGAGTCGTGTCATCGCACAGGGATTTCCAGGGAGAAGGGAGCCTGTGGCTTGCCGTGGTTTTCCCTACTTCGCCGGGGCCGGCCATAATAATGCCAGTACCGTCTATTTCTGCCAGTGCGCCGTGTATAAGCAGACCTCCCTGGGTTTCGGCTTTGCTTGAGATGATCAACGATAACTGCATGAGTTGAGCAACTAGAGAGTTGTTGTCAGCAGCTTTTTCAAGCTGACAGATTAAAGAGCCATCCAAACCTATTGTAGTAGATATTTGGGGGATAGTTTGAAGAAAAGCAGTTTGCCTTTCAGCGGTTGTCCCATTTTTTATAAGCATAAGGGGAGGGCTGTCATTGCTGGCAGGGGTAAGCTGCATTGTTTTTGTCAATTTGCGGGTAATTTTCACCCCATAATCATCGCCTGCGCCAATAGTCCATATGTTGCCATCGGCAAGAACGAGTGAACTGTTTTCTGTATATGTCGATTCAACAGAAACCATTACGAAGTATACTCATATCTGGAGTTGTTAAAAGCCTTTCAATCTCAAATGGATATCATGGGCAAAGGCTGGAAGATTTGAAACGTAAGGAGCAACATTATAGCTTGTTTGCAGCCTTGGGACCATTATTGCAGTTGCCTACAGCTCTGCCACCTGTAAAGCAATTAGGTGGAGGTACTCCTGGACCCTCAGTGCATTTCCCGCTGGCAACACTTCCAAAACTGCATGGGGCGCCTAAGCCCTTGGCAAGTTCACCTAGTGGGAGAATAACAGGTGTTCCATAGGTTGGTTTTTTGTTTTTCATAAGAATGACCTCTAAATAATAATTATATCATTTTTTATGATCATATGGAAGATAAATCAAGGCGACTGTCAGGAAACAAACCATTTTGTTCGGCCTTTTCACAGAACCAGAAAGGTGCCCATAACGATCCTGTTCTGTAATAATTCTGGGCAATACAGGAACCCAGGCAGAGATGCTTCATCAGGCAGTGGCTGCATACACCGTTCAGCTTTTCGGGAAGCCCTTGTCTCAAGTTGATGAGAATAGGGTTCTCGTGCCAGACTTTGGCCAGGTAATCTATACCGGCTTTGCCAAAGACCAGTTCTTTCATGTGTGAGCCGATACCGCACAGGGCATATTCACCGCTTGGCAGCACTCCAAGGATTGATAGAATCCCACATGTCCCACAGTCATCACCAGAGGCAATACTGCGCAATGAGCGAAAAGCTGCAGGATAGTCGAAAAAGAGTTCCAGATTGGCCTGCATAGCAAGTTCTGTTTCTATCCTGCGGCCCAGTTTAATAAGTTCATTAACCTGCAAACCGTTTGCACTGTCCAGGATTGTTTCACCGCGGCCGGTGGGTTGGATAATATTGAATTTTACAGAGCCGGCACCAAGTTGTTCAGCCAGTTCAATCAATTTTTCCACCTGGTCAGCATTTGTCTGCATAATAGACATGATAACCTGGGGATTCAGGTCGTTTTCTGCCAGAATACGTATTGCGGCCGTTGCCTTAACGAATGCTCCATCAACCCCGCGGATCCTGTCATGGGTTACAGCATCAGCGCCGTCCAGGCTGACTGACACAAACGGGTTGTTTTGCCTGGCGACTGCCCCTGCAATTTTCGGAGTTAATAAAAAACCATTTGTTTCAAGGGTTATATCCAGGCTTTTCTCGTGGAGAAAGTCAAGCATGGAGAGAAAATCCGGGTGGAGCAGGGGTTCCCCGCCGGTTAGTTTTACAGTCTGCAGGCCAAGGGGAATTGCTTCCTCAATAGCCCTGTGGAAAACATCCAGGGAAAGCATTGGATAATTGCTGCCATCCGGATCAAATTTCGGGGCAAGCCAGCAATGACGACAGGCTAGATTGCAACCTTCTGTGAGATAAAAATAAAGCTGGTTAAGCGGAAATTCTTCAGAACCTGCAGTATTCTCTTGATATTTGTTATTTGCTTCTTTCATTGATTAAGCGCTTTTCCAAACGGCCGGGATTTTTCCACCCTCTACCAGAAATTTTTGCAGGCAAGAATCGGGGCTCGGATGATTAACCTGGCCAGTGAGACTATATGCCAGTCCGGGACAGTTGCCTGTGCAGTAATTCATATAGCTGCATTCAGCACAGAACTCAAAGGATACGAGAGGGGTTCTATGCCGCTGACGCAAGTTGTTTAGTGCCGGACTTTGCTGCCAGACTTCCTTGAAAGAATCATGATTGATTTTGCCAAGTTCCATGTGGACCAGCATGGTACAGGGAACAATTGTGCCGTCAGCCCTTACCGTAATCTTGTCCGCAGGACAACCGCAACCGGTTAGGTATCCACCATTATTAAAAGGCAGCTCACCTTTGGAGCGAGCCTTTTTCATGTCGCTCCAAAGGTGAGCTTCAGCCAGAGGACCGGCCAGGGCGGTTACCCTACCTGCATATTTTTGCTCTAGCTGTAAAAGAGTTTGCATGGCAATTTGGCGGTCCTTAATTGACAATAACAGATCGTTGCTGTTTTTCTGACATGTGCCAAAGTAACCGGCTGCATTGGTGCTGATTTGCGGAATGTTGAGTTCTTCAAGGAGGAAACGAGCCGTATTCTCCAGGTCTTTTATATTGCCACGATGCAAAGTGACCCTCACAGTTACTGGTACTTTATGTTTCTGCAGGATTTTAATACCGCGAATTGCCTTATCAAACGATCCCTTGCCGCGGCAAGTATCGTGCACTTCGGCAGAAGAACCGTCAACAGATACCTGCACATAATTGCAGCGTTTTGTTTCAGCAATTAAGGCAGCAATACTATCGTCAATTAGGCTGCCGTTTGACAGGATGGAAAACCGCATGCGCTTTTTCACTATACCTTCGATCAACTGGGGCAGGTCCTCCCTGATAAACGGTTCGCCGCCAACCAGGCAGACATCCATAACACCACATTGGCCAAGTTCATCAAAGAACTGCAGCCATTTATCGGTTGGCAGTTCCCGGTAGGTCACTTCCGGGTTATCAAAGAAATAACAGTACTTGCACCGCAGGTTGCAGCGCGAGGTGATCTCCAGATCAACTGAACGCGGTGTTCTCATAACCTTTTGGGCTATGGGGTCAATGTTATGATTATTGTTTTTATCCATCAGGCAGAAGAGGACACCTCGAAACCGACGAAACCGCGTTCCGTCAGGTCATTTATAAAAGATTGGATTTCGTCAGCTGCACTGCCGGGTACATCGGCAAAGTCCTGCCTTATATTCTCGACAATATTATCCATGCTGCGGTCTGCAGCCAGCAGTTCCCAGATCGCCACGCCAACCGGATTGATGCCGACCGCTTCCGCTGTATCCGGGTTGAAGAGCACGGCCCAGTCGTCGAATTCCTTACGCAGCACAACCACTGGATTGATTATTTGTTTTTGGGTGTCCATATCATAAATCCTTTCTTAACAATTATAATTTAATCATTTATGGGTTAAAGATAAATAAATATGTAATTTTTATTACATCAATGAAACAACATGAATCGATCAGAGTCAACAGCGAAAGCCTTCTTGCTGGTTGCCGGTCGTGGTGAACGACTGAAGCCTCTGACCGATACCGTTCCCAAATGTCTCCTGCCGATAAACGGCAAACCGCTGCTGGAGATATGGCTGGAGCATCTGCAAAGGTCGGGGATACACGATGTTCTGATTAACACCCACTGGCTGCATGAAAAGATTGAAGAATTTGTGGCCAACTGGTCCGTCTTCCATAAGAAGATGCGGATTATCCTTTTTCATGAACCTGTTCTGTTGGGCAGTGCAGGAACCCTGCTGGCCAACCGGCAGTGGGCTGGTGAAGGTCCATTTTTCATAATTTACGGCGACAATCTCACCAATTTTGACCTGCAGAGGATGCTGGCATTTCACTATGAAAGCGGCCTGCCTCTTGCCATGCGGGTTTATAAAGGAGCGGATCCGCAGCGGGCCGCCATAGTAACTGTAAATGATACGGGCGTTATCACGACATTTGAGGAAAAACCTGTAAAGCCGAAATCGGACCTCGGTGCCGGCGGTATCTATGTGGCTGACGGAAGATTTTTCGATTTTTTCCCGAAGCCCCATCACTCCCCTGAGGATGGGGTACTGGATCTCAGTTACCATGTTCTGCCGAGGATGGTCGGTGCCATGCAAGCCTATGAAAGCGGTGAATTCTCAATGGATATCGGTACTCCAAAGTCATATGAGGCAGCCCAGAGGGAATGGCGTAAAATGCAGTCCTGCCGAGAATAGAAGCAATTCTGCTACAGGCAATACAATAAAAATCGGCATAAGCTGTTTTTTGGGAGAAACTCTGGGAATATGTGTTGTTGGGCAATTTGAAAAAGGGTATTAATAGAGATTGTAAAAAAAATAATCTATCTAAATTTTAATCGTAACATATTGAAAATATACTAAGTATCAAGGTAATCCACGCATGCAAAACCGTTTATACATAATATTCCTGCTGGTTTTTTTAATGTGGCCGGCATTTTCAGGTGCCGAACTGATTGACCGGGTTGTAGCAGAGGTCAATGATGACGTTATAACTCTTTCGGAACTGGAAAAAGCCGGAGAATCATACTTCAAGCGAATACGCGGTAATGCACCTGCCAATGAGGTGAGGATGGCACTGGAGAAAGCCAGGGTGGAAGTGCTTGCCAGTCTGGTCGATAAGATGCTGCTTCAGCAGGAGGCTGGAAAGATGTCCATCTCGGTATCTGAAGCAGACATCGACATGGCAATTGACCAGATACTGGCCAGAAACAAGGCAACAATTGAAGATTTCAGGAAAGACCTGGCGGCCATGCATATGACTGAGTATGAATTTCGTGAAGACCTGCGTGGCCAGATTCTGCAATCAAAATTGAGCAACTACCAGATAAGATCAAGGCTTGTCATTACTGAAGAAGATATACAGGAGTATTACCAGAAGCGATACACCAAGGAGACCCGGGAAAGCGGTTATTATATATTGCAAATGGGATTCACCTGGGAAAAACAGGGCAACCTGGTCATGCCCGGCACAGTCGCAAAACAGGATGCCAGGAAGAGAGCCGAGGAGATCAGAGACCGGGTACTGGATGGTGAGAGTTTCAAGGAATTGGCCAAATCCTTTTCAAATCTGCCGTCGGCCAAGGATGGTGGGGATATAGGCTTGATCAAGAAGGATGAAATGGCCCAGTATATGCGGGATACGTTGCTGCCAATAAAACCGGGTGAGGTGAGTCCAATAGTGGAAACAGAATCCGGCTACCAGTTTTTTAAGCTTCTGTCTGTCCGTGAGGGGGATATGGTTATTCTGGCTCCCTATGAATCTGTGCGCGTAGAAATCAGGGATCTGCTGTATCAAGAGGAAATTAGGGAACAGTATGACAAGTGGGTAAAAGAACTGCGTGAGAAGGCATACATCAAAACCTTATTATAAATCATTCTTTCCGGAAAGAAAAAATGCAGGATGGCTCAAGGGAAACAATAGGTATTTATTTACAAAATGAACGCAGGAAACGTAACCTTGGGCTGCAGGATGTAGCAGATGCAACAGGGATAAGCCCTGGGATACTGAAAGCCCTGGAGGAAGAGGATAGGGAGAAGCTGCCTGCCGATGTTTATGTTAAGGCCTTTTATGGAAAGTATGCTGATTTTTTGGAACTGTCCCTTGATGAAGTTATGGGATATTCCCAGCAACAGGATGACACTAAACAGGCGAAGCAGGATGATAGGTTTCATTTTCAGACAATTGTTGAGCTTAAATCTTCCGGGGAAGGTTCCTATGGTGACTCAATCCGCATGCTGTTGATTGTTATCCTGATTATTTGCCTTGGAGCACTGTTCTACTGGGCATACAAAACCAATTTTAACCCCATGCAATTTATTGGTGATTTGTTCGGTTCTTTAGACGTACAGCATTTTATGCAGTCGTAGTTTTAAAAAAAACCTCAGTTTTTCCCCTATACTCCAATAGTTTAATCTGAAATGGCGCTCAAGCAAACTACCGGTGTGGTTATAAAAGTTTTTGACCATGGCGAGTCGGATAAAATTGTTGTGTTATATGGGCCGCAGAAAGGAAAACTGGCAGGTATAGCCAAGGGAGCCAAAAAGAGCAAAAAACGGTTCAGCAACAAGCTGGAGCTTTTTTCAAGGCTTGAGATACTTTTTGATGATCGGTCCCGTGGGGGCCTCGTACAAATAACTGAAGCAGAGCTGCTGGATTCCTATATAAACCTGCGGGAGGATTATGACAGGTATATCGGGGCAACGCTTATCTGTGAACTGATGAATTACTGGACCAAGGAAAACGATCCGGACAAGCATGTATACGATCTTCTAACCTGGGCTCTGCAGGAACTTAACAGGAGTGATCTTTCTAAAACGATCCTGATCTTTTTCCAGGTAAAGCTCTTTACCCTGCTCGGCTACAAGCTCCACCTTGACAGCTGTATTTTATGCGGCACGGCAGGACAGTCCGGCGTCCCCTACGGGTTCCTGCCGAGCCGTAACGGCCTGATCTGCACGGGTTGTCGTCCGTCAATCGATCCTAGAGACATGATATCTCTTTCCCTGGGTACGATCAGACTCCTGCAGAACGCCCAGGAACTCCCCTTGGAAAAGTTGAACAGGCTGCGGTTTTCCAAGAGCTCCATCAAGGAGGCGCTGCTTTTGTTCCGGGCTTACGGGCAGTATCTTCTGCAGCGGGAAATAACGGTCTGGAATTTCATCCTTGGTAAACAGCAAGCAGCTTCTTTCAGTCCAGATAGATAATTTCCCCACTGTGCTCAACCAGTGTGGAGCCGTCATCCATTTCCAGAATCAGCCCCCCTGTCTCATGCAGCCCGAGTACCCTGGCCTCATACTGCGGTTGTTTCTGGACATCGAACCCAAAAATTACCCTGCGGTTGTAAATGTCTGTCAATTTGGTGTAGCTGGTCAAAAGTAAATTATTAAGGTTTGTTGTATGGGTGGATTCTGCCGGGACTGTTTCTGCCCTGTCATCTTCTGCAAGATGTCTTGCTTCGTCAAAATGCAGCAGGCCGATATTCCAGCAAAGTTTTGCCAACATTCTGGCGGCCAGCATGGTTAGATCAGTTTTTTCGTTAAGGCTGTGTTGCATGGATACAGCAGTATCGGCAATTTCATCCGGAAAAAGGTGATTATTTACATTGAGACCAATACCGATCAAAATGAATTCTTCGCCCGAATGAGGCCCTACAGCTGTTTCAGTGAGAATTCCGGCAATTTTTTTGCCATCCACCAGGATATCATTCACCCATTTTATGCGGGCCGGGATGTTATATCCCTGCAGGAGCTCACAGCAGGCTGCTCCTGCTGCCAGGGGATAGATGCGGCTGCTCTCCGGCAGCAGCGTGTTGACCAGGATGAGAGTCATCCAGAGGCCTCCACGGGGGGCATCCCAGCTTCTTTGAAACCTTCCTTTGCTGTTATCCATCGTTTCTGCCAGGATGACCGTGCCACTTGGAAATGATCGGTTTGCAGCCTCACTTTCATTAATCAATTGGTGGGCCCTGTCCATTCCCCTGGGCAGATGTTCATGGTACTCAATAACCGACCCAGCCATTGCCCCGTACCGTAAGATATTTTTTACGGTCTGCGGCTCAAAGCTGCGGCTGCGTAAAGGAATTTCTTCCGCATCAATGATTTGCCGGACGAGATCAGGGGTAAGTTCTTTTGAGTTGGTCATCACAGAATCAAAATGAGCGTTATAAGGTATTTGGGAATTTTCGTGTGGTAATCCGTAATTTCAACATCATATAAAAAATACTACGTGCACCGTAGTATTGTAAACGACTTTATCGTCGGTAAAACTAAAGATTTATAACTAAAGATATTTGCCACGGACATACACGGTTATGGTATTTTGGAAGATATGTCGATTTTGGATAGACTGCCACTAACATCTGGTTAAGCTTGGGATTTACTATTGCCAGTCTGAAGGTAAAACGAAGTCGATAAAGTAGCAGTATCAATGATGGCAAGATATAGTGACTTAAAGCAATATTAAATTAAACGGTTAGATTTTTAGTTGGCAGCCTGCCCGATGATTCATTATAGATTATCTGTGTGTCAGTATTCGGTTGGTTTGATATCAGGTGGTCAAATTTTTTACAACAACGTCTAGACAGTCAATAACCTTTCTTCCCGTCTTTGTAAGAAAATAGATTTTTTTAACATCCTGTTCTATCAAGTTCGCTTTTTTTAGAACTTTCAGATGAAAATTTACCTTGGTGTGATCTTCAATCCCCAATTTTCTGGCAATGTCCATAAATCGAATTTTCTCTTCTTGGTTGATAAGAACAAGAATTTGACGGCGAATAGAATTGGCAAGACAACTGAAGGTATTATCCATATCCAGAATCGACTTGCAGGCGAGGAACTTGGCTTCAGCAAGGCTTTTCTTGACAGTCATTGAGAGTTCGCTGACCTTGAACGGTTTGGTAATATAATCGTCAGCCCCATTTCTCATTGCTTCAACAGCATTATCCACTGTTGAATAAGCTGTTATCATAATAATCTTGGTCTTTGGATATTGACGTTTGATGAGTGAAAGAACTTCCATCCCTCCCATTTTCGGCATAATAAGATCCAGCAGTACCAGATCAAAAAAAGTTCCACTTATTAAGTCCAAGGCCTCCTCGCCATTGCCCGCTACCCGGACGTCAAAACCGTCACCGACAAGAATTTCCTCAATATTTTCCCGCAAGTCCGTATCATCGTCAACTACCAGTATTTTAGGCATCTTTTTTAACTCCAATAGGGAAAATGAGGCTAACAGTGGTCCCGTTTCCAACTCGGCTTTCCAACTCGATATTGCCGCCATGCATTTCCATAATCGCATAACAGATTGAGAGCCCGAGTCCAGTTCCTTTGCCGACTTCTTTTGTGGTAAAAAAAGGATCCAGCACATTATCAAGGTGTTCCTGGAGAATTCCATGACCGGTATCAGAGACCTCTGCAACCACCTTATCCTCTTTTTGATTTGTCGTAATAGTTACGGAACCGCCTTCAGACATCGCCTCCATGGCATTGATTATAACGTTTAAGAAAACCTCTTCAAGTTTCCAGGGGATGGCGGATATCGATGGTACATCATTCAATTTCTTGGTTATCTGATAAGCTTTCCGCCGTGAACCGAGAAGACTTAAAGTACTGGCAATGACATCATTGAGATCTGTCACCTGAAAGTCAGATTCGTTTTGGCTTGAGAAAGAGAGAAGTTCCTGGGCAATTTTCGTGGCCCGATCCAGATTCCGCTCAATGACTTCAAACCTTTTTTCAGGCACGGCAAGAGTCCCCCGGCTAACCAGGTCATTTTTAAGCAACTCAACATTAATGGAAACATTCGTAAGAGGATTGTTTATCTCATGGGCAATACCAAAAGCCAATTTCCCAAGAGAATGGAGTTTCTCCGACTTGCTAAAGCGATGCAATCGTTCTTCAATAAGCAGTTTCCGTTCAATATCAAAAGTATGTAAGGCGTTCATAATAAAATGAAGAATCACAAACGCAAAAAACCCTCGGAAAAATTCAACCGGCATACCTATTGGGGGAAGGTTAGTCCCGGATGGCACAAGGCCTTCCAAGATGCCGTAGCAGGATAGGGAAAGCCCGGCGCCGATAAAATTATGAGCCCCTTTAGTGCTAACATGCCTAACTGTCTTGGAATAGAGAAGAAAACCCAAACCGGAAATGATCGCCGCCGGAAATCCGATAAAATTACGTATCCCTATATCAACTACCTGAAAAAAGGAGGGTGACCAATTTCCGCCAGAGGAAACCATGAATAATATCCAAGCCAAAGTGATGAGTAATGGAATTAAGCCAAAATAATGATATTTGCCGGGGTAAACAATCCTTATAACGTTCATACCGAACAGAAGCAACAAACTGAAGGAGACGAACATCAACACTAGTTTTAAAGAATCTATCAGTGGATGAACTTTTAAAGAATAAGTGGGGGAAAGAAGGACCTGGTATAATCCAAACCATTCATGAAATGCATGCGCGTAAGAAAACAAGGCGAATAACCACAGAAAACGTGCTATTTTTAAATTACTTGCGCTGGTATCCCTTGAGGTGATGGCCACTCCCATGGCAAAAAATGTCATGCCATAGAAAAGGTAAAGCAGATAAATGAGAAATTCGTCCAGCATAATGCATCCGATTATATACTAATTCCGGCAGAACTGGGATTATTAAACGCAGCGTTGCTTGACTTCGCGCAAAATCTGCCCTGTTATTTTAGCAGAAAAAAATATTGTCGTTTTGTATCCTATTGACCAACTGCACACGAAAAATGCGGAAACCCCCGATTAAGAGATTTCCGCATTTCATTTTCATTGACCCAAACAGACGTGCTTTACTAATGAATTTTCTTTGCTTTCTTGGCAGCCCATTTTACATCCCTGCCGAGATGGCATCCCAGGCAGGCATATTGCAGGGTAACAAGTCCATCGGCATAGGTTGATTTTTTCCCGTCCTTCTCAACAGTTACAAATGCACTGGCTTTGGGATCAGTAGTGATTTTGAAAATATGGGACCGCACATCGCCTGTATACTTATTTACCTTTATTGCAGATTTACTCATCTTGGGCATATGGCATGCAAAACACTCTATTTCAGTCTGGGCATGGATATTCTTGGCATATGATGCTGCAGCGTCCTCATGGCAGCCTGCGCAGTTATCTTTAACAAGAATAGCCCGTTTATGCGGATCATGGCATTCCATGCAGCTCAGTTCATTATGAGCTCCTGACAGCAATTCGTTAATCTGCTCATGATGTTTAATAAAGTCACCTTTGACAGGGGGCCTCGGATTAATACCGCCGCGCTGGTGGCATTTACCGCAAGCTTCGGAAGTGGACACGACCGAAATGTTGTCTTTCATAGGTTTTTTCGTATGATCTGAACCAGGACCATGACATTCCTCACAGCCGACACCGTCTTCTACCCAGGTGCCGATCATTCCAGGAAGCCCATCCTGATTACCTTCAGGGCTATAACCCGTCATATGGCACGGGCCACACTTATAAGGCTTTTTTTCACCCTTATGATAGAAAGACCAGGAAGCGTCTTCGATGTTGTACTGGGTTTTTGCTTCGGAGCCGTCTTTGGCCTGGGTGATTATAAACCCTTCCAGATCGATAAATCGTGCTTTTTTGATTGCCCCGCCAATCACATACGAAATTTCATCCCAGGAATAACCGGGAGGCAGGGGAAGTTTTGCATAACGTGCTTTTTCGGCTTTTCTGATTTTCCATGGGTGGCCTGATGACTGCCAGTTATTAAACTGGTCTGTATGGCAGCTGAAACACTGGTCAGACCCGACATAGTTGGCCGCCAAAGCCGGTTGGGAAAATGCTAATAAAAACACACCACAAATACTCCATAAAATTATCTGTCTGATCATTACCCTACCCTCCTTGTGAAATTCACATAATTCAAAATATTTTATTTACTTACCAACTAATAAAATTAGTTGCCGTGTTATTTCAAGATTAATTGTTTTCTCAATCTCCTAATATTTGTGAATAATTGTTCACAAGTATTAGGAGATTCATTTCATTTTAACCTCTTAAAGGTTATCCAAAGTTAAGCAAAGCAGGGTGTAAATAATAAAAAAAATGAGGCTAAGGTAAAGCATTGCTGTAAAGCTGTTTTTGAGAGACCCAAATTTTATTAGGGAAAGGCCATGAATTAATGGCAACTGAAAAGTATCGATGCTGCTGATAAATTGAAAGTCATTAGTCTTTCCTGAAGTACCAACATTGCCAGTGGTAATGTT